>OGRY01000699.1_pt1 | contig 27359 bp, 27 predicted proteins | sample 1553551 | NCBI WGS metagenome assembly OGRY01 (sample SAMEA2580101, study PRJEB22360) | human gut metagenome | biome: human gut; feature: human-associated habitat; material: faeces | place: Denmark | collected 2008/2010
TTAAGTCTCTGACGGACTATTTCGTATGCAAGAACACCTGCTGCAACTGAGGCATTCAAGGAATCAATGTCACCCTTCATAGGAATTGATGCTATGAAATCACATTTGTCCTTAACAAGACGGCTTACGCCATTGCCTTCATTACCTATAACAAGACCGATAGGACCTTTAAGGTTAAGATTATACATTGTCTCTCCACCCATATCAGCACATACGAACCAGAGTCCCTGCTTCTTAAGTTCCTCAATTGTCTGTGAAATATTAGTAACCTTGGCTACAGGTGTGTAATTAATTGCACCTGCTGATGTCTTGGCTACAGTTGCTGTAAGTCCGACAGCTCTTCTCTTAGGGATGATAACACCATGCGCTCCTGCAAGGTTGGCAGTTCTTATAATAGCGCCAAGATTATGAGGATCTTCTATCTCATCAAGAATGAATATAAATGGATCTTCACCCTTTTCCTTAGCTGCTGCAAGTATATCATCAACCTCTGCATATTCATAAGCTGCTCCAATAGCAACAACGCCCTGATGATGTCCTGTTCCTGCAAGCCTGTCAAGTCTCTCTTTATCAACATAATTGATAATTGCATCTGTTTTCTTTGCTTCCCTGACAATACTCTTTATTGGTCCGTCCTGACAGCCATCAAGAATAAAAAGCTTATCAATTGTTTTGCCAGAGCGGAATGCCTCTAAAACAGCATTTCTTCCCTGAAATGTTAATTCATTGTATCTCATATATTTCTCCTTAATATTAACAAAGCAGAATCCAGTTATCCATTACAGATATGGATTCTGCTTTGCCGGCTCTACTTTAACTCAAGGCTTTCCAGTCCTGCTTTAACCAGTTCCATCATCCGCTCATACTGCCCGCTAAGATACAGATATCCCATAAGAGCCTCAAAACCCGTTGCTCTTCTGTAATCCCCAATGCTTGCATTCTTGGCAGATGTGTATGACTTTGCATTACGTCCTCTCTTATACACAGCTTCCTCATGTTCACTGAGCATTGGCTCTATTACACCTATCATGGCAGATTGAGATTCAGCCTTAACAATACTGCTCGTTTTCTTGTTAAGCTTATTAACCTGCATATTCCCCTGTTCTATAACCCATGTCTTAATGACAAGGTCATATATGCTGTCCCCGATATATGCAAGAACAAGAGGTGATAACTGCGAAGGCTCTGTATGCTTCATATCCAGGCCTTCATATATGCATTTTACAAGGTCGTTATCTAGGCTCTGCTCCATCTTACGCCCTCTCTTGTATCCTTAAGAACAATTCCCTTTGCTAATAACTCATCTCGAATTTCATCAGCTCTTGCAAAATTCTTATCTTTTCTTGCCTGCTGTCTCTCGGCAATAAGTGCCTCGATATCCTCATCAAGCATTTCTTCCTTCTTGTCTGTCTTAAGTCCAAGAATATCTGTGAGAGTTGTAATCTTCTTCATAAGAGTATCGATGTATTCCTTGGAATTATCTGAGCTTGAATTAGAGTTAGCAAGCTTTACAAGTTCAAATATAGCTGATATTGCATCTGCTGTATTGAAATCATCGTCCATTGAATCTTCGAATTTCTTATAAATATCATCTATAGAAGCTATTATCTTCTTCTCATCCTCTGTCATTGTAACATCTTTGGCATTCTCTGACAGATGTCTTAAATTATCAACTGCAGTTAAGATTCTGTCTAATCCGTTCTTTGCTGATTCCATAAGGTCATGGCTGAAATTAACAGGATTGCGGTAATGTGCGCTTAACATGAAGAATCTTAACACTTCAAGGTCATATTCCCTGCTTATATCTCTTACTGTAAAGAAATTGCCTAAAGACTTAGACATCTTCTTGTTATCAATATTAAGAAATGCATTGTGCATCCAGTACTTAGAGAATGGTACTCCATTAGCTGCCTCTGACTGTGCAATCTCATTCTCATGGTGAGGGAATATTAAATCCTCTCCACCTGCATGAATATCGATTTCGTCAGCAAGATACTTCTTAGACATAACAGAGCATTCAATATGCCAGCCTGGTCTTCCGTCACTCCAAGGTGATGGCCAAGATGGCTCTCCTTCTTTCTTAGGCTTCCAGAGAACGAAATCAAGTGGGTCTTCCTTCTCATCCTCACCTGTAACCTTAAGACTGTGTGCCTCATCTCTGTGTCCTGCCTCTAAGTCATCAATATTTTTCTTAGACAGCTTTCCATATTCTGCAAATTTTCTTGTTCTGTAATATACAGTTCCATTGACTTCATAAGCATAACCCTTGTCAATAAGAGTCTGTATCATATCAATCATTCCGCCGATTTCCTGAGTTGCAAGAGGATGTGTTGTTGCAGGCTTAATATTCATGCCCTCCATATCCTTCTTACATTCAGCAATGTATCTTGTTGAAATCTCCTCAGCAGATACACCTTCTTCATTAGCTTTCTTAATAATCTTGTCGTCTACATCTGTAAAGTTAGATACATAATTAACATCATATCCCTTATACTCAAGATATCTTCTTACTGTATCAAATACAATCATAGGTCTTGCGTTACCAATATGAATAAGGTTGTATACAGTAGGTCCGCAGACATACATTTTAACCTTACCTTCTTCTAATGGCTTAAACTCTTCTTTTCTTCTGGATAAAGTATTATAAATCCTCATGTCAGATTTCCTTTCATAATCACACTTTAGTTATCATCATACGAGCTGCGGCTTTCATTGACGCTGTTCTCAAGGTGTGCAAGTCTCTTCTTAAGTCTTGCGTTCTCCTGCTTTAAGTTCTCGATATCCTGCATAACAGGATCTGGAAGATGTATCTGGTCTAAATCATCAAACAGTCTTACGCTGTCCTGAATAACAACTCTTCCTGGAACACCAACCACTGTAGAATTTGCTGGCACATCCTTTAATACAACAGAACCAGCACCAATCTTGCAGTTATCACCTATAGTAACTGAGCCAAGAATCTTTGCTCCTGCTCCTACCATAATATTATCTCCAAGAGTAGGATGTCTCTTACCCTGCTCCTTGCCTGTTCCTCCAAGTGTAACGCCCTGATAAAGTGTTACATTGTTACCGATAATAGCTGTCTCTCCGATAACAACTCCATGTCCGTGGTCAATAAAAAGTCCCTCTCCAATCTGTGCTCCCGGATGTATCTCAATTCCGGTCTGTCTTGCAGTTTTCTGTGAAATCTTTCTTGCCTTGTAATATTCACCCTTAAGATATAACTTATGGGCTTTTCTATATTTAAGTATTGCCTTAAAACTAGGATAAAGATATACCTCTTTATCCGACTTGATAGCAGGGTCTCTGTCCTTTATTACTGCTATTTCCTGCTTTACATAATCTCTATATTTCATAATCTGTTAATCCTGACTTTTCTATTCTTAATTATATTATATGAATTAAAGCTGCTAATGTATTGTCAGTTCTATTTGTTCTGACAGCCCATGCAGCCACCACAGTCAGGTCTACAGTTTGTCATATCAGCAGCACCGTATATATAATTAGAAACAGAATTAAGTGAGCATATTGCCTGAGAAGAAATACCCTCTCCACTTCCGGTAAATCCAAGTCCCTCTTCTGTAGTAGCCTTAACATTAACTCTGTCAACATCAAGCTTTAAAGCATCTGCGATATTCTTTCTCATATCATCAATATATGGGCGCATCTTAGGCTTCTGTGCAATAATAGTAGCATCAATATTTTCTATAATATAATTAGCCTCATCTATCTTCTTTCCAACCTCTTCCAGAAGCTTGATGCTTGATATTCCCTTGTATCTGTCATCTGTATCCGGGAAATGCTTTCCTATATCTCCAAGTGCAGCAGCACCCAGTAATGCATCCATAATGGCATGAAGAAGCACATCTGCATCAGAGTGTCCAAGCAGACCTAATTCATATGGAATCTCAACTCCGCCCATGATAAGCTTACGGTCTTTAACCAGTTTATGAACATCATATCCCATTCCAACTCTCATATAGCTCCTCCTTAATCTTGATTGCAACATTAATTGTTTACCTAGTCCATATAAGTAAAGCACATTTTAGCGGGATTATCAAGTGAATTTGGTGTCAGTTCACTTCACTTTCTTATAACCACCAGCCGAAGCAATATCCACCACTTCAAACACAGTCAGCACATCCCCATGCACCTTGAATCTGATATCAAAGCCTGAAAATGTTACCCCATAAGCCCTTGCCTCGTCTGTATCATAAGCTGGTCTTGGGTCCTGCTCTAATATTTTAACCGCTGCTGTCTGTTTGTTTTCCGGCATTATTGCAAGCAGGTCTGATGGAAATATCACTTTAAGATTTCTGTTATAAGTGGCTGCCGTAAATCCTTCTTTTGCCTCTGGGTGTGAGTCTGTGAATTTTACATACGGCTTGATATCGTATATCGGCGTACCATCAACCATATCCACCCCTGAAACGAATAGTACCGGTCCTTTATCTGCCGTATATTCTATGTGCTCTAATTTCACACATGACAACCCAATATCATTCGGTCTGAACGGCGACCTTGTTGCAAATACTCCCATTCGCACTTTCCCGCCAAGTCTTGGAGGAGTTACCGTTGCCGCTATAGTTTTCTTCTGCGACTTGGAAAACTGCCATAAAACCCATATATGTGAAAAATCCTCCAATCCTCTGAAAGCCTCTGGTTGTCTGTATTCTGGTTCAAATGTTATGACACCTTTTAATTCCTCTATCAATCCACTCTGTCTTGGAATCCCAAATTTTGTTGGAAAATCTGTTGAAATGTGACCTATTATATTCACTCTGTGCCTCCGTATTATGCTTAATTTTTATTGACCTTACATATAAAAAGAACTAGAATTATTTTTATATAGAAAATATGAGGTCTTTAGTCACAATGAAAATCAATAATCTAATTGTTAAAATATTTTTAGGTATATATCTTGTAATAATTATAGCCGGAATCGTAGTCTTTGAAAACATCGGTTTTGCCGGTGGAGGTCTTGAAAAAAGCATTCACACTGCCAGCGATTCTGAAACCCAGCCAGTTACTGTTAAAGATATAAATTCAGGAACTATATCTAAGACAACCCCTGCCGCAACAGTTAAAGAAACTGCTTCTTCTCAGGATGTAACAAAACAGGAAACCACCGTCGTGACTGAAACTCAGACAGTAACCGTAGCATCTGAAACATCCTGTGAATCCTCCGAGCCTGAAACTGTTCAGACTGAAGTCCAAAACACACAGCCTGCAACAACCGCCCAGCCATCGTATACATTTGCAAACGGGCGCATAACCAATACATCTGCTCTTAAAAGTTACTATGTGACAGGTGCTTCCTATGTAAATATGCATAAAGACAAAAACGGCAGCCACTCCTTTGCAGTTGTGCCAGGAGGGACTACCGGTTCTATATTATCTGTTGGTGCTTATTACACACTTATTGATTATAACGGTACAAGTGGGTATGTATACAATTCATACCTTGAAGTGTATTAGAATTAAAACAATACAAAGCTGAGTGCGATAACTGCTATACCAAGAATTATTCTATACACACCAAATACCTTGAAATCATGCTTTTTAATGTACCCCATAAGGAATTTGATTACAAATACTGATACAAAGAATGCTACGAGGCATCCTACAATAAGAACTATCCACTCAGTTCCTGTCATAGCCATTCCCATAGCAGCATATTTAGCAATCTTTAAAAGACTTGCCCCGAACATTACAGGTACTGCAAGGAAAAATGTAAACTCAGCCGCAACGCTTCTTGATACTCCGATTATGAGTGCTCCGATAATTGTTGCTCCCGATCTTGATGTACCCGGAAATACTGCTGCAATAAGCTGGAACAGACCTATTATTATTGCTGCCTTATAAGTTATCTCGCCTATACTTCTGATTTCCGGTCTGCAGCCTTTCTTTGCATTCTCCACAATTATGAAAACTATACCGACTACGATAAGTGCAATAGCAACAGGGAGTGGATGATAGAATAATTCATCTATCTTATCATCGAAAATCAATCCGACAATCGCTGCCGGAATACATGCAATAATAATCTTAATCCACATTGCAAGTGCGCCATCTTTCCAGGCTGCTTTCTTACTGTCCCCAGTCTTCTTCATATAAAATGGCCACAGCTTATTCCAGAACAATATAACTACCGCCATAATTGCTCCAAGCTGGATAACTACCTGAAACATCTTATAAAAATCTGCGGATACATTAAGTTTGACTACCTGGTCAAGCAGAATCATATGCCCTGTGCTGCTTATAGGCAGCCATTCTGTAATTCCTTCGACTATACCAAAAAGAATTGCCTTTAAAATCTCTAGTAACATGACTATCTCCTTAATATTTAATTATTATGCTTCATTCTTACCAGTCGCCTCTGCAAGTTCTCTTTTATATCTTGCAAGCTGCCCCTCAGTATTCATTATTCTTCTGCTTTGTTCAGATATTGTCTGGTTAAGCTGTTCTATTGTTTCTGTCTGGTCATCTTTCTTTCCTGCAACAGCAACCATTCCAAGACACACAATAACAAAAAGCCCTACACCAGCCATGGTACATATACTCTGTCCTATGAATATAAATATTCCGGTTCCAATAAGAATAAGTAATCCGGTTATTCCAAGAATAACTATCTTTAGTCTGTCTGATTTCTTCAAAGCATTTCCCTTCTTTCCGAAGCACTTGCTTTGTATTATATACCACTTATGCCTTTCTGCCAAGACTAATGCCTAAGCTTTCAGCCTGTCTTATAAGTTCATTATCTACATTAACCATCTTTGTTTTACCTGCAACCTCTTCAAGTGGTATCTTAGAGAACTTACCATCTTTGATGCATACCATATTGCCATAATCTTTTCTTAATATAAGTCCTGCAGCCTCAACGCCTATTCTTGTTGCCAGTGTTCTGTCAGATGCACTTGGAATTCCGCCACGCTGAACATGTCCGGGAATTGTTACTCTTACCTCCTGACCGGCTTTTTTCTGCAGCTCATCACTCAACTGATATGCTACTGATGGAAATGTATATGTCTTTCTCTTTTCTTTCAGCTCTTTCTTTGACAGCTTTGCATCCTCATCTGATATTGCACCCTCAGCCATTGCGATTATAGTAAATTTCTTACCCTGCTTTTCACGCTTTCTGATTGTATTCAACACCTCATCAACATTATATGGAATTTCAGGTATAAGTATGATATCAGCACCGCCTGCAATTCCTGAATGCAATGTCAGCCAGCCTGTTTTATGTCCCATAATCTCAACAATAAACACTCTGCTGTGTGAGGCTGCCGTTGTATGAATCTCATCTATAGTTCTTGTCGCAACATCTATAGCTGACTGAAATCCAAAGCTCATCTCAGTTCCTTCTATATCATTATCAATAGTCTTAGGAAGAGTAACAACATTTAAACCCTTCTGCGATAAAAGAGCCGCCGTCTTATGTGAACCATTTCCACCAAGCATTACTAGGCAGTCGAGTTTTAAATCCTTATAAGCCTTAATCATGCCTACAACCTTATCTCGTCCTTCCTCATCAGGCTCATTGATATATTTGAAAGGTGTTCTGGAAGTTCCAAGAATTGTTCCTCCCTCTGTTAGAATCCCACTGAAATCCTCTTCTTTCATCAGTTTGTAATTCTTAGTAATCATTCCTTTATAACCATCAAGAAATCCGTATATTTCAACATCATTTGTATTATTATACAAAGTTTTGGCAACACCTCTCATTGCCGCATTAAGAGACTGGCAGTCTCCACCACTTGTAAGCATACCTATCTTCATACCTGTTAGCCTCCATTTTCTTAATTATTCTGCACTGGCTGCCGCTTCATAGCTTTCTTCATATAGTGTTTCCTGTGAATCAATCTTAGGATTATTAATATGTCTGTCACAGTATACCCCATCACTATTCTGCTCTTTGCCTTTCTCGTCATCCTGCATAATAAGATTAAATATATGAATTATGCGTTCCTGACAATGCTTATCAAGCACAGGTGCAGCAACCTCAACACGTCTTGTCGTATTTCTTGTCATAAAATCGGCTGACGCAATATATATCTTCTGTCCTTCACCACGACCAAAACGATATATTCTTGAATGTTCCAGAAATCTTCCGACAACACTCACAACACGTATGTTGTCTGTATATCCTTCAACACCAGGTTTAAGGCAGCATATGCCTCTTACCTCAAGTTCAATTGTAACACCTGCCTGTGATGCAGCAATAAGTTTTTCAATAATAAGCTTGTCTGTAAGCGAATTAATCTTAACCCCAATATATCCATCACCGCCGCTCTCCGCTTTTCTTATCTGCTCATCAATCATAGACAGAATCCTGTTCTGGAGGCAGTTAGGTGCAACGAGAAGCTGGTTAGAATTATCTACTGTCTCACCCTTCTGCAATGCTGCAAATACTGCAGCTGCATCAGCACCTATCTCCTGATTAGCTGTAATAAGCGACAGGTCTGTATATAATCTTGATGTCTTTTCATTATAATTACCTGTTCCTATCTGTGTTATATATGAAAATGTATTATTAACCGAGCGTGTTATAAGACATAACTTTGAATGAACCTTGTAATCGCCAAGTCCGTATAAAAGCTGGCAGCCAGCCTCCTCAAGTCTCTTGGACATCTCAATATTATTAGCCTCATCAAATCTTGCTCTCAGCTCAATTAATACAATAACTTCTTTGCCATTCTCCGCTGCTTCAATAAGTGTATCAACAATCTTGCTTCTGTCTGCAACCCTGTACAGAGTCATCTTGATTGACACAACTGTCGGGTCTTTCGCAGCCTCCTCAAGCATTACGATGAATGGACGCATACTTTCAAACGGATACGAAAGAATAACGTCCTTCTTCTCAATCTGAGGAATTATCTTTTCATTCATGTTAATTTCTTTACTTGGCTGCGGCATACGTTTTTTGTAAAACAGTTCAGGCTTATTCTTTAACACTCCCTGCAGCTGGAATACAAATGACATATCAAGCGGGGTATTTTCTTCAATAATATGTTTCATACCTATTTCAAGGTACTCTGTAAGGTTTTTCTTTGTTTTGTCGTTTAATTCTCTATTTAACTGGACGCATACCGGATTAAGCCTGTTTCTCTGCTTAACCATATGCTCCATCATATTTCTGTAATCAAGGTCTTCATCATATACAGAACCTGCGTCTATATCCGCATTTCTGATAACCCTCATAACCGACTTTTCCTGAATCTCATACTTCTCATACAGCTTTGATACAAAATGCAGTATCAGTTCCTCTGACAGCATGAAAGTTCCCGGTCTTGTCGGAATCTCAATCAGTCTCTTAAATACACTGTTAGAGCATGGAACTATTCCTGTCTTATGCTTGCCCTTCTTGGTCTTCATAAGCACAATTGCATACATCTGCTTATTTGCAAGAAATGGAAACGGCTGCTGTCTTCCTATTATCATTGGTGAAAGAAATGGTGCAATATGCATGTCGAAATACTGTTCAAGTAAAGCTCCCTCATCATTAGATAATTTATTAAAGTTAATCAGACGGATTCCTGCTGTTTCAAGCTCTCCCATAAGCTGTTCATACACAAGCCCCTTCTTCTTTTCAAGTTCACTTACTTTATCAAGAATTGCGCTTACCTGTTCCTCACTCGTCATTCCTGTCTTATTCTCTCTGACCTTTTCCTGTGAATGCATCTGCATCATAAGTGTGCCTACACGCACCATTAAGAATTCATCAAGATTAGTCTGGTATATTGATGCAAATGTTAATCTCTCTGCAAGTGGTACTTTCGGGTTGGCAGCTTCATTTAAAACCCTTTCGTTAAATGCAAGCCATGATAATTCCCTGTTTGTATAATATGCCTTTTTAGTATCTTGTTTTTCGTCCATTACCCCGTTCTCCTTTTCCCGAAAATAGCCCAAAAACTTTTTCTTAATTTCTGTGAATTTCATATCATTCCTCATTTTTCTTTTAACCACATCTTTTCTTTGGCAATAATTTTATTGTCACACTGGTATGTAAAATCCACTATCGGGGTTATGTAAAACATATGTAAAGTAATTGTAACAAAAACAGCCTCAAGGCATAAAAAAAGCAGCTCACGCTGCGAATGCTTTAAGGCTGTTTCTTATTACCTGTGCCTTATCCTCATCATCATGAATTATCATTGTCATTGGCTTCATAATGTTAAGACTGAATATTCCAAGTATCGACTTAGCATCTACCATTGTGTGCCCACTCACCAGATCAATGTCACAGTCAAATCTTGATACAATATCTACAAACTTTCTCACCTTGTCTATGTTGTTTATAGCTACTTCCATATGATTACCACCTTTCTACATTCATGGTTAATAAGTTACATGTCAGGGCATCACAGCCATCCCCGTCTTTTGGCTGTTCGCCCCTTCAATGCAACTACATATTAACCAGTTCATGTAAAAGGTAAAACCACATTTATATAAATTTCATGTAAAATACTAACTCCAGTAACCTAATTCTACACCTTTCTTGTATATTCCAATCCCTTTCGTATAGTAGCCATAACAGTTAAAATGCGTCCAGTCATATCTTAACTGTTTTGAAATATTGCCTTTCCTGAAGTTTTCAAGATCACTGGTAGTTGTGCTAAGGCCACAATCTGCAAGGCCATTCTGAATCATATATGTTCTTATGTTAAAAAAATGTTTTCCATATGCTTCCCTTAATGCAGCTTCCCATGCAGTATCACCAATTCCAACATATGAACCGTCCTCATTATATTCTCCCTGATTATCATCTGCCAGCGAAGTACCCGGATCATCCGTATCTCCCACAATTATATAATATTTGCAATTAGAATTAAGTATTATATCATCATACTGAAGTATTAACTGCTGATAGTCATTCTCCCAGCCTCCGTTGCTTCCCATTTCAAGAATCAATATATCATTATTACTTCTCTCAACTGATGCCCTTGTTTTTGCCTGCGTTCCGGATTTTATGGTAACATTTCCTATTGTTGGCGCCTGTGTTGGTTTTTCTGTTGGTTCCGTTGTTGTACCCTCTGTCGTGCCCTGCGTTGTACTCTCCGTTGGACTTTGCACTGAAGTAGTTTCTTGTATTTTTTCTATATTATCCATATTAGGTTCTGTAGCCGAAACTTTGATTTCTTTTGACACAGATATTTTCGAATAATTATTTGTAATACTTTCTGTTTCCATATTATATACCACTATATTAGTGGCATCACCATTATCATATGCTGCATATCCTTTAGTAAGATTTATCTGCACCTGATTATTTCCTGCATTCTTAACATCGCACAAATATCCTCCAATATACATCTGACCGGGTGAATCACTGTCATTTGTATATCCGCTATAAATATTATTAGTAAATGTATTTCCATCTTCATCTTTTAATTGTGCTATTGCAGTTTTCCCCTCACTTATTGTAATGTCTCTGTCCAGATAAACCTTAATTCCTCCTGCCCTGAAAGTTATCTGAGTTGAAACTTCTCCACCTATTCCAAGATTATGAGTTGTTATATGAGACAACTTTTCTATCATCAATGGTGCCGTACAACCATATATACTTTGTCCATTAACTGTTCCTGCTGTTCTGCCGCCAACTCCTTGCATCATACTATCTCCATAACATGTTATCTCCCTCTTTTTACCATCATATGGAATAAATTCTGATGTAAGTTTTCTTGTTGGAAGTTCCAATGCTTCTTCATCCTCCGTAGAAATTTCATTCTCAAAAAAGTCTTCTACAACATTTTCTTCCACAACTTGAAATGTTTCTTCTTCCGTTTCCTGCGTCTCTTCCTCAGTTTCTTCTGTCTGCTCCTCTGTCGTTTCCTCAGCAGTTGTTTCCTGCACTGGTTTTACGCTGACTGTCTCAGCCACTATATTATTTTTATTATCTTTATTTCTTTTCCTGTTATTCTTTAAGGATACCGTCACGATTCCAGTCACAGTAAGTACTAAAACCAAAACCGTCACTGTACACGCAATAACACATCTTTTCTTATCAGAAATAATCTTTTTCATAAATTCTTTCATATAACATCCTGCCCTTCCTAATGTATGTCTCATTATATCCATACGAAATAAATTTTAAAAAAGTTTAAAATAAAAAATCTTCTGTGAGATATTATAACACAGAAGATTTCTATTTAAAATCAGATATGCTCCATAAACCATGACATCATGCATCCGCCGTCTGCGCCTGCATCAATCACCTTTTCTATATTATCCGGCTTAATGCCACCAATTGCAAATACTTTTACATTCGGATTAATTCCATGAACCACAGTACATACTTCTTTTAGAAAGCCCAACCCAGCGCCTGTCTTACCTGGCTTACACTGCGTCTCAAATATTGTTCCAAGCACAATCTGGTCAGCCCCTGCATGGGCAGCATATGCCGCCTCTTCCACGCTGTGACACGACACGCTCACGCAATCAAGCTTCTTTATCTTATCATCCTGTTCACTGCACATTTGTTTAAAATGTTCCATTGAAAAATGCACATTTGCACAGCCCGCATATTCTGCCGCACTGATATCACTGTGAACAAACATTTTAGCAGACGCTTCCCTGCATATCCTTTGAACGCGTCCTGCAAGCTCCCTATAGTCCTGCCTGTCCATATCTTTTTCACGAAGTATCACGGCATACGGGTGCAGTGCCACACATTTTTCAAGCTGGCTAATGTACTCCTCTATAGTACATTCTGCACCCCCACTACCGCTCACCAGATGTCTGTTCGTTATACATATATATTTTCTATACATAAATGTATTCATTCACGACAGGCTGAAGCCCGCCATCCTCCATATCCTTATACATTCTGTCAAATGAACGGTTATCATTGATTTCAAACTGTTCATCCCCTACATCCTCATCCTCTTTTCCGGTATATTTAGATTCATGGTCGCCGATTCCTGTTGAAACACCCGCTGAAACTTTAGTGGCACATATCTTGGTTATACCATTTCTAAACTGCGCACTCTCACGGCTTGAAACTGTTATTCCAACAAATGGAAGGAATAATCTGTACGCACAAAGTACCTGACACAACTGCTTTTCACCAACATCTCTTGGATTAATCTTATCATTGTTGATTATCGGACGGAGTCTCGGACAACTGAGACTCAACTCTGCATGTGGGTATTTTCTGTTAAGATAATATACATGCAGTGCTGTTGCCAGTGCGTCTTTCCTGAAATCATCAAGTCCTAACAATGCTGAAAAGCCTGCTCCTCTCATGCCTGCCATAAGTGCCCTCTCCTGTGCATCAAATCTGTATGGCCATACTCTCTTATGTCCTAACAAATGTAATGTCTCATACTTTACAGGATTATAAGTTTCCTGGAATACTGTCACATAATCAACTCCACATTCATGAAGATAGCGGTATTCATCCACATTTACAGGATATATCTCAATTCCGATATTCTTGAAATATTTTCTTGCTATCTTAACTGATTCGCCAATGTATTCAACGTCTGAATATTTTCTACTCTCTCCTGTCAGTATCAGAATTTCTTCCATTCCTGTATCTGCAATAACTTTCATCTCATGCTCAATTTCCTCGAATGAAAGTTTCTTTCTATGAATGTTATTGTAGCAGTTGAATCCACAGTATATGCAGTAATTCTGGCAGTAATTAGCTATATAGATAGGTGTAAATATATACACTGTATTGCCAAAATGTTTCTTAGTTTCATTCTCTGCTTTTCTTGCCATCTGCTCTAAGTAAGGTGCTGCGGCTGGTGAAAGCAATGCCTTAAAGTCCTCTATATTGCAGGTATCTTTGCTTAATGCCCTCTCCACATCTGCGGCTGTGTATGAATCATAATCATACTCATCCATTGCCTTTAAGACTTTATCCTTAATATCTGAATCAATTATTTCCATGTCATCAAGATATTTCATGTAATCTGTTCTGAATGATGGATCCTGCTCTAACTTATGTTTTCTCTCTAACGCAGCCGGTGGAAGCTGGTCACTGTCTATAAAATATACCTGATTTTCCTCGTTCATTATTCTGCCTTCTTTTCTATTATATTCTCATATTTCGTCAAGCAATACTTCCCCGAAGTTATGCTTCCGCTGAAATTATCCCGCCAGTATCTCTTGCAATGCACCTTTGGGATTGCTCTCCACATTTAACGTAAGAATCCTGTCAATGGGTCAGATGCACTTCCACCTCTTGCAAGAACTCTTCCCATTCCTGTAAGATATGCGCTTCTTCCTGCCTCTATAGCCTTCTTAAACGCCTCTGCCATAGCCGGAACATTTCCTGCTGTTGCAATTGCTGTATTAGCCATAACCGCAGCAGCTCCCATCTCCATTGCCTCACATGCCTGCGAAGGCTTGCCAATTCCTGCATCCACGATAATTGGCAGATCAATCTCATCAATAAGTATCTGTATAAATGCTTTGGTTGAAAGTCCGTTATTGCTTCCAATCGGTGAGGCAAGCGGCATAACGCAGGCAGCTCCGGCATTCTGTAAATCTCTTGCCACATTCAAATCAGGATACATGTATGGCATTACAACAAATCCTTCCTTAGCAAGTATTTCTGTTGCTTTCACTGTCTCATAGTTATCTGGGAGAAGATACTTTGCATCATGCATAATCTCAATCTTTACAAAATCTCCACATCCCATCTCACGGCTGAGTCTCGCAATTCTTACCGCTTCCTCTGCATTTCTTGCTCCTGAAGTATTAGGAAGAAGAGTTACTCCCTTCGGTATGAAATCAAGAATATTCTCTTTATTCTCTGTATTGGCACGTCTAAGAGCAAGTGTGATAATCTCTGCTCCGCCCTGCTCAACTGCCGCCTTAATAAGATTCACATTGTACTTTCCTGAACCTAATATGAATCTGCTGTTAAACTCATGTCCTCCTAAAATTAATTTGTCTTCTTTCTTGTCCTGTGTCGTGTTTTCCATCTTTGCTTCCTCCTGTTATCTGTTTTTATTATGTTTCTGATGACTGTTCTTTTTCTGGCAATACTTCCTGTACTTATTGTCTGTCCTGCCGCTTTTTTATGTCCTCAATCTGGTATTTGCTGATTGAATTTGTCATCTTACCGCTAGAAAACCTATAAAAAATGTATTTTCTGTCTTTTAGTAGGTTCGCGTCAGCTATCACAAAAACCTACTAAATCCTGATTTTCTCATACCTTATAGGTCCCTCAATATTTCTCAGCCAAATATGAACCTACTCAAATTGAAATTATGTAATTCTAGTAGGTTTTTCCTATTCTTGACCAGTCTTATATAGCTTATAAGCAGCCAGACTTCCTGCACTCAGACTAAAATCATATTAAAACTGTCCGCCGCCAACAAAATGTAATATCTCAATCACATCTCCATCAGCAACATTAACCCTGTCAAAATCTTCCCTATGAATTATTTCCATATTCTTCTCAATCACAATACCTACAGGGTCATATCCTGCCTCAGTTACATAAGCAAGAAGTGTTTTCCCCACAACCTTTGAAGCTTCAACCTGCTCTCCGTTAATCTGTACCATAGACTCTCCTTTCCCTTCGTTGTTCATTATTGACACTCGCCATATAAGCTGGAATTTGTGCAAGCACATTCCAGCTTGCACGGCTCATTGCTCCGCGAGCAGCTCATATGCCAGAATTTTATTCTGGCATTGTCGCGGCGCTCCTCGAGAACCCATATAAAGTTCACAGCTCGTGCAAGCACGACTGTGAACTTTCCATGCTTTCTCTCATCGCTGCTCGCGCAAAAAAGGCAGAACCGCTTTCCAGCTGGTTCTGCCTTTAAAATCATAATATAAACACGCCGGAAATCTTTTATTACCGACGCCTGTTGTATGTTCGCTGACATGATTCATTCGTATAATCCTGTCTTCTGGTCTTGAAAAGTGGTGTCCCCAATTCAACGCCTCAATTAATATAACATATGCCAGGTTAATTTACAACTACCATCCCTGTATATTAATCTCTGAAATATTAATCTCTTTATACTCATAATTTATATACATTGTTATCTGTTGTAATTCATCTTCAGTAAATGATGCAGCCTGTTTATTGTATTCCACATCAATTACATAACTGTCATCCTCACTATGCTGTGCCTTTACATAAAACTCTGCCGGGCCAAACATTCCTTCCAGTTCTCTCATAGCTTCAGCACATAACCCTGCAACATAATCCTCATTAATTTCTACAGCTTCATGCTCATCATAATTAAATGCCATTTCAGGATTATATCCTTTTCTTGTTACCTGCTCATTTTCCCGTATTTCTGTTGCTTTGATGTGTGAGTCTGAAATTCCAGCATCCTTTACAACTGCATCTGTTTCACCAATTGCACTTGTAACAAAATCCATTTTCTGAGTATCATTACCTGCATCACTTTCACACGCACAAAGAAACGCCACCCATATGCACAAAAATACAACGCATAAACATATACGCAAAACAAAAGACATAAAACATAAGCTTCTGTGCTTCATAGCAATCACCTCTGCCTATATTCTATTCCTTTTTCAATATAAATAAAAGTCCTGTTACCTTTCGTTTCTCCAGCTTTCAATAACTCCGCCGATAAATCCCGGAATAAGTCCAAAATATCCAACGAATGTAACCATCCATTCCATTCCCCTGAATGCAAATATGCTTACAACCGCCCACACTACGAAGCCGATTACACACCATGCAAGTGTGTTAAGAAGAAGGAACAGATATTCATATCTTTTTTCAGTTAAATGAGTATTTTTACAAATGTTCAGAAGCATTTTCATCGAAACCTCCCTTCGTATCAAGAGCAAATATTACCCACTCTGCAATGTTAGTTGCATGGTCTCCTATTCTCTCAAAATACTTGGCAACCATAAGAAGATCTGCAGCCTGCTCACCATTGGCTGAATCTGCCTGTATCATTGCAATAAGGTCATCTCTTACCTTTTCAAAAAGGTCATCTACCACATCATCATATGCTATAACTTTTCTTGCCTTGTCCATGTCCTTCTCAACATAAGCTTCAATACTTCTGATTAACATAAGCATTGTCTCAGAAGCCATCTGGTTGATGTGCTCTAACTTCTTTATGTATGGCTGGTTGGCAAGTTTAATAGTTATCTCGCCGATATCTGCTGCCTGGTCACCAATTCTTTCCATATCAGTAACCATCTTTAAAGCTGCTGTAATTGTTCTTAAATCCTTAGCAACCGGCTGTTGCTGGATAAGAAGATTAAAGCAGATGCTCTCAATAGTCTTCTGCTCCCTGTCAATCTCCTCGTCCTGAAGCATAACTTTTTTAGCAAGCTCTGCGTCCTGTCTTACAAGTGCATCAACTGCCTTTCGTATAGAATCCTCAATTGCAGAGCCCATCTTCATCATTTCTTTATTAAGTCTGTCAAGCTGTTCGTCAAATTTACTTCTCATCATCCAAACCTTCCTGTGATATAATCTTCTGTTCTCTTATCCTGAGGGTAAGAGAATATCTGCTTAGTATCTCCAAACTCAACCATTTCTCCTACAAGGAAAAATGCTGTCTGATCCGAAACTCTTGTTGCCTGCTGCATATTATGTGTTACCACAATAACTGTATATTTCTTCTTTAAGTCTTCCATAAGGTCCTCTATCTTTGATGTTGATATAGGGTCAAGAGCTGATGTCGGCTCATCCATAAGAAGAACTTCAGGCTGTACTGCAAGAGCTCTTGCTATACAGATTCTTTGCTGCTGTCCACCTGAAAGACCCATGGCCGATTTTTTCAATCTGTCCTTAACCTCATCAAATATAGCTGCTCCACGGAGACTCTCCTCGACTATCTGATCAAGTCTTTTCTTATCTCTTATTCCATGAACTCTTGGGCCATAAGCAATATTGTCATATATGCTCATAGGAAAAGGATTAGGCTGCTGGAATACCATTCCAACCTTCTTTCGAAGGATTGTAGTATCAACTGACGGATCATATATATCCTCACCATCAAGAAGCACATTGCCATCTATTCTTACACCGTCAACCAAGTCGTTCATACGGTTTAATGTCTTTAAAAATGTTGATTTACCACAGCCAGATGGTCCAATAAATGCTGTCACCGCATTTTCCTGTATATCCATGTTCACATCCTTAAGGGCATGATTTTCACCGTAATACAGGTTCAGATTTTCAACTTTAACTTTAATCTTATTACTCATATATTCCTCCCAATTAGTGCTTTTCGAGCTTCTTAGCGAGCCTCTTTGTACCAAAATTAATAAGAAGTACAATTACAAGAAGTACAACCGCTATGCCGAATGCCACCTCAAACTCACCCTTGCTTGCGCTTAAATAAAGCTGGATTGTAAGTGTTCCGCCCGAATGAAATATTTTCTCAAGAAATGCATCGAAAGTCTTTGGAAGAAGATGTGCACTTCCTGCTGTAAAAAGCAATGCTGCTGATTCACCAATAATTCTTCCTATTGCAAGGATTACTCCTGTTACAATTCCAGGCATTGCTGACGGAAGAAGAATTGTTCTGATTGTGTACCATTTACCTGCGCCTAAACCTACCGCTCCTGTTCTGAAGCTGTCAGGTACAGTCTTTAACGCTTCCTGTGTGTTTCTTGTAACAAGCGGAAGCACCATTAATGTAAGTGTAAGAGAACCTGTCAGAAGTGAATATCCCATGTGACATAACTGTCCGAAGAAAAGCATACCAAACAGACCAAATATAATTGATGGAATTCCTGCAAGTGTCTCTGTTGCAAATATTATAACTGTAACAAGCTTTCCCGGCTTGGCGTACTCATTTAAATAAATCGCAGCACCTACACCGATTGGCGTTGTAATTATCATAGTAAGTAATATTATTATCAATGTGTTCAAAATATTACCGGCAATTCCCACAGTTCCATGAAGAATTGATGTAACACCTGTAAGAAATGCCCAGTTTACGCGTCTTGCGCCCTTAGCAAACACATATACAATAATTCCTAAAAGCAGGAGAACTGAAAATGCTGCACACACATATATCGCTGAGTATACTGCAATCTCTTCCGGATGCCTTTTCTTAGCTTTAAGATTATCCATTTGCTTTCTCCCCTTTCTTCTGCATAAATGTAATTATCAGATTTATAATCATTATGAAAATGTAAAGAACAAGTCCTACTGTGAAAAGAACCTGTCTGTGTACTCCATCTGCGTAACTCATCTCACTTACAATCTGTGTTGTAAGAAATCTGACTGAGTTGAATGGAAGCGGCAGATTTACTGAACCACCGGCTACCAGATTAATAGCCATTGCCTCACCTAAGGCTCTTCCTATACCTAAAACGATTCCTGTTATAATTCCTGACTTGGCTGCCGGAACTACAACTTTGAAAATTGTCTGTATCTTAGTTGCTCCAAGAGCAAGTGATGTTGCTCTCAAATTCATTGGTACTGCCCTGATTGCTGACGCGCTCATATTGATAACTGTTGGAAGTATCATAATTGCAAGCACCAGCACTGCAGCCAGGAGGTTGGCTCCTCCTGTGTACTGATGTGTTGTGGAATTCGCGAATACATGCTTTTCTAATTTATAAAGGAGGGGGTTTAATAGCATTAATCCGAGAAGTCCGTATATAACAGAAGGAATTGCTGCAAGCAGTTCAACTGCCGGCTGAACTACTGCTGCAAGTTTTTTCCCTGCTATCTCTGTCAAAAAAACTGCTGTTAATAATCCAATTGGAACACCGATAAGAATCGCAAGTGTTGTTCCTACTATTGATGAAAGAATTATGTATACAATTCCATATGCAGGTGGTGTAGCCGTTGGTGCCCATACTGTTTTAAAGAGCAAGTCTGCTATTCCGACACTTTTAAGACTCTCTGTTCCTTTTATGAACATATAGATAGTAATGGAGCAGACTGCCAGGATAGCTACTACCGCACATATAAGGAATATAAACCGTGCCACGCTTTCACTTGCATGCTTTGACTTTTTATTACCTTTTAAAGAACCATTTGCTGTTACCTTAACAGCTGCTGGTGTTTTATTTATTCTATTCATACCAACATTTATAACCTCTTCCATGTCAATCTCTCCATTCAGAATCTATATTTACCGGCTTACTCTGGGAGGATTAAGCCAACTCCCTTGATAACCTTCTTACCAGCTTCAGACTTTACGAAGTTAAACCAAGTCTGAACAAGCTCACTCTGTGATGAAACAGAACCCTTAGTAGCCATTACAAATGGTCTTGAAAGTGTATACTTACCGGCCTTAATGTTATCCTCTGTTGCATCTACACCATCAAGCTTTAAAGCTGCAACTGTCTTATCAACTACATCTAATGAAACATATCCGATTGCACCTGGAGTTGCTGCTACCTTAGCAAGTACAGCACCTGTACTGTCAAGTTCCTGTGCATATGCACATTTATTCTTAACTTCAAGAAGTTCCTCAAATGCTCCTCTTGTACCAGAAGCTGCCTCTCTGCCGATTACTACGATAGCTTCGTCTGAACCGCCGAGATCCTTCCAGTTAGTAATCTTACCTGTGTAGATATCTGTGAGCTGCTGCTTTGTTACATTAGTAACTTTGTTGTTCTTATCAGTAATCATTGCAATACCATCAATTGCTACGATGTTCTCCTCAATACCTGCTGACTTTTCTTTATCAGATAAAGCTCTTGAAGCGTTACCGATATCAACTGCTCCGGATGTTACTGACTCAATACCTGCGCCTGAACCTGTATATTCTGTTGTTACTGTTACATTAGGATATTCTTCCATGAATGCTTCCATGAGAGCGCCACACATCTTTTCCATTGATGTACTTCCTGCTAACTGAATCTTTCCTGAAAGCTCCTTAGTTGTACCTCCGTTTGCTGAGCCATCTCCATTTGATGATGTACCTGTTCCACAGCCTGCTAATGCTGCAAGTCCTAATGTTGCTGTTAATGCAACTGTAAGTAACTTTTTAATTCCTTTTCTCATAACTTTCGTTACCTTCCTCGTTTTTTATTTGCAAGCATTAACAGAAGATTTTCGTAGGGGCTGGAATCAGTTTCCTGACCGAATGATATGTGAGTCGTCTCAAAAAAGAAAACCCTCTGCATCTGCTTGCAGAGGGTATGTTATCAATGTTATGTAAAATGCATAATCTCACGTTCGTAAAGTTTTTGTAAAATGTATGTGATTATCTCAAAGTCTTTCTATATATAATTATAAAATACACCGTTCCTATAATAGATGTAAATGCCCACGCACTCGCATACACAAGATAGAGTGACATCAGTGTATGTATACTTGCAAATATTGTACACACCCACACGATTCTGAACACAACAGAACCCATTATAACTATTATTGTAGGTATAACGCTTCTGCCAAGTCCTCTTGCTCCCGCTGCTGCATTATCCATAAATGCGGATATAAAATAAGAGCATCCCATTATGCCAAGTCTTATTGAGCCATAATGCAATACATCCGGATCACTTGTAAACAGGCTAAGAAACTGTGTCCTGAAAACTACAAGCAATGCACCAAGGACAGCACCTATAAAAAATGAATACATCTGTGTAACAAGATATGCTTTCTTAATTCTGTCACGCTTTCTTGCTCCAAGATTCTGCGCTATAAAGCTTGTACATGCAGTATAGAATGCCGCCATCATATCATACACAATGTTATCAGCATTAGCCGCAGCCGAATTGCCCTCAACAACTACATGGTCAAATGAATTAACTGCCGACTGTATATACAGATTGGCAACTGCAAAAAGTGAATACTGTACTGCTGCAGGCAATCCAATCTTTAACACTCTCGCTGCTATATGCGAATCCATTCCTATATTTCTTATATAAAGCCCGTAATCCTTGCCACAGCCAAACAGGAATTTAAGTATCAGAAATGCTGATATATACTGTGATATTATACTTGCCAGTGCAACACCGACAACTCCAAGCCTGCATACTATTACAAAGAACAGATTAAGTACCACATTAATTATCCCCGCTGTAATAAGATACATAAGTGGCCTTTTGGTATCCCCAACTGCACTTAACACTGCGTTACCATAGTTATACATGGCAAGTGCCGGTGAACCAAGAAGATATATTGTAAGATATATAACTGCACCATCTATCAGTTCTTTCTTAGTTCCTATAAGATTCAGCACCGGTCTTGAAAGGAACAGTCCAGACAAAAGCAACAGCAGTCCCGCAATCATACATATTACAATTGAAGTGTGGACTGCTTTCTTTACATTTGCACTATTCTTAGCCCCCACAAACAGCGCGACTACAGCGTTGACACCACCTGCTAGTCCTAGCAGGATGCCGGTTGTCAATGTAATAATTATACTCGTTGAACCTACCGCACCAAGTGCCAGTGGTCCTACAAATTTACCAACTACCGCCACATCACACAGGTTGAACATAACCTGCAGTACATTTGACAACATAAGCGGAACTGAATACATTAATATTTTCTTTGGCAGGGAACCTGTCGTCATATCTATTTCATTTGATTTCATAACCTTATCTTAAACCCTTTAAATAATCCTTCTGCTCTGGTGTAATGCGGTAACTCTCTACAGCCTTCTGTATTGACTTTCTGTGTACCCATTCAGAAAGCCTGTGTTCCTGTATATAAGGAATCGCCGCATCCCACTGTTTAGCAAGTGCTGTAGCCATATACCATGCAATCATCATATTTACATAGTACTCCTCTGACTTAACACCTGCAACAAGCTGTATATATTCTTCCTTAAAATCCTCATCAAGAAACAGACGCATCATAACACCCATTCCGTATCTTTTAACATATGTGTCATCTGTGGCAATCCAATTCTTAGCTCTCACAAGAATATCTTCTTTATTCTTATCAAAACATTTTGGAAGCGATGAATCACAGGTTGCCCAGTTATCAATATATGGCAGAAACTTCTCTGTTTCACTGATACATTTATCATAATCCTTAATCTGTGCAATCAGCATCATATGAAGATTATTTTCTTCATAATACTTATGTGGCAGCTCCGTCATAAACTGTTCCGCCTCCTCTGTCTTAGAGAATTTCTTTGCAAATGCTCTTAAAACCGGGGTTCTTACTCCTATAACAGCCTCTTTATCTACCCCCGGCATAAGGCTGCTGTGAAAATCCCTGTACGCTATATCCTGCAGCTTAAACAATTCTTCCTGTAAATGTGTCATTATTCCCCTCCTGTGTAAGCTGGCTCATCGCCGCGGGTTGCGCGAGCAGCTCATACTCCAGAACTTCGTTCTGTCGTTGTCGCGGTGCTCCTCGTAAAGCCATACAAAGTTCCAAGTCCGTGCAAGCACGGCTGTAAACTTTCCATGGCTTCTCTCATCGCTACTCGCGCAAAAAAAGTGGAAGCATCGCCTGCTTCCACTTCTTAGATAGTAGCGAGAGAGGGATTTGAACCCACGACACCACGGGTATGAACCGTGTGCTCTAGCCAACTGAGCTATCTCGCCATAATATTTACTGAATGTCTTAAAAGAAATGGGGCCTACAGGGCTCGAACCTGTGACCCTCTGCTTGTAAGGCAGATGCTCTCCCAGCTGAGCTAAGACCCCACATTCAGAACAATTCGCTTGATTTCTCTCGCAAACTGCTCTGCTATTATAATATTAAAACTTGATATATGTCAAGCACTTTTTTGACTTTTTTCAAAACTTTTTTCACAAAATTTTAATTAGAACAAATATCTCGTCCACAACAGGAAATTCTTAATCAGCTTCATTCTGCGTTCTCTCTTAGGCGTAAGCGCTACAGGCTGCACATTATATGGATTGTCGTATGTGCCATCAGCATTAGCCTTTCTTGCACTATGCTCATACGTCTGCATGGCACCTCCAAGCTGTTCATTAATCTCCTTGCTATCAATAACAAGCATAAGCTCTGTATCAAGATACACGCTTCTCATATCAATATTAAATGAGCCAACCACCGATATATCATCATCTATAAGAACCGACTTTCCGTGGTATGAATATCCGCCTTCATATTCCCACACTTCAAGCCCTGTGCCAAGCACCTTATCCTTATGCGCATAATAATCTGCTGATCCAAATGGATTGCCATTATTGCCTACCGAATTAGTCATCAGTGACACATTTTCAACAGAATCGCATACCTTCTTTAATCCGTCATACATATACTCATTGCAGATAATATAAGGCGTATGTATCTTAACCTGCGAATCCGCCTGCTCCATGAGCTTCGTGAGCTGATACCACACTACTGGCTTTTTCGCGCCACATTCTATCGGATTGCTAAGAAGTGCTATATTGCTGACCTCAACTGTTTCATCTGTATAATCAGTGTCAGTCAGGTAATCTTTGTTATCTGCATAATAAATGTTGTAATTATCAAGCAGTTCTTTCCTTGCCGCCTTGACCTTCTTATTGCCTGCACATTTGTTATTCTTTAAAAATGCTTTGCTCTCCTTATAGTTCCAGACACTCTCATAATAAGCAAGAACATCATTCACAGAGCTGGTTTCATCAGGACTTTCGCAGTACACAAGCACATCTCTGTCGTAATTCTTATGTCCCGGATATGCTCCCAGAAAATAGTTAAATGTATTTCTTCCACCAAGTATATAATTAGTCCTGTCGGCTATGACATATTTGTCATGAAGCCTTCCCATTGACTGCCACGGCTTAAAAGGATTCACCTTATTGTATATCTTCACATTCACATTGTCTGATGACGCAAGTGCATTAAAATCAGGATTGCCCTTCATCTTGGTAAAACCGGATACCCCGTCAACTATAACATTGACCGATACACCTCTGTCTGCAGCATCAATAAGCGCTCCAAGCATCAGCTTTCCGCTGTCATCTGACCTGAAGTCAAATGTTGAGAGTATAATCTCACTCTTTGCATTGCTTATCATTCTTATCCGCTCTTTAAGCGCCTCGTCATTATCCTCAATAATGCGCGCCCGCTCGGCACTTGTTCTCTCTTTCCATATGCCCTGCTCATCAAGCTGTTTAATCTCATCAGCAGTAAGCTCTGGCTGTTTGTGGTAACTTATCAGGGCGCAGGCTACGATTGCGGCAATAAGCACCACAAGCAGTATCACTGCCCCAAGAATTATTCTCTTCATAAGTTTTCTCCTTTTGTAAGACTTCACAACAATACTCCTTAAATATCCATCTATCCGCTGCCCGCGCGGGCAGCTCATACTCCAGGACTTCGTCCTGTCGTTGTCGCGGCGCTCCTCGAGAATCCATATAAAGTTCATAACTCGTGCAAGCACGGCTATGAACTTTCCATGTCTTCTCTCATCGCTGCCCGCGCAAAAGAGGCGTGCTATATATACATAATTATATATACAGCACGCCTCTTATGACATTAAATATTTATGAAGAATTATAAATTATCTGATATAGTTAGTCTTAATCTTATTCTCGCCCTGTGGAAGCTCAATTCCCTGCTTCTTTGCTGCGTCTATTGACTTAACAAGCCATGCAAAATTCTGACCTAAAAGTCTCATTGTCTGCATACCTTCTTCGTCCTTAACAACCTCATCAGGTGTATTGCCATGTACAATATTCCAGTAGTTAGATGACACAACTGGCATCTGGTTAATCTGGAAATACTTATTCAATACATCAACTGTTGATGTTGTTCCGCCACGGCGGGCAGATGCAATTGAAGAACCACATTTGTAACGAAGCTCGTTACCATATGCACCAAATAATCTGTCGAGAAACATTAATATCTCTCCTGTTGGAGAAGCATAATAAACAGGTGAACCAACAATAAGTCCGTCTGCATCAGTTATCTTAGCGCCAACTTCCTTTACAACTGCGTCAAGCTCGCCCTTAACAACTCTGCTGCCAACTGCAACTATCTCAGTATCAATTCCCTGTGCCTCTAATTCCTTAGCAACAACAGAAAGTGCTGTATATGTACAGCCTGCATCTCTTCTGCTGCCATTAACTAATACAACCTTCATGTTATAACACCTCCAAATTATTAATTAAACATTAATCTCTGCCTTCATGCCAAGCTCTTCCTTATTAGAATCAAGAATAGGCTTGATAACATTAGCAAGATACTCGTCAACCTGTTCCTTAGAACGGCCAACATACTTCATAGGATCAAGCTTTGACTGTAACTCTTCAAGAGTAACACCGAACATTGGCTCTGCTGCAATAAGTTCAAGAAGGTTATTATCAAGACCTTCCTGCTTAACTCTCTTTCCTGCTATCATAGAAAGCTCTCTTATCTTCTCATGAAGCTCCTGTCTGTCTCCGCCAGCCTTAACAGCGTCCATCATAATATTCTCAGTTGCCATGAATGGAAGCTCTGCCATCATGTGTTTGATGATAACCTTGTCATATACAACAAGTCCGTCAACAACATTTAAGTAGAGGTCAAGGATTCCGTCAACAGCGAGGAAGCCCTCTGGAACTGACATTCTCTTGTTAGCTGAATCATCAAGTGTTCTCTCAAACCACTGTGTAGATGAAACAATAGCAGGGTTAAGTGCGTCACTGATAACGAAATCAGCAAGTGAAGCCATACGTTCGCTTCTCATAGGATTACGCTTATAAGCCATAGCTGATGAACCAATCTGTGACTTTTCAAATGGCTCTTCAACTTCCTTAAGGTGCTGTAATAATCTGATATCATTAGAGAACTTATGTGCGCTTGCAGCAATTCCTGCAAGTACATTAAGTACTCTAGTATCAACCTTTCTTGAATATGTCTGGCCTGAAACTGGAACACAAGCGTCAAATCCCATCTTTTCTGCAATCTTTCCATCAATCTGGCGGATTTTATCCTGATCTCCGTTGAAAAGTTCAAGAAATGAAGCCTGTGTACCTGTTGTACCCTTGCAGCCCAAAAGCTTCATTGTAGAAAGTACATAATCAAGGTCTTCAAGATCCATAACTAATTCATTGAGCCATAATGTAGCTCTCTTACCAACTGTAGTTGGCTGTGCTGGCTGAAAATGTGTGAAAGCCAGTGTAGGCTGTGCCTTATATTTATCTGCGAACTTAGAAAGCTCATCAATAACATTAACAAGCTTCTTACGAACAAGCTTTAAGCCTTCTGTCATAATGATGATATCAGTATTATCACCAACATAACATGAAGTTGCTCCAAGATGTATGATACCTTTAGCCTTAGGGCACTGAAGTCCGTAAGCATATACATGTGACATAACATCATGTCTTACTTCCTTCTCTCTTCTCTTGGCATCTTCATAGTTAATATCATCCTTGTGAGCCTTTAACTCATCAATCTGCTCCTGTGTAATAGGAAGTCCAAGTTCATGCTCTGTCTCTGCTAATGCAATCCAGAGTCTTCTCCATGTCTTAAACTTCATGTCAGGAGAGAAAATGTACTGCATTTCCTTGCTTGCGTATCTTTC
>OGRY01000714.1_pt1 | contig 27095 bp, 29 predicted proteins | sample 1553551 | NCBI WGS metagenome assembly OGRY01 (sample SAMEA2580101, study PRJEB22360) | human gut metagenome | biome: human gut; feature: human-associated habitat; material: faeces | place: Denmark | collected 2008/2010
CTGGATTTGGAATATATGGTGTGGATATATTCGTGAAAACCGATGATGCAGAGAATGCAGTAAAGGTGCTTAAAGGTTACTTCTCGGGGGATATATAAAGTTTTGCGAGATAAAAATTTTGACATTTTTAGAGATAGGTGCTATTTTTTTAATTATAGTGATATTGAATTTACCGCTTAGTTATATAGCTAAGCGGTGTTTTTATAAGTATTTACAAGCGAGAAAAAAGAGCAGCTAAACTAAAATAAGCATAAAATATGGAAAAAGCAAAAAAATAATGGACGCTGCGCTTGACAAAATAATAAATAGAGTATAGTATGAAGAAAAGGAGACGTGAAAAATGAATATAAATCAAAAACTAATTAGGGCTGCAGAATTTAACCCTACAGAAAAATCGCATAAATTAACAGTTTTAAGTATGTGTCAGCAAATTGAAAAACAGCAAATAACTTTACCGTTATATCAGAGAGACATGAGTTGGAATTTGCATAAATGCATTTCTCTTTTAAATTATCAATTATTAGGAAAAGCTCCGGTTTCGCCACTTTCAGTTAATGCGATTAATGATCTGCAGGATTACGTGCCACAAGTATCATTTATAACGAGAGAAATAGTTAAGGATATGAGTAGAACTCAAATTTCAATTGTAGATGGACAGCAAAGACTGACAACGAACTATAAAGCATATACGGATAGTGAGGATTTTCGAAATATAGTTTTGGATTTAATAAAAGGAAGATTTCTTCTGGTAGAGGGAGCAATAGAAAGATATCAGATTCCAGTTGGAAAGCTGCTCAATAAAGAAGATAGCGTGTTTTATTCGTATGTTATGAATTCTAAATACCTAAGAAAAGAAAATGTTTTACCTGTTTTATTACAGTGCCGGACTAAAATTAGAAATTATTATTATACAATTAATCAAGCAGATGATTTGTCAGAAGATGAACAAATAGAATGGTTTGAAGTATTAAATAATGCAGGAAGTCGTGTAAGTGCTTTACAAATGAGATTTTCAAAGATGAAAATTCATGGAATTGATATCTATACGCAATATACGAATATTTTCAGAGATAGACTTTTGGAACATGGTTATAACTTCTTTGTCCCTAAAAAAACAGAGGTCTCTTATCCAATTGCTACTTTAAATTCGGCATATGAAATTATAACAGGTAAGGAACATACAGAAGCATATACTCCTATTCCATCTGATACAAAAGAGAACCAGTTGTGTAGTCTTAAACCTTCAGAAATTCAAAGATGCTTTGAATTGACATTGAAAGCACTAGATAAAGCACTTCAGTTTATTCAGGAACACAATTTGCAAGAACCAGATAGAATAGATTATATAACATATTTAACAGGATATTTTGTATATTATCCAGATAATATGGGAAAAGAAGTTGAAAATAAATTGTGTGAGTGGTATATGAATGTTAATTTTAAAAACCAATCTAATACTGGACGACGTACAGAATTCAAGAAGCTGTTAAATATTAAGTCATAAAGGGAGATACGGATGAAGAAGGTTATTAATGGATGCATTTATGCAATAGATTTAGGGGGAACAGAAGAATACGAATTTAAAGGGGTACACCCGGCGATGGTTGTACGGATGCTAAAAGAAGAAAAAATGTATTATGTTGTACCCTTAACGACGTATACAAAAGAGCGGTGGGAAAAATGTAAAAGACAAGGCTTTGGGTGTAGAATCGTTTCAACTAATTCTATTGCTCGAGTTGATAAGATTAATATTGTTACAGAAAAACAAATACATAGTAGATATTACAATTCTGAAAAATTAGTATGTGCGGAACCGGCGGAAATTGAAAAGGTAATTTTGCGGGTGGAAGAATACTTTAAATTGTCGAATCAAAAGGGATTGAATGAGTATAAGAAATTTTATTCAGAGAAAAAAGTTTTTGAAAATAAAATGTATCAATTTTGGATTGACAATAAATTTGATGATGTTTATTATAATGTAAAAATAGAAAAAGGCTCTATTGAATTAGAGTTAGGAAAAGATGAAATTCGAAATCTGACCTTTAATGATATAGTACAGGTATTATCTGAATTGTTAGATGCTTCAAAGCTTCATTTCGAGAAAAAAGGTAATCAAAGTATAATAATATGTTTTAATGTCGATCACAAAATAGCATTGACTTTTCAAGAAAAATATGATAAATTTAAATCACAGAAGGGTAGTGTAGAAGCGTAAAGCCAGCTGTGAATAATAAGTGCGTAGAAGGGTTGTATTTAATATACGTAAAGCCAGCTACATAAAAAGTAAGCTAGTTTAGTTTACTTTTTTTATTTAGTGCATATCATAGATAATGGAAGGGCAGCTAATAGCGTAAGACCAGCCACTAATTTCGAGGGATTGGGAGACCAATCCTTCGTTTTGAATGTATTACTTATTTTGTGATACTATTTTGATACTAAAAAATGAAAAGAATAAAAATACAACTTGGAAAATTCACAATACAGGACAATATAGACACGAAAATCATAGAAAATAATGAGATTTTAAGAACCTCACAAACGTGAAGGTGGACGTACTGTAGGATCAGGACGTGTTGCTACAGTTATCGAATAATTTTAGCATAACATCTTAATTATATATATTGAGTACCGCAAGGTACATTGTGTCCAAACGTAAGATACCCCGGAACCGTAAGGTTTCCGGGGTTTTTCTGTTATGTGTATATTGAAATAGTATTTTAGAACGGATTATGGTAGAATAAGGTAAAAATAAGAGGTGATTTAATTGGAACAGGTACTCAAGTATATTCGGGAAAAATACAATCCGCTATCTATTATTCTTTATGGCTCCTATGCGGATGGAACCAACAATTTGAACAGCGATTTTGATGCGTTAGTCATTGTGGCTGACCATGAACAGTTTCACGATACGTCCATTGTGGATGGAGTTCCATTAGATGTATTTGTGTATCCTTTGGCATATTTTAATGAAGAGTATGAGTGCGAGGATTTTGTGCAAATTCATGATGGACGTATTATTACAGATTATAATGGGATTGGAAAAAGGCTACAAGCGAAGATTCAAGCCTATTTACGGGATCGTTCGGTAAAATCCAGCGAAGAGATCCAGGCGGGCGTTGACTGGTGTGTAAAAATGTTTGAGCGCGCAAAACGAGGCGACTGTGAAGGGATGTTTCGCTGGCATTGGGTGTTGATCGACAGTTTGGAGATCTTTTGTGATATTAAGCAACATCCCTATTTTGGACCGAAAAAGACCTTAAAGTGGATGGAAGAAATCTATCCGGAATCTTTTTACTGCTATAAAAGAGCCCTTCAAAACCTTCAGATGGATTGTTTGGAGGAGTGGGTTGTACATATTAAAAACATCAATGAAATGATGTACAAGAGAGCTTGAGAAAATATAGAACAATTGGAAATTAAGAAGGTGCATATAGATGAAATTAGCAGATTTAGCATCCGGTCCTGACTGGGTAGTATGGATTGTTTTTGTGATATTTGCGGTACTTTCTATAGTTTTACTTTCTGGACACGGGAGTTGGGTTATTTCTGGATATAATACAGCTTCAAAAGAAGAAAAGGAAAAATATGATGAAAAGAAGTTATGCAGAACAATGGGAATTGGAATGTCTATTATATCAATTCTTATATTAATTATGGGGTTGTTTGAAAGGGTTCTGCCTGCATTTTTTGTATATATTGCAGTGGGAATTATTGTGGTTGATGTCGTGGTAATTATTATTTTAGGAAACACGCTATGCAGAAAATAATGATTTTTAGTTTATGGAATTGACAGAAAGGAGGTCTCTGTGATGTTTATATTTTTATGTATTTGTTCACTTTTAGTACCGTTATCTATGATTATATTAGGATATACGTGGAAGAATAAGCCTCCTAAAGATCGACAGGGAATGTCTGGATATCGAAGTACTATGTCAAGGATGAATGATGAAACATGGAAATATGCACACAGATGTTGGGGAGGGTTAAACTTTGTTTTAGGAATCATTCTGACGATATTATCGATTTTTATTTTGATTTTAATGAAAGACGACACAAACTTCGAAATGATTTCTGTGTATTTGGTGTTTTTACAACTGGGAATTATGGTGCTCACAATTATTCTAACAGAATTTTTGCTGCATAAGCATTTTACAAAGCAAGGAGTGAAAAAATAGCTAATTTCTGTCTTGTGAAAATGAAGAATTGGAATTGACCGAGATGTAAGCGAGGGATACTTCTTATCCGAATCGCAAGAAGGCTGGCATGAGAAAACGCAGAACAATGGGCGTTGGAATGTCTGTTATAGCAGTTCTTATATTAATTATGGGTTTGTTTGAAAATGTTTTGCCTGCATTTTTTGTATATATTGCATTGGGGATTATTTTGGTTAATGTGGTGGTAATCATCATTTTAGGAAACACGTTATGTAGAAAGTAATGATTTCCAGTTTGAAAAGCCATAGTTACTGTTCACTCCGTTCACAGTAACGCGCTTCGCGATGCACAGAAATCATGCAAAGCATGATTTCGCGCCGCAATTCTCGGGTTTTCTGTGAACTTTGTTCACAAAAAACACCTCGCGGAACGTTACCAGTGAACAGTAACAAGCCATATTCAATCCTTGGTGTAGATTTAAACCTGTCCTTGTGATAGCTGTGGGAATCGAGTATAATAAATTATATAAAAATTTGACGGGAGGTTTTTGTATGGGAAGTTATCTGAATCCGGGAAACAAAGGGTTTCAGGAAAGCCTGAATTCGAAAATTTATGTGGATAAAACCGGTTTGATTGAAAAAACAAATGCAGCTCTTAATACCCGTCAGAAATTTATGTGTGTCAGCCGTCCGCGACGTTTTGGAAAATCGATGGCGGCGGATATGCTGGCCGCTTACTATGCTCGTGGAGAGGATTCGGCTGAATTATTTAAATCGCTCAAAATCAGAAAAGCAGAATCCTATGAAAAACACCGTAATCAGTATGATGTCATTAAAGTAAATATGCAGGAATTTCTAAGCATGACACACAGTATGGATGAAATGCTGTCCATGTTGCAGAAATATCTAATTTTTGACCTGATGGATCATTTTGAAACGGTTCGCTTTCGTGATGAACATAATCTGATTCAGGTGATGAAGGATATTTACAGTAAAACAAATCATTCCTTTATTATTTTGATTGATGAGTGGGACTGTTTATTTCGGGAATATAAACAGGATAAAGAAGCACAGAAAGAATATTTGGATTTCCTTCGTGCATGGTTGAAAGATAAAGACTATGTTGCGTTGGCTTATATGACGGGAATTCTTCCAATCAAGAAATATGGATCTCATTCTGCGTTAAATATGTTTACCGAGTATTCCATGACCGATCCGGGTGATCTGGCGGAATATTTTGGTTTCACAGAGAAGGAAGTATTCGCTCTTTGTGAAAAATATGATATGAGTTTCGAAGAAGCAAAGATGTGGTACGATGGTTATCAGTTGATCGCGCATCGGCAGACGGGAAATGAAATATATTCCATATACAGTCCAAAATCCGTTGTAGAGGCAATGCTGCGTCACAAATTTGGAACCTACTGGAACCAGACGGAAACATACGAGGCTTTGAAAATTTATATTCAAATGGATATGGATGGGCTGAAAGATTCTGTAGTTCGAATGCTTGCAGGCGATGCTGTCTCCATTCATATTGGAACATTCAGCAACGATATGACTACATTTGCAACGAAAGATGATGTATTGACTTTGCTGGTGCACCTTGGCTATCTGACGTATAACAGTACAGCTGAAACTGTGAGTATTCCCAATAAAGAAGTTTCACAGGAATATATTAATGCAATCAGCACAATGAACTGGTACGGAGTGGCAGAGTCAGTGGAGGCTTCACGTAAATTACTGGAAGCCTTATGGGAAATGGATGCAGATGCTATTGCTGCAGGAGTTGAGAAAGCACATGAGGAAATTTCGATTCTCCAATATAACGATGAAAATTCCCTTAGCTGTACCATTCATCTTGCATTCTATTTTGCACGTGAATACTACACTATGGTTCGTGAACTGCCAGCAGGAAAAGGATTTGCTGATGTGTGCATGATCCCAAGACCACATCATCGTGATAAACCGGCGATAGTAATTGAATTGAAATGGGACAAAAGTGCGGTTGGTGCAATTGAACAGATTAAAGAAAAACAGTATGGTAATGTCTTGAAAGATTATCAGGGAAATTTATTGCTTGTTGGAATCAATTATAATAAGACAACTAAAAAACATGAATGTGTAATCGAAGCAATGAAAAAATAGGCAAGAAGGTGGGCAGACGGAGATATTTTCGATAATGCCACAGTTCTTGAAGGTCTGGGGAGATGAGAATCTTCCAGAGGTGAGATAAACACAAGGGTGAAGACGTGTAAAAGTATCTTCACCCTTAAAGTTTACGCTCTATTTAGATTTGCGTGCGGCTAATAAAAACCGATGGATTCGTCCTTCAACGCAGCCGTTTTGCTCTAAAATCTGTTGAGCATGCAGCAGGCTGTTTTTACAACGATCTACAGAGAAGTTAGGAAATTCCCACTCTATAATATGTGAAAACCAGACCAGTGCACCTATATCAAAAAACTTGATTGGGCGGAAACATTCCTGGGCGTCCAGAATATAGAAACCTGCATCATGAAATTGCTTGCAAACGATATCCAGGTACTGCTCTGGAAATGGAAGCTTGGTTTTTCCTAAGAGAAGCTCTACCAGTTCACGGTCATTTTCCGCGCCAACCTGTTCGGTGATAAAAATCCCTCCGCTTTTCAGAACGCGATGTATTTCTTCCGCATTAAAATCGCCGTGGCGATTGATCACAATGTCAAATTCAGAATCACCGAATGGCAGCGGATCCTTTCCGTCGCTTGCCTGAAAATCAATTCCAAGAGGAAGCAGAGTATCCCTACATAGCTGGACATTGGGCGGATAAGCTTCGGTTGCACTTGTTTTTCCGTAAGGATGGTGGAGGGATAACAAAAACTCACCGCCGCCGGTATCGATATCCAGCAGTTTCATTTCCGGTTTTAAGTAATCCAGTATGATATGTCTATAATCCCAGGGCATGTCCGTTTCTTCCGTATATCTTCCCTCAATGTGCGAGAAATCCCATCCATGGATATGCGCCACATGTTCTTCTGTTTTCCAAATATTTATCAATTCATGTTTATTCATTGTAACTACTCCTATCTTAATATAATTATTCTATACCTCAATGATAGGTGCAGCCAACTGACAACATCAAAAAATAACCTCGATACAACCTGTTGCCAGATTTACAACTGCACCGAGTAGTTACCTTGAATAAGTCTCATTGTATGAGTTCACCGCCTTTCGAATGATCTTGTATCAGCATATCACCTTTTTTAAAAAAAGAAAACTGAAAAATAATAGAGGCAAAAATGTAGCATAGATCATAAAAATATGTTATGTTATCTGTAATTGATGAAATAAGTATATGGTACAATAAAGTGAAGGTAAATCGAAAGTTACCGAATTAAGTTAATCGTGCCGTATGGCTTGATTATCAAGGCAAAGATAAAAACGCAACGTACATCTTTGATGTGCCAGAGCCGGTAGGGAGCCCGGCCGTCCTATATAAATAGGGTAAGTGATCTGCCCCTCCGGGTTGTCCATTCTTTGTTCAATAAATTTTAGGAGGGATTTTTATGGACAAAGCAAATGGAAAACTGACGGTATATTTTGAAGAACCATTTTGGGTAGGTATATTTGAGCGTATTGAAGATGGTAAATTATCTGTGGCAAAGGTAACATTTGGTGCAGAACCAAAAGATTATGAAGTGCAGGAATATATTCAAAAATACTATTTCAGTTTGAAATTCAGTCCGGCTGTTGAAACTGTTGTAAAGGATATCAAAAGAAATCCGAAACGGATGCAGCGAGAAGCAAAAAAGCAGATGCTGGAAACCGGCATTGGTACAAAATCGCAGCAGGCATTGAAATTACAGCAGGAACAGAACAAACAGGAGCATAAAGAAAGAAGCAGCAAGAAAAAAGAGGCGGAAGAACAGAGAATGTTTGAGTTGAAACAGCAAAAGAAAAGAGAAAAGCATAAGGGACATTAAAGTCCCTTGGACTTTTCTAAATTTGAAAGTTGTCAAAAATATTCAAACAGTCTCATTGCATAGGGATGACAAATAGACTATCCTTAAAGTAGGAGGTGACAGAAATGGCGAACGAAGATAAAAAAGATTTTAACGCTATGTTGCATGACAATAAGGATATGCCAAAATTTCAGACAATTACGGATCAAAAGAGTATTGAAAAGTATGGTGGAAGCAGAATGTATTTTGCTCCGCCAATCTATTATGATAAGGTAATGAAAAGAATTCCTTATGGTAAAGTAATTACTGTTGGGAAGATACGAGAATACTTTGCCAAGTTAAATGGCGCTGATTTTACAGAGCCTATTACAGCTGGAATTTTTGTTTCTATTGCAGCGTGGGCAAGTTATCAGCGTACAGATGATGAAACACCTTATTGGAGAATATTGAAAGCTAATGGGGAACTCAATGAAAAATATCCAAACGGTATTGAAGCACAAAAGGAAAAATTAGAAGCGGAAGGACACACTATTGTACAAAAAGGTCGCAAAAATATACGCTACTATGTAAAAGATTATGAGAAGCTTCTTTTTGATTTGAAGTAGGCTTTGGAACAATAGATGGTTACGCTTATAAGGATTATTGGACAATTGATAGATAACTTCAAGCTTGTAGAGTTGACTGAAAGGAATGCATTATATGTTCTATATTGTTTTTGACTTTGTAATGGCAGCGATTATGCTTTTATTTGGAATATGGTTTTATAGGTCAAAAGGACAAGCATCTAAATTCTTGTCTGGTTATAATATGAAATCAGCAGAAGAACGAAAGAAATATGATGAAAATGCTATGTGTAAGGTATATGGAAAAAGAATGATGTTTATGTCAATGCCTTTTATTGTTGGCATAATCATAGATACCTATCATCAAGGAATTGGCTGTTTAATTGCATGGGGTATATGGTTTATAATGTTTATTTTATTGCTTATTGACAGACATAAAAGAGAATATTAAATTTTCAGCGTATTGCGCTGCACTATGTAGAATAAAAAATTTTGACATTTTCACACATGCGTGCTAATATGATTATAGAAAAAGAGTGCTACCGATAGACGGTTAGTCCACATACTAATTGATTAAAAATAACCGTTCAGTTTGCGAGGCTGGGGCGGTTATTTTTGTGTCTTGTTATTATCTTTGCCGAATGTGTATCCGGCACAAAAGCAGGTGATGCCGAAGCTCACGACTGCAATGAAATCCACAATACTCATTGGCTTAGCCCTCCTTTTCACTGGATTCTCTTTTGAGTTTCTATGTAATCAGAGGGTCACAGTCCCTCTGCTGAAGGACTAACCAGTAGTAAGATAGCACATGAGAAAATCATAAGAAATATAAAATCCGAAAGTAAAAAGTTTTCAGATGCAGAGCTGCATATCGGACTGGCTGTTGGCGGAGCCTTAAGACGGAAGCCTGATATTGAAGAAGCAGAGATATTGAAAGCTACTGACTGGAAAATGTATCAGAATAAAACCAGTCATAAACAAAGAACTCTGCGCAGAATCAAAGCGGCATGTAAGCTGAAGCAGTAATGCTATTTTAGGAAATTCAGGCGGATACCATATGATATGGATTGCGGGAATGTATTGCATGGAATACTCTGTGGATATTATAGTTGGAGACTTTTGTCCCCAACATTATAAATTTGATTATGGAGGTAAATACCAAGATGAAACTTGATGATTTTACAGGGATGATGACAGGACATTTTGATAACAAGGAGCAGTTTGATAAGATGCAGGCGGAAGGGAAAACCTATCCATATGCCGAGCATGTAAATACAATCTGCAATGACAAAATAAAAAATCTTCCGGAGGATTTCAATGGCAGGTTTGTTGTTGAAGAAAGCTACTATGAAACGAATGGAAAACGTCATGCATCACCACATCTTTTTCTTATTACAGAAACAGAACAGGGAATTTTACTTTCCTCTTATGAAATTCCAGAAGGAGAAGATAAGAAGACATTTTCATACGCTTCCATGAAGAAGGTTGATTACGCGGAACTGAAAAAATCCGAAAAATTTACTCCTGCACTTTATCATGAAAAGAACGGAATCTGGGAAGGCGGCAGCATAAGCCAGTTCTCGCCGGTAATGATATTTAAACTTTGGGAAAAGTTTTCCGATAGTTGTCTGGAAGTATCTGAAAGTATGGAAGTTAACGGGAAGAGAACTTTTGGATATGATGAACCAATCATTTATAAAAGGGTACAATCAAAGAGCGGCAGATGAAGAAATCACCCTGCACCAATATAGCAGAAACTTAATTTTTGATGTACTGGAGCGTGCAGGTGACGGATATGGGACTTTTGGTAAAATATGGTATGCTATAAAAAATACAGAAATTAGTTTAATGGAGAGTAAAAAATAATATGGATAAAACAGATGAAGGCTTACTTGGAAATGAGAAAATCGAGGATGCAATCGCGGCACTTCAGCAGCAGCCAACGCAAGAATTGCTGGCTCATGCACTGACTGTGGTACGAAGACGCATGCGTGAAAATGGTCAGGTAATCATTGCCGTAGAGCCAAACGCGGCAGCAGGACAGATGAAACTGCAGGCTGTGAAAACTTCCGACGGAAACAGCTGGTGGGCGGTTTTTACCAGCTTCGACGAAGAACTGAAAGGCGGCGGAAGTGTTATGTCAACCTATATGACTGACATTGGAAAAGTATTGGAGGCGGCGCTGTCCGAGGAAGAAATCAGCGGCGTGATCATCAATCCCTGGAACAGGACATTGATGCTGGACAAGACATTGATTCGGATCGTGCTCGGAGATGTGACACAGTAAGTTACTGAAAAATGCCAGGTAAGAAAATAAAAACGTTGCTCCTGTTTATTGGATAGAGCAGAGCGCTAAAATTCTGCCTGGCAATTTTTTTATCATTAAAATTATTGACAAACGATAATTTTAAGCTATAATTAAATTATAAATTATCGTTTTTCAATAATTCTTATAAACCAGATAAAGAAATCTATAGTAAAGGATTAGATAGTTTAATCCAGCACGATAGCGGATTTTCTCGTTATCAGCAAAAGGAGGTTCCCCATGAAAGAAAGACATTTATTTACCCTCTTATCTGTGGAAGCGGCCGCCTGCGTCCTGTTCTGTATTTTACAGCGCAGCTTATCCGGTCTGTTTTCCACCTTGATCGCATTCCCTTTTGAACAGATCGGAGCTGGCCTGCGGATCCTGTCACTGTCTGGAGCTGTAGGAAATGTGATCGCGATCATCTTATACATGCTGTTGGGGCTTATCCCTGCTGGAATTTGGGGATTCCTGCACTGGCGCAAGAAATCAGAACCCCTGGATTTCATGCTTCTGGCTATCAGCGCTCTTCTTTTTGCAACCCTATACTACATGATCAATCCGGGACTTTTGTCCATCGGAGTACCAGGCACCGGGAAATGGTCCCTGGGAAGTACCTTCTATTCCGTCCTTCTGGGTTACCTGCTTATTCGCATTTTGCTTCATTATAAGAATGCAGGAACGGAGAGACTGCAAAAGGGGCTTTGGTTCCTTCTTGGCGCTGTGAGCGTGGTATTGGTGTACGGCATCTTTGGACAGGAGCTGGGAGGGCTGCTTCAGAATCTGGAAACGGTACAGAAGGGAAATACAGGCATAGAGCTAAGCGATGGATTTTTTACTTTTTCCAACCTTACCCCTACCTATGTTTTCCTGTTCCTCCACTTTGCAGTCCGTATTCTGCCTTATGTACTGGATATTATAGTTGTTTTCCTGGCGAGAAGGCTTCTGGCTGCAATGAAGGAAGACCTGTATCAGGGAGAGAGTATAAAACTGGCGGAAAAACTTTCCCACTTTTGCGTGTGGACCTTAGCATCCACTATTGGGGTGGATGCGGTATTTAACCTACTACAGTTGCTTTTCCAGAGCAGACTTTACCAGCTTGAGTATGTGGTGTCAGTCCCGGTATTTTCCCTGGCCTTTGTGCTGGCGGTGCTGTTGTTTGCAAGGTATATAAGGGAAATGCAGAGGCTGAAAGAGGATAATGACCTGTTCATATAAGCGTATGGAGACATATAAATGATAGCCGGACTGCAAGCATCTTGATTCGTTATATAGGAAGAAGCAAGGGGATTTAGGTAACGACTCTTAATTTAATATCATTGACTATTTAATATGGAGCGATTGGCAATAAGGAAAGGAAATGATTTATGGCAATAAAAGTATGTCTTGAAGACGTATTGAAAGAGCGGGGAATGACGTCTAAGGAACTGTGCAGCCTGATAAACATCACAGAAGCCAACCTGTCCGTCCTAAGAAGCGGAAAGGCCAAGGGCGTGCGGTTCCACACCATTAACCGGATCTGTTATTTCCTGCAATGCGATGTTGGCGATATCTTAAAATTCGATGGAAATCTGGAGGTGGACGAAAATGAAGATTAGGAAATATCTGTTAAAAAGTTTGTTCAAATTATCGGTTGTTTTCATGGCTTTCACAGCCAGCGGCTGTACTCTTGCAGTCCCAGAAGCCGGCACAGATGGAAACGGTGACCGGCTGATTGGCGCTTTTATCACCTCCGAATACCTGGACCTGTATGATATGGAGGGCTATCTGAACGACCATGCCGCCTCCCTTATGAACAACAGCAGTATCACCATAGGAAACGACAGTCGTTATGAGGGGAAACTTGTGGCAACTGTGGATAAAGAAGGTTCCCAGTCTTCTTCTGAGTGGAAAATTTCCTTTGGGGACATAAAAGGAGAATACATTTTAATGCCAGTGACCGAAGACGAGGATGGAAATACATCTGTAGGAAATCTTTGTTCTGACGGAGTAGGAGATCCGTATTTGAACTATAATGTTACCGATGATGGAGAAACACAGGAAATCAGTGCCACCGTTTACCAGGTCTCTGGCAAGTCAGAACACACCCAGTATGTAAACCCGGTTTTCCAGAAAGAAAACGGGGAAATTTATGCCATGGCTGGAAACGGCTATTCCAACGGTGTGGAAGGCTCAGAAGGAAACACTATGGCCGCTACCCTTTCCGGTGAAACTACTACAGTGGAAAATGGAAAGACTAAGACAGAAGGCTGTAAAGTGACGGTTCAGTTTGCCACTATGTACAAACCAGTGCGGACCATCATTTACCAGATGAATGCGGCAAATCAGGTGTTGAAGCAGACTGCCTATAAGCCATCTGAGGTGCCGGATAGCTTGAAGGTAGAAGCAGACACTGTCTATATTCTGGCGGAAATCAGAAAGGAAGATACTTCAGGCAAAATGGTGACAACCAGGACGATCTTGAATTTGAATTCGTCAGAGGATGAGGAAACGCAGTACTTGGAGACTTGGTATCCCCTGGAGAATGGGTTGGTCAGCAAAAAAGATGTAGAGATTGAATACTGAATAAAAATGCCAGGAAAATCAACCTGGCATTTTTGGCGTAATAGGAAATTTCGTTGGAATTTGTTATTTATTTTTTACTCATTTTTTCTCGAAAAAAGCAGAATTTGTACAAAATAAATACATAATTCATACAAAACCAATTCCAAACAATAAAAAGCAATAAAGAATAATAAAAAAACAATTGACAACACTACAACACTTTGCTATACTAAAATTACCAAAAAGAGGCGAGCAAAAAGAACATTTTTTATTTATGCAAAGGCGCATGAAACTACATCGTGACTAAGTTGCAGAATAGAAAATGTTTTTTTACTATAAAGGCATCGACACCAGAATTTTATAAAATATTTTCTAAAAAATGTCCTGCTTTTATAAGAAAACACCTGCGGCAGCAGGCGCTTCCGCTTTCCGAAAAGGCTTACTACCGTACCGGAATTAAGGACGGATAAGAAAGGAGAAAAAACTATGAAAATGATGAAAGCAGCAGTAGCACTTGGAATGGCACTCACCATGACTGTTACAGGTGCATCAGCAGTATTCGCAGAGGGAGAGACACTCAGCGTTGCTACTGATTTCGAGATCAAGACTCTGGTACCGTGGGCTGCATCCGAGGAGAATGCATTCCTGGTACTGAACCAGGCAGAAGAGGGACTGTTCCGTATGGACGAGAACAACCAGCCTCAGCCGGCTCTTTGCGATACTTATGAGGTATCCGATGACAAGCTTACATACACCTTCCACTTAAGAGACGGAATCCAGTGGAGCAATGGTGAGCCTGTAACAGCAGCAGATTTCGTATACGCATGGCTGAAACAGATGAGCGCAGACGCAACAAACGGCTACAGCTTCATTATGACAGACTACATCGTAAATGGCCAGGAGTACAATGAGGGAAGCGTTGAGGCTTCTGAGGTAGGCGTTAAGGCTGTTGACGATCAGACACTGGAAGTTCAGCTGAAGAGCCCGACACCATACTTCCTGAACCTTACTACAATGGATATGTTCTTCCCGGTTAACGAAGCATTCTGCGAAGAGCAGGGTACAAACTTCGCTCTTTCCCCAGACAGCATGCTCTACTGCGGACCGTACGTGATCACAGATTATGATCCGGCTGTAGGCGTTACTTTCGCTAAGAACGATAACTACTGGGATAAAGACAACGTAGCAATCGAAGATGCACAGGTTCGTGTAATCAAAGATGCTGCAGCTGCATTAAGCGCATATCAGGCTGGCGAGCTTTCCCAGGTTAAACTTGATTCTGCAAACGTAGTAGCATACAAGGATGATCCGGAATTCGCCCAGGAGATCGACTTCCGTACAAGCTATGTACAGTTCAACCTTACAGATGACGTAATGAGCAATGTAAACATGAGAAAAGCTATTTCTCTTGCTATGAACAGAAGCGCTCTTACAGATAACATTCTTGCTGATGGTTCTGCACCAGGATTCGGTCTTGTAGCAGACGGCATGAGCGGTGATGGAGAGAAGACATTCCGTGAACTGAACGGAGATGTTTCCCCATATGATCCGGAGCAGGCAAAAGAGTACTACGACAAAGCAGTTGAGGAACTTGGAAGCGCACCTTCAGAGGTTACTCTTCTTGTAGCTGATGACTCTGTATCCAAATCCGTTGCAACATTTATCCAGAGTGAGCTTGTTACAACACTTGGTCTGAACGTAGTAATCGATACCAAGACTGTACAGGGACGTGGAGAGCTGATGGATGCCAACAACTATCAGTTTGCTGTAACAGCATGGGGTGCTGACTATGATGACGCTATGACATACCTTGATCTGTGGACAAACGGAACTCCATACCGTGGAAACTACAACGATGCAGATTACAATGCACTGATTTCTGATGCTAAGACTCAGACAGACGATGCAGCTCGTCTTGATGACATGCTGAAAGCTGAGAAGAAGCTGGTTGAGGAAGACGCAGTTGTTGCTCCTGTATACCACAGAGGTTCCGCTGTTCTGACAAAATCCAATGTCAAGAACCTGATCAGCCATCCGATCGGTGTTCCGCTTGAGTTCAAGTACGCTTCCTTCGAATAATCTCTTATTCAGGTGATTGTTGGATATAAACTGGTAGCGAAACAGATCTCAGAGGTTTGCTTCAAATTCAAGTAATATTCCTTAAGGAATAAGTAACGGACCGTATACAGCAGTGGCTTACACAGCCGGTATACGGTCTGTTTTTCACAGAAAGAAAAGGAGTACTGTTCACTACGTGCACAGTAACAGAAAAGGTGATGTCATGCTGAAATATGTATTAAAGCGATTAGGGTACATTCTGGTTACCTTGTGGGTAATTGTAACCTGTACCTTTTTCATGATGAAAAATCTTCCAGGTACACCTTTTGATGCTGAGCGTTTTAGTATTATGACACCTCAGCAGCAGGAACGTGTGCTGGAAATGTATGGATTAAATGATTCTCTTCCAATGCAGTATGTGAAATATATTAAGAACATGCTGAAAGGAGACCTTGGCACTTCCTTTACTTATGTAAACCAGGACGTTTCCAAGGTTATCACAGGTCGTCTCGGACCATCTGCTCTGATTGGTATCCAGGCAGTACTGATCGGACTTGCAATCGGATTAATTTTAGGAATCCTGGCTGCCTGGAAGCACAATAGCGGAATTGATTACTTTACTATGATATTGGCAGTGCTTGGAGTTTCGGTGCCGAACTTTGTCGCCGCAGCCCTTCTTCAGTATTACATAGGTCTGAAATGGGGCGTTCTCCCGGTTGGATTCTGGACTGGCTGGAATTGTTCCGTATTGCCGTCCATTGCGCTTTCGTTCAGTGCAACAGCTATGGTTGCCCGTTTTATGCGTACCGAAATGCTGGATGTACTGGATCAGGATTACATCGTAACTGCAAGAGCCAAGGGGCTGAGCCAGATGAAAGTCCTTATGCGTCATGCAGTCCGCAACTCCATCCTTCCGGTTGTAACTATTTTAGGACCAATCGTAGTAAACCTTATGACAGGATCTCTTGCTGTAGAGAACATTTTCAGTATTCCTGGTATCGGAAGTCTTTTCGTAGACTGTATCAAGGCAAATGACTATCCAGTGATCATGGGTATTACTATTTTCTATGCCGCATTCTATATGCTGATTGTACTGCTTGTTGACCTGGCTTATTCTCTTATTGATCCGAGAATTCGTCTTGCCAAAGGAAAGGAGAGCTGATCGTGGACAAATCAAAAATTGACCGCAGCATGTATCAGAAAGCGAAAGTAGAAGCCTCTGAAAAAGAGCACATCGCAGCTCCTGCTTCCACTATGCTGGCTGACGCATGGATCCGTCTGAAAAAAAACAAGGCAGCAGTTGTAGCATTATTTATTTTGATCGGAATTATCCTGCTTGCCATTTTTGCACCGATCTTCAGTAAATATTCATTTAGAGACACTGATTATAACAATGTATATGGACTTCCAAGCGCAGCACATATTTTTGGTGCTGATCAGTTTGGACGTGACCTGTGGGTACGTACCTGGATGGGAACCAGAATTTCCCTTATGATCGCACTGGTAGCTGCAATCCTTGATCTGGTTGTAGGTGTTCTTTACGGTGCTGTTTCCGCTCTTTTCGGTGGAAAGGTAGACGCTATTATGCAGCGTATCATTGAGGTACTGGTTGGAATCCCAAGCCTTATCATTGTAATCCTTTTCCTGATGGCATTCCCGGCTGGTGTAGGAACTATTATCGCTGCACTTTCCATTACCGGATGGGTAAACATGGCCAGACTGGTTCGTGCTGAGATCCTGAAACTGAAGAATCAGGAATTCGTACTTGCTTCTCAGGTTCTTGGAACCAGCAAATTCAACATTATTATGAAGGATCTGATCCCGAACACAGTCAGCGTTATCGTAATCAACGTGATGTTCACAATCCCAAGTGCTATCTTTACCGAGGCATTCTTAAGCTTCATTGGTATTGGTCTGGCAGAGCCGCAGGCTTCCCTTGGTGTATTGATCAACGGTGGTTATCAGGTACTGCGAATGTATCCACATGTACTGATTTTCCCGGCAATTGTTATCGTACTGATTATGGTATGCTTCAGTATTCTGGGCGACGGACTTCGTGATGCCCTTGATCCGCAGATGAGAAAGTAGGTACAGCTATGGGAAAAATATTAGAAGTTAAGAATCTTACAGTCCACATCAAGACGCACAAGGGCGTTGTCCAGGCTGTGCGCGGCGTGGATTTTTACCTGAATGAGCAGGAGACACTTGCGGTAGTAGGAGAGTCCGGTTCCGGAAAATCCATTACCATGAAAGGTGTTATGGGAATCCTCCCAAAGAATGGAAAAGTAGTAGAAGGAAGCGTAATGTTTCAGGGAAATGATCTGACCAAATATTCAGAACGTCAGATGCAGCAGGTGCGCGGAAGCGAGATTGCCATGATCTTCCAGGATCCTATGACTTCCCTGAACCCAACTATGAAGGTTGGAAAACAGATCGAGGAAATGTTGAAAGAGCACCGCAAGGAGATGAGTAAAGCCGACCGTAAGGCAAGAGCCATTGAGCTTCTTTCCCTGGTTGGAATCTCCAATCCGGAGGCACGTTACGACCAGTATCCACACCAGCTGTCCGGTGGTATGAGACAGCGAGTTGTCATCGCCATTGCACTGGCATGTGATCCCAAGGTGCTGATCGCAGATGAGCCGACCACAGCCCTTGATGTAACGATCCAGGCACAGATCCTGGATCTGATGTGCGATCTTCAGAAAAAGATCAAAACATCCATTATCATCATTACCCATAACCTTGGTGTTGTGGCAAATATTGCAGACCGTGTTGCTGTTATGTATGGCGGAAAATTAGTTGAGACAGGAGATGTGGAAGATATTTTCCACAACCCATGTCACGAATATACAAAAGGCCTTCTTCGTTCTATTCCAAAAGCACACGAAAAAGGCGGTGAGCTTCAGGCAATCCCGGGAACTCCTCCGGATCTTATGGAGCCTCCGGTTGGATGTCCTTTTGCGGCAAGATGTAAGGAGACAATGATCGTCTGCCAGAAATACATGCCGGATTATACCGATTGCGGCAAGAATCACAAGTCAGCATGCTGGATGCTTGACGAGATGGCACAGGAGGTAAACTCTGATGAAAAATGATGAAAAGCAGGTACTTCTTGATGTCAAGAACCTGAAGAAATACTTTAATGTTGGAAATAAAAAGATCCTGAAAGCAGTTGATGACATTTCCCTTCAGATTTATAAAGGAGAGACTCTTGGTCTGGTTGGAGAGTCTGGATGTGGTAAATCTACCTTCGGAAGAACTGTTATCCATCTGTATGATCCTACAGATGGTACGGTAACCTTCGATGGAACGAAAATTGACAAGAATCTGGATACAAAGCAGAGACATGAGCTTTGCAGAAGAATGCAGATGATTTTCCAGGATCCATATGCATCCCTGAACCCGCGAAGAAAAATTCTGGATATTGTAGCAGAGGGAATTGATGCTCACGGTCTTGCTGCCAATAAAAAAGAACGTGATGCCAAGGTAATTGAGCTTCTGGAAACCGTTGGTCTTCAGGCAGAGCATGCAGATCGTTTCCCTCATGAGTTTTCCGGTGGACAGCGCCAGCGTGTTGGTATTGCACGTGCACTTGCAGTAAATCCGGATTTTATTGTATGCGATGAGCCAATTTCTGCTCTGGACGTTTCCATCCAGGCACAGGTTATCAACCTTCTGGAGCAGCTTCAGAGAGAGCGTGGGCTGACTTACCTGTTTATTGCACACGACCTTTCCATGGTGAAACATATCAGTGACCGTATTGGTGTTATGTACTTGGGATCTCTTGTTGAGCTTGCTGACAGTGAGGAGCTTTTCGAGAACCCAATGCATCCTTATACCAAGGCTCTTCTTTCTGCAATCCCGATCCCGGATCCGGATATTGAGAAGAACCGTCAGAGAATCATGCTGGAGGGTACACTTCCGAACCCTATTGATCTTGGCGAGGAGTGTAAGTTCTGCAGTCGCTGTCCTGTTTGCAAGGATAGCTGCCATAAGAGCCAGCCGAAGCTTGTTGAGGTAAAACCGGGACATTTTGTTGCCTGCAGTCAGTGCGCAGAGTAATATTTGACAGACAGATTGGGTATCTATTCAGAAGATATGGAAAGCTAAAAGACTGGCTGTAATATGAAATGTATAGTGCTTGTTAACTGTTAAAATAGCAAGAGATAGACTTAGGAAAAATCAGACAGCAGAAAACAGGAGGAAGAAGGATGTTTATTGAGGAACGGCAGATAGCCATCGAGAAAGTCCTTCGGGAAGAGGGAAAAGTCCGGACCAGGGAACTGAGCGAAATGTTCCAGGTTACAGAGGACTGCATCCGTAAAGATCTGAAAACTCTTGAGAATGCCGGTAAATTAAAAAGAACTTACGGTGGTGCGATTCTTTCCCAGGATTACCCGCTGGAAAGAGATGTTATCGACAGAAGAAATTATCATGTGGACAGGAAGATGGTGATCGCGGTCAAGGCTATGACGTTGATCAAAGAGCGGGAAGCGATTTTTCTTGATATATCCACAACCAATATTGAGCTTGCCAAGCTTCTTGCGAAATCGAAAATGCAGCTTACCGTAGTGAGCAACATGATCGATATTTTACAGCTGCTTGCGCAAAATCCCAAGATCACAGCCATTGGAACCGGTGGAATCATGTATCCTACAGTAAATGGATTCCTTGGTTCTGCAGCAATCCAGGTGATCCGGCAGTACAGCTTTGACCGGGCATTTATGGGAAGTTGCGGAATTGATATGATGGATCACACCGTCACGACTCTTGGAGTGGAGGACGGATTGACCAAGAAGGCTGCAATTGAAAGCAGCCGTCATAAATATGCCGTGATGGAGCGGGAGAAATTTTATTTTAATGAATCTTATAAATTTACACAGCTTGATGAACTGGACGGAATCATCACAGATGAATTCCCAGATCAGTCGGTGCAGGATATGCTGGATTCCCTTGGTGTAACGCTCTATTAAGAAACGGCAGCTCGGGAATGCAGCAACAAAGTGACAAGACCGGCGGGCATGGGAATAATTTGTGAAATTATCAGAATGCAAAGTATTGCGATAGCTGCAATGTGATAGTATCAGGCTGGGTGAAAGGAAAAAGAGGATATGAGCAAATTTACTTTGGAGGTTTGTGCAGATTCTGTGGAATCTGTACTTGCCGCGGAGAAAGGCGGAGCAGACAGGATCGAGCTTTGCGGAAATGTGGTGATTGGAGGAACAACTCCATCAGAGAGTCTTTTCCGCGAGATCCGCAGGTATAGTGATATTAAGATCCATGCACTGATCCGTCCAAGATTTGGGGATTTTTGTTATACTGAATATGAATTTGATATTATTCGTTCAGAAGTGAGAAGATTCCGGGAACTGGGTGCTCAGGGAGTTGTGATCGGTATGCTAAGACCGGATGGCTCCCTGGATGTGGAGCATCTGGCACAGCTTATGGAGGAAGCGAAGGGGATGTCTGTAACTTTGCACAGGGCTTTTGACGTGTGCAGGGATCCAATGGAGGCACTGGAGCAGGTCATTTCTCTTGGTTTTAATACCATTCTCACATCTGGACAGAAGAATAACTGTGTGGATGGATCGCCGCTGCTTGCAGAACTGGTGGAAAAGAGTGCCGGTCGTATTCACATTATGGCTGGTGCAGGAGTGAATGCAGACGTGATCGCTCCAATCTATGAGAAAACCGGAATCACAGATTATCATATGACGGGCAAGGTTTTGCTGGACAGTGAGATGAAGTACCGCAAAGAGGGCGTGAGTATGGGACTGCCTTCTTTGAGTGAGTATGAGATTTTCCGCACTAGTGAGGCTGAGGTGAAAAAGGCCCGGGAAGTTTTAGCAAGGCTTTGAGGCTGGGACGCTCTTTCACAAAAAAAGAACAATTTTTTCGTGAAAGGGCGTTTTTTCTATTTAAAGTAGGAGGATGAATAGATGTTTCTTCAGAACAGTCAGAGGAAGATTGAAGAAGAATTTTTGAAATTAACAGAGAAGCTTGGACCGGACAGGGAGCCGCTGAAGACGATTTGTGAGAAGCTGGATGGATGCGGCAGAGATCTGGGGGTGGCAATGAAGTATTTGTATGTGACCGCGCCTTATAGTGATCTTGTGAATTATACTTTTGAGGAGATTCAGGATTTCGCAAGTCATGGGCTGTTTCTTTATAATACGCTGGACAGGGTGAAAGAGCTGCCGGAGGAGATGTTTTTGAATTATATTCTGGATCACAGGGTGAATGAGGAAGAGGTACTTCCTTGTCGAAGCTTTTTCTGGAATGAGTTGAAGGATAGAATTGAAGGAAAAAATGCGAAAGATGCGGCAATTGAGGTAAATTACTGGTGTGCGGAGGAAGCTACTTATCATAGTGGTGATGACCGTACACTTCCGGCACTTACGGTATATCGAAGAGGTTACGGACGCTGCGGTGAGGAGTCTGTTTTTCTGGTAAATGCACTTCGCAGTGTGGGAATTCCGGCGCGGCAGGTGTATGTGCCAAGGTGGTCCCACTGTGATGACAACCACGCATGGGTGGAGCTTTGGTGTGACGGAAAATGGTATTTCACAGGCGCATGTGAGCCGCTTATGATCCTGAATAAGGGGTGGTTTACCAATGCTTCTTCCAGAGCAATGATGGTGCATTCCCGCCTGTTTGATCTTTTCCCGGCAGAAGGGGAGGATGTGATCGGCAAAGAAGGTGCAGCGGTTATGTTGAACCAGACTACGCGTTATGCCAGGGTGAAAACTGTTTCTGTAAAAGTGACAGATAAAGAGGGCGCGGCTGTAAAGGGCGCTCAAGTGCAGTTTCTGGTGTTGAATATGGGAGAGTATTTTCCTATTGCAAAGGCAGAGACAGACGAGAAGGGAACAGTTTCCTTAGTGACGGGTTTGGGAAGTGTGAGAGTTCTGGCATTCCTTCCGGGGATGGAAGGCTTTGCACAGGCAGATCTGGATACCAGAGCGCAGGATGAGATTTCCCTGATTCTTACTGGTGAGACTGTGGAAGCTGAGGATTGGAGAGCTGTAGATGTAATTGCTCCAGTTGACACTCCGGTGAACCCGGACATGCCTACCCAGGAGCAGAAAGCAGAAGGAACCAGACGACTGAATGAAGCAAACAAGATCCGCAAGGAGAAGAAAGAAAATTGGGTAAATCCGGAGCTGACCGCTTTTCTTGCAGGAGGCGATGAGAAGGAACTTCGTCAGGCAATAGTGGATGTGCTTTCAGAGAAGGATCATACAGACTGTGTTTGCAGGGTGCTGGAAGAGCATTTGGAATATGGAAAGATATATGCTAAGGAGTACCGAGATCTTGTTTGGGATGTTAACGGCACTGCTTGCGGCGAGAAGAATTGTAAAACTGAAAAATCTGTGACATATACAGGCGTTTCTGGTGCTGAGAATGGCTATAACCTCTATATCAATTACGTATTAAATCCCCGTGTGGAGGACGAGCTTCTTCGTCCATACCGAAAAGGCATTCTCTCCTTTTTCACAGAAGAGCAGAAAGCCGCTTTCCGCACAAATCCGGCAGAAATCTGGAATTATATCCAGGTGCACATCACTGCCTACCCGGATAACGAGCGCGAGACCGTAATGGAAACTCCATACGAATGTCTGGTATCTGGAATTGGTACCGAGCGTTCCAAGAAGGTACTTTTTGTGGCAATCGCCCGTACACTGGGAATTCCGGCAAGATTGAATCCAGATAATAAGGTAATGGAATATTGGGTAAAAGACCAGTTTGTGTCCGTTTTGAAACAGCAGAAGGGTGGCGCAGTTCTCACACTGAAAAAAGAGGCTGATGCTGTATGGAACTACTATCAGAACTGGACAATGGGACGTCTGGTTGGAAATGAATTTGTTTCCCTGAATCTTACAGGCAGAAGCTGGAAGGGGGATACTCTGGAGCTTGCATTGATTCCAGGAATCTACCGGATTATCACCACCAACCGTCTTCCTAACGGAAATCAGTTTGCATGGGAGAAAACATTTACGATAAAAGAAGGCGGACAGAGAGAAGAAACCTTGCGTCTCCGCGAAGCTCAGCTTGGCGATATGCTGGAGCGTATTTCCCTTCCGGAGTTTGAAGTAAAAGATTCTGCCGGAAACACAGTAACCTGCGCTGAGTTAACCAAAGGCGGCAAGAAAATTCTCATGTGGCTGGAAGAGAGCCGGGAGCCTACGGAACATATTTTGAATGAAATGCTGGAACATGCAGAAAAATTCCACGAATTTGAAAATTCCATCTCCTTCATGATTCGTACTCCGGAAGCCAAGCAGGATCCTCTTCTGGCAAAAGTGCTGAAGATGTTCCCGAATGTTTCCATCTATTACGATTCCTTTGAAGAAAACATCGAACTTCTGGGAAGAAGAATGTACGTTGATCCAGACAAGCTTCCGCTAATTCTGGTAACTAATGGCGAGTCTGTAGGGATTTATGCAACCAGCGGCTATAATGTTGGAGCTGGCGATATGTTGATCCGTATTATGGAAGAAGTGCCGGAAGTATAAATCGCATTTAAAAGAAGATATAGTAGTTTTTGAAGTATATAGTAGAATTTCTAAGAAATATAGAGATGGTTTTCTTTGTGCTCTAGAGGTGCGCAGCAAGGCATAATAAGGAAAATTGCAAGGCCTCTGAATGTAGCGCATTAAATAGGAGTAAATCGGAAGCCATCTCTAAATGGAGTAAATTATGAATAAATACACAGAAATTCACCCAAATGGACAACGCGCGTATCAGTTTGTAGCTGACACGGCATACGTCCGTGAATCCGGTACTAAGGGGGAGCACAAAGCAGCTGAATACATTTTGAAGGAAGCGGAGCAGGCAGCAGCCCAGACGGGAAAGTCTGTCTACATTCAGACACCCCGCATGGAATTTTTCCAGTGTCCGGATTTTCAGCAGAAAAAGGCAGAGCTGGTAATCTGCCAGCCTTATAAGAAGGCTTATCCGGTGCGTGCCTACCTGAATGGCGCCTGCACCCTGGAAGAGGGCATCACAGCACCATTTCTCTTCGTGGGAAAAGGAGACGACATCAGTCTTTCCAAGGCAAAAGGGGCAGTTGTGCTGGTCTGCGATCCTATTCGTGAAGATATGATAAATAAAATAAAAGCAGCAGGTGCACTTGGCTTTGTAACCATATGCGGCACGCCGCTGGATCAGGGGGAAGACCGGATTCCAACCCAGTACCGCCGCAAGGCAGGTGATCTTCCAGGCGTATCTGTCCATTACCTGGATGCAGTGGAAATCGTGGAGAAACAGGCTTCCCAGTGCTGCCTGAACATTCAGCAGAGCGAGATTTCCCGCAATTCCGCTAATGTGGCAGTACGCATTCTGGGAACTGATTTTCCAGAAGAAATCGTTACGGTAACAGCTCACTATGATTCTGTTCCGGAAGGTCCTGGTGCATATGACAATATGTCTGGCGGCGCCATGGTGATGGAAGCTTTCCATCATTTCGCAGAGCACAGACCAGCCAGAACTATGGAGTTCATCTGGTTTGGCTCCGAGGAAAAAGGTCTGGTTGGAAGCCAGAATTATGTGAAATCCCATGAAGGAGAAATGAGTAGCCATGTGTTTAATCTGAATGTAGACCTGGCAGGGCAGCTCCTGGGAGGAAACGTTCTGGGTGTAACTGCAGATCCGACCGTCTGCGCAGAACTGAAAACCCTTATGGAAGAAAATCAGCTGGGTGTTACTATCAAAAATCAGGTCTGGGCCAGCGATTCTAATACTTTCGCATGGAAAGGTGTGCCAGCGCTTACCTTAAACCGTGACGGCTTTGGCATGCATACAAGACACGATACGGTAGAATATATTTCTCCTCGTGCACTGGAAGAAGGAGCGAAAACTCTCTGCACAGCAGCTACATGGGTGGCAAACAAGCCAGAGCTTTCCTTTGAACGGGAAATTCCAGAGGATATGAAGAGAGAACTGGAAAAGTATTTTGCCTAATGTTACAGGAAAGGACATTATAAAATGAACAAAGTAATCGAAGAAAGAACAAAACGTACCGAATGGTACCGTGACGCCCGTTTCGGCATGTTTATTCACTGGGGACTTTATGCAATCCCTGCCAGAGGAGAATGGGTGCGCAGCATGGAGCAGATTCCACATGAGGACTACTGCCATCTCACAGAAGAGTTCACAGCTGAGAATTACAACCCAAGAGAATGGGCGCGTCTTGCGAAAAAGGCAGGCATGAAATATGCTGTGCTCACAGCCAAACACCATGACGGCTTTTGCCTTTTTGACACCAAACTTACTGACTACAATTCCATGAATGCAGCCTGCCACAAAGACCTGGTAAAAGAGTTTCTGGAGGCGTTCCGCGCGGAAGGAATCAAAGTCGGTCTGTATTTTTCCATCATAGACTGGCGCCATCCGGATTTCCCGCACTATGGAGATATGCACCATCCAATGCGCAACCATCCGGAATGCTCCAATGAAAACCGCGATTTCGACCGTTATCTGGAATTTATGTTTGGGCAGATCAAAGAGCTTCTTACCAATTATGGTAAGCTGGATCTGATGTGGTTCGACTTCTCCTACGGTGATATGAAGTGCGACAAATGGAAAGCCCAGGAGCTGATTTCCATGGTGCGTTCCATCCAGCCCTGGCTGATCATTGATAACCGTCTGGAGGGCAGTGCTGAGGATTCCGGTTCTATCCTTACTGCAAATCCTACCGAATATTCCGGCGATTTCGCATCTCCGGAGCAGATGATCCCACCAGCAGGAATCCGCAATGAGCTGGGTGATCCGGTACCCTGGGAAGCCTGCCTGACCCTGAATAACAATTGGGGCTACTCTTCCAGTGACCGTCATTATAAATCAGCTGAAATGGTCATCCACATGCTGGTTGAGTGTGTCAGCAAGGGTGGCAACCTGCTTCTGAATGTAGGGCCTGATGCAAAAGGTCGTATTCCGAAGGAGTCTGTGAAGATTCTGGAAGAAGTAGGAGAGTGGATGGACGAGAACTCCAAGAGCATCTACGGCTGTGGCTATGCTGAAATCGATAAACCGGAATGGGGCCGCTACACCCGCAGCGGAAATAAGATCTACGCCCACGTTATGGAGCCCCAGGCAGGAGCAATCCCTCTCACCGGAATCCACGGCAAGATCAAAAAACTCCGCCGTCTTTCCGACAATTCCGAGGTAAAGATTACGGATTACTGGAACCTGAAGGAATACTCCCAGAATCAGTTCTTCTTCCTCAACGCTGACACCTGCGACAGCTATCCGCTTCCGGATGATCGGGATACGGTTGTGGAAGTAACGCTGGAAGAAACTGAAGAATAAACAGATATAAACAGATATAAACAGATATAAGCAGATATAAGCAGATATAAACAGAAATTAACAGAAATAAACAGAAAGGGACTGCCGGAGAAATGGCAGCCCCTTTTTGGATTTATAAGAAAGCCAATCTCTGGCACTTTCCTGAACTGGGCAGTGTTTATAAGAAAGCTAGAGCGTGTTTGGAAAATCATTCCCGCAATCTGCACGCCCCACTTTGCGGGAGA
>OGRY01000744.1_pt1 | contig 26544 bp, 34 predicted proteins | sample 1553551 | NCBI WGS metagenome assembly OGRY01 (sample SAMEA2580101, study PRJEB22360) | human gut metagenome | biome: human gut; feature: human-associated habitat; material: faeces | place: Denmark | collected 2008/2010
CTCCCAGCTGCCCCCCCCAGGAGCCACGGCCCCGCCGCCACAGTCTGACTTTCCGTCACGGAGGAAATATACATGCCGATGGCCAACAGCGCCATTCCTAAAAAGAAGAATCCCACAATAGCGCCGTAGGCCGCAGGCAGGTACACGTTGCCGTAGGCGGACAGCACCACCGGATACAGGCAGATGACCGCCATAGGTGCGGCAAACACCACCAGCATGGCGGCAAATTTGCCCAGCACCACCTGCGTCATGGTCAGGGGCAGAGAATAGAGCAGCTGGTCGGTCTTCTGCCGCCGCTCCTCCGCCAGCACCCGCATGGTCAGGATGGGAACAATGATCAGGAACACGAAGCTCATGCTCCCAAGCACGTATTCAAAATGCACGGAGGCGGACTGCAAATTGTAGACCATGGTGTAAATGCCCGTGAACAGCAGCAAACAAGCGCTGAACACGTACCCCGTCACCCCCGTAAAATAGGACGAAAGCTCGTGCCGGAATACTGCTCTCATTTGGTTTCCTCCCCCTTCCCGGAATCGGTCAGCTCCATGAAAATGTCCTCAAGACTCGCCTTCCCGGCGGTCATGCGCAGGATGGCCTTGCCCGCCTTGCTGAATGCGAAGAAAATCTCCCGGCAAACTTCATTTTCCGCCGGAACGTCCAGCTCCAGCGTCACGTCGCAGGCATCGTCCTGCTGACGTCTTGCCGTCCGGTTCACAATGTGGGAAACACCGGAGAGAATGCCGGGGATTTCTTTCTCCGCCGCCTCCACAGTCAGCTCCACAGTGCTCTTTCCCGCGAACAGCCGTTCCAGATTTTCCGGGGTGTCGCAGGCCACCAGCTTGCCTTTGGACAGGATCAAAATGGTGGTGCAGACCTGCTGCACTTCCGACAGAATGTGGCTGGAAAGAATGACGGTGTGCTCCTTCCCCAGCTGGCGGATCAGCTCCCGGATTTCCGTGATCTGCCGGGGGTCAAGCCCCACGGTAGGCTCGTCCAGAATGATGACCTCCGGGTCGCCCAGCACCGCCTGCGCAATGCCCACCCGCTGGCGGTAGCCCTTCGAGAGGCTGCGGATAAGCCGGGGCAGGACATCTTCCAGACCGGTACGGCGGGCGGCAGACTGCACCTGTGCCGGGCGGTCGGCTTTCTTGACACCTTTCAGTTCGGCGGCAAAGTCGAGGTACTCGGCCACCGTCATCTCCGGGTAAAGAGGAGGCTGTTCCGGCAGATAACCCACGCAGGCTTTGGCGGCGTCGGCTTCCTCGGGCAGCGGATGGCCCGCCACTGTCACCTGCCCCTCCGTGGCGGCAAGATAACCGGTGAGGATGTTCATGATGGTGGACTTACCGGCACCGTTCGGCCCCAGCAGGCCGTAGATGACGCCGTCCTCCACCGTGAAAGAGATGTCGTCCACTGCAAGGCGGCTGCCGTATTTCTTGGTGAGGTGGGATACTTCTATCACAAAAAACGCTCCTTCTCTGCGGGTGTCCCCGGGAATATCTGCATCATTTTAGCCCGAAAATGTGTCAGAAATAAGATAAACCTGTGTGCGTTTCCAAATATTGTTTCTTTTGCGCTGATGCGGCAGTTTTCGCGGCCGGACGCAAAAAGAGCGCCGCTCCCCGCAAAGGGAACGACGCTCTTGGAAGCCTTGTAATTGTTGCAATTACTTACGGCCGAAACGCTTGTTGAAGCGCTCAACACGTCCGCCGCTGTCGACCAGCTTCTGCTTACCAGTGTAGAAAGGATGGCACTTGGAGCAAACTTCGACGTGGATCTCGGGCTTGGTGGAACGAGTCTTGATGACGTTGCCGCATGCGCAGGTGATGGTGCAGTCAACGTAGTTCGGATGGATACCCTGTTTCATTCTTTTCACCTCATTTCTGGTTCTGACTTATTGGGGCCATATTTAATGTATGTGCCCATCACAACCTTCAATATCGGCTACCCCCTCGAGCGGCCTTGGAAACGATTGCCTTAATATTATATCACTCTCCGAAAAAATTGCAAGAGGATATTTTGACTTTTTTGCACTTTTTTCTGGAAAGTCCTTCTCTCCGCCCCGGAAAACGAACAAACCCGGCAGAAACCTCTGCCGGGCCGTTTCTGATTCCTCCAGCCTCACCCGGGAATGGGCGTTCCGGCTCCCGCAGGACAGCTGCTTTCCGCAAAAGCAGCTGTCAGAGCCAGAGCTCCAGGACAAGGCTTATCTGCATCGCATCCGAAAGACACGATGAAACGAATTTACTGGACAAAGTAAATACCGTTGGCACCCTCCACATCCGAGATGGCGACCATGAGCAGCTCGCCCTCGTCCGTCCAGGTAAAGATGCAGGCGTAGCGCAGCTCCTCGCCGTTGTAGTCGAAGATGACGCCCACGCTGCCGTCGTCGAGATACTGGTAAGTGCCGTTCAGCGTGCCGCCGCCCTGGATCATCTTTGCGCCGCCTGCGGCGTCAAAGGTGAACTGCAGCGTACCGCCGTATGCCGCCAGAGACTCGTCCATCTCGGCCTGAGTCATCTCGCCGCCGTCGATGTAGCCGCCGGCAAACGACCAGACCGTGTTGCTCATGTCCGGCGTGTCTGCCTGCGGAAGCTCCCACAAAGAGTTTTCCTCTTCCAGCACAGCTGCCGTAGGGGCCGCATCCACAGAGATGGCCGGCGCGGCCAGCACCGGTGTCGAAAGCGAGGCCAGAAGTGCCGCGCTGAGTGCAAGAGAAGTGATACGTTTCATAAAACTTTTCCTCCTTGTGCGATATTCGGAGAGCACATTTTGTCTGGTTCCAGTATACTCTTTTCTGCCCCTGCGGCGGGCAGTTTGACACGATTCGCCCCGAAACTGCGCTCAATCGACCCGGTTCACAGGGAAACGCGGAGGATGAATCTGCCGTCCTGCACCGAGAAATCCGAAAGCCCTTTATATTTTTCCACGATAGCGCAGATGCTGCGCACACCGATGCCGTGTCCTTCGGCGTGGGTCACCGGCAGGCCGTTTTCAAACTGTATCCCCTCCGGACAGGGATTGACGAACTGCAAAAAGAGATGCCCGTTCTTTTCCCGGGCAGTAACTTCAATGTATGCAGGGCCATTCTCCGCTTTCATCCTGCGGCAGGCCCGGAGCGCATTTTCCAGCGCATTGGAGAGCAGCACGCAGAGGTCTGTCTCGGCCACCGAGATAAGCTGCGGGATATGAGCCTGAATGTTGAGCGGCACACCGCAGCTCTCCGCCCGGCCTGCAAAGGACGAGAAGATGAGGTTCGCAGCCTCGTTCTCGCAGTAGGTCGTCACCTTGCTGGCCTCTATCTCGGAGCAGATGCTCTGGATGTACTCCTGCGCCTGCTCTCCCCTGCCGTTCTCGATGCAGGCGGAGATGTATTGCAGATGGTGGCGCAGGTCGTGGCGGTAGGCGCGGGTCTGCTGCTGGGAGGTGCGCAGGGCCTCGATCTCCCGCACCGCCTGGCCGACCTGCAATTTGAGGTTGTTCCGGGTCTGTTCCAGCTGGCCGCGGGTGCGCTCCTCTGCCGAGACCCGGAGGACAAAGACGATATATGCCACGCTGCACACGAAAGGCATGAATTCCACCGCCGCCTGATTGCCCTGGGCGAGAAGATCGGTGTAGATACGGGTCACATAATCGAAAAGGTAGCCTGCCAGCGGCACTACCCCGAACAGAAGCTGCATCGAGCGCGGATACCGGGCAAAGCTGCGGGCCGCCGGGGCAACATAACGCAGCAATACCGCCAGCAGCGGCAGCGTGACCACAATCTCGACGGCGGGCTGCAGTCTTTGTCCCCGGGGCGGGGGGGCCCCCGCCAGTCGATGCCCGGTACCATCGCAATGACCAGCAGCGCCACCCAGCGCCGGAGCTGACAGCACAGATATGCCGCCAGCACCGAGATGGTGGGCCAGAGCCATTTTCCGCTGAGGACGCTGAGGATGATGGCAAGCGGCAGATGGGTGATAAGCGGATACGCCTCCTGCATCGCCGTCCAGCCATCCATATAAGTAATGAGCGCCTGCATCAAGAGTATGGCTGCTGAGCCGACCGCCAATATGATGCAGTTCTTCTTCGTCCAGTGGATGTCGCAGAACGCCGCCGAGAGTGCGATGCCAAAGAGCGCCACGGCAACGCCGTTTGGCACAGTAAGAGCGTTCACTACATGACCACCTGCTTTCGGTCAAAAATATAGCTCAGGTAGCGGTCCTTCGTTTCCGAATACTTCCCGTGGGGCAGCGGCACCACGGCTCCGTCCTGCATCGTGATGGAGCGGGCTGCGATGTTGGCGATATACTCCATATTGATAAGGAAGGAGCGGTGGGGACGGAGGAAATTCGGGTATTCCACGAGCTGGTCGCAGAGGTCGTCCAGCCGGCCCATGCTTTCCAGCACGACGCCGTTGTTCAGATGAAACGTGAGCGTCCGCCCCATCACCTCGCAGTAGACCAGCTCTTCCAGCTCCAGGCGGACGATGCCGCTCTTGCTCCGGAGGATGAGGCTGTGCTTCTGCTCCCTGGTGCAGGCCGCACAGGCCGAGTCCATCAGGCGGAAAAAATCCTCTCTCCGGATGGGCTTGAGCTGGTAATACCATGCATCCACCGCGTAGGATTCCACCGCAAACTCCGTGCTTGAAGTAAGGAAGATGATCTTCACATTCGAGTCATATTCCCGTATCTCCCGGGCCGCAGCCATCCCGTTTTCGCCCGGCATCAGGACATCCAGCAGGATGATGTCGAAGCGCGTTCCCTTCTCCACCTCCGCCATCAGCTCGACCGGGCTTTGATAAGACGTATGGGCAAAGTCCTGCCCGCGGTCAGCAGCATATTCTTCCAGCAGAGCTTCCAGCCGTCTGGTCTCTTGGGTCTCGTCGTCACAAAATGCGATCTTCAGCATGAGGGGATCTATCCATTCCCTTCTTTGTTTATTCTCTTCTATAGTATAGAGATTCTTGCTTTTTTCGTCAAGTTGTGATGGCAGTCCTCTTGGCTGATTGCTTGCCGCCTGCGGGCGGCCGTGCTGATCCGCCAACGATTACTTTTGCACAGAAAACGAGCCTCCTGCATTGGAAAATCGATGCAGGAGGCCTGTTATTACCATATTATGAGGGAACCGTAATTTATAATTTCGCACCCGGAAATCAATGAAAAATACCACAGGAAAATGACGCAGAAAAATATTCTTTTCAACCCGCCTGCTGCCGCTTGTCCAGCCGCATCTTGTCAGCTATCATCGCAATGAACTCCGAGTTGGTCGGTTTGCCGCGCAGATTGTGGATGGTGTAGCCGAAGTAGCTGTTCAGGGTATCCACATCGCCACGGTCCCATGCCACCTCGATGGCGTGGCGGATGGCCCGCTCTACCCGGCTGGCGGTGGTGCCGTTTTTCTTGGCGATCTCCGGGTAGAGGCGCTTGGTGACGGCGTTGATGTACTCCGGCTCGTTCATGGTGAGCAGGATGGCATCCCTCAGGAACTGGTAGCCTTTGATGTGGGCAGGGACGCCGATCTGATGCAGAATGTCCGTGACCTTCAGCTCGTCGCTGTCCACGCTGGCCGTGATAAGCCGCTTCTGGTGGCCGTGGGCGACTTTGAGCACCCGGCTGGCAAGGACATTCTCGTCGAAGGGTTTGACAAAGTAGTAGGCGAAGCCCTCATCCAGCAGCTCCTGGACCATTTCCTCGCTCTGGAAGGCGCCGGTGACGAAAAACGTGGTGTGCGTTTCGCCGGCGGCGACATATTTCTGCTTGACGGCCAGAGCATCCAGCCCGGGCATGAAGGCATCCAGCAAAACCACCTGCGGCCGCACCACAAGCATCTTCTGCAAAATCTGAAGGCCGTCTTTTTCCACGACGGTCACTTCTACGCCTTTTTGCTCCAGCGCCTCTCGGCAGGCTGCCGTAACATCCGCACTGGTATCCGACATCAAAAATCTTACTTTATCCATCGTACTATCCTCCAATGTGTGCAGTTCCCTTTACAGTCTAGATTTTACCATAATTTACCATGGATTGCAACAGGAAATTTTTACATTTTCTGGAATTTTCACAAAAATCTTCTTGTTCATTCTGCGGTCTGCGCTTCGGCACCGTTTTGAACGGCGTTTTTTGCCTGTTCGAGCATCGTCTGGGCGAAAATCCCGTAGCCTCGAGTGGGGTCATTGACCAGAACATGGGTCACTGCACCCACGAGGCGCCCATTTTGGAGGATGGGGCTTCCGCTCATGCCCTGCACGATTCCTCCGGTCGCAGACAGAAGCGAAGGGTCGGTCACCCGGATGACCAGATTCCGGCGGGGGTCGGCGTCGCTGACCCGCTCGATCTGGATGCGGTATGCGCGGGGTGTTTCCCCCTCGATGGTGGCCCATATCTCAGCGGGGCCGGTGACGACTTCCTGCGCGAACGCGATCTCCCGCAGCTGGCCCGAGAGGTGGGTGCGTGTCGTACCGTAGACGCCGTTCTCGCCGTTGATGCGGATGGTGCCGATGGCGTGGGCGCTCAGGAAATGTCCCTTTAGCTCACCGGGGCTTCCGGCCGTTCCGGCACTGCAGCCGGTTATCTCGCAGGGAACGATCTCGCCGCTGCGCAGGGCGACGCTTTCGCCGGTGTCGCTGTCACTGATGGGGTGGCCCAGTCCCGCAAATACGCCGAGCTCCTCGTCGGCGAAGGTCAGTGTACCCACACCGGCGGAGGAGTCCCGCACCCACATTCCGGCCCGCCACTGCCCGGCGGCATCGTCCCACACCGGGGTCAGGGTAGTCAGCTTCTGCTCACCGCTGCGGATATACACGACCTCCACGGACTGCCCCTCGGCAGCGTCCAGGGCTTCCTTTACGGCGTCATTGCTCTCGGTGCGGGTCTGCCCGATGCAGATGACCCGGTCGCCGAGGCGAAGCCCGGCCTCCTTGGCGGGATTCGATGTCCCGCCGTCAGCCTGCCCGATCTCCGAAAATCCCACGATGAGCGCCCCTTCGGAGAACATCTTGACGCCGAACGGTGTACCGCAGACGGTCACTCTGGGCCGCTCTGTCACCACCGCCCGGATGGTCTTGATGGGAAGCCACCCGCCCAGCGTCAGCGTCGTCTGGTAGCTGCCCACCGCCCGGGTGCTGGCAACATTCTGGCTCCCATGGCCGCGCTGTGGCTCGACCCATGCAAAGCGGGGAAGATATAAGGCTTGTCCCGGCTCCAGATAGACCCGGTCCGGCAGACAGCTGTACAGCCAGCCCAAAGCTGCCGCAAGAGCCAGCAGCAGATATGCCGCCGCAAGCTTTGCCCGCTGCATTCTCTTCACGCCCATGGCCTCCCTCGCTGTTTTTGGGGTTATTATGCGGACGCAAAGAGGGAATTATCCTTCGGCAGTTGACTTTTGCGGCGAATCTTGCTACTATAAATAAAGTTTCCGTGCGGGAGTGGCGGAATGGCAGACGCGCTGGTTTTAGGCACCAGTTCCAACGGAGTGAGGGTTCGACCCCCTTCTCCCGCATAAAAAATGACCCCAAGCTCAGGCTTGGGGCCATTTTTTATCTTGCAGAGAAGAGGGGTCGAACAGCACGGCCGCCCGACGGTTCGTACCATGATATGGACAAATAATCCCCTTGATGAATCAGGCCGCTGTCTCTGTTTTACGGAGACGGCGGCCTGATTCATTATTTTTGACTGCTTTTCGCCCCAGCAAGACCCCGGGAAAACCCTGCTGCGGCCTACTTTTTCCTGACTACGATCCTGACTACAAAGTACCCGGCAAAAGCAGACAGTATCACGCAGTATCTGGCAGTATCCGACAGACGCAAATAACAAAAAATCCACGAAACATCGATTTTTCATCGACATTCCGTGGATACTTCTTGGTGCGAGGGAGGGGATTTGAACCCCCTAATCTCGCCTGATTCTACGTTGATTTTTTCGAAATTACTACTCAACCACTACTTTGCTCTTTTTCTTCCAAATATTTATCGAGAAGCGCCGTGTACTTCAAATCCTCTTCCTCACGAAGCTGCTGATAGATTCTTCTCGTGGTCATAATGTCGGCGTGTCCCATCAGTTTCTGCGCCACCTTATCCGGCACACCTGCATAGAAAAGATTTGACGCATAAAGGTGCCGGAACTGGTGCGCCGTGACCAGCGCCTTCCACTTGTAATAGACTCTGTACTCGTCCGGATGTCCCTTTTTCTTCGTTCGTTTTTCCTGCTTGACGCTCAACCCCAGCGGACGGCAGTACATCGCCCACCGCCACTCATATTGTGATGAGGTCAGCGGCTTCTTCGTTCCAGACATCACATAATCGTCTGGGTCATGCCGAGCCGCCTCTTTTTCCAGCAGCGGACGCAGCCTCGCAAGGATTGGAATCGCTCTATAAGCTTTTTCCGTTTTCAGCTCTTCTTCGTATGGCTGGTTGCGTTCCCACGGCATAGCCTGTGAAGGGTATATCCTTCCCTTTTCAAAATCCACATCGCGCCACCGCAGGCCGTTGGCCTCACCGATCCGCATTCCCGTGTATTCAAATAGTGCCGCCCAGAAGCCGCAGCCTTCTGGGTGTGCCTCTATCAGCTCCTGTTGTTCTCTGGTCGGCTCCTTTCGCTCTGTTACTGGCATTTTCTTCGGAAGCGCTGCCGTCCTCACCGGGTTTCCTGTACCGTGCATATAGTTGCACCAGTAGGAAAACACGCAGCTTATCACCGACCTTGCATTCAGAGCGGTCTTTTTGGCTTTTCCTTCTGCGCTCAGATGATCCAAATAGTCACGAACTCGCTGCGCATCGATGTCCTCCATCAGCTCATCGCCAAAGAATATTTTCGTCGGGTTCAGATGCTTACGGTAAGACGCCACGGTGCCGCGCTTGACCGGTTTGCTGGGCGATGTGATATAAGCCTCATACGCCTCCGCAGCCTCCTTGTAGGTCACTGCGCTGGCGCGAGGCTTCTTTTTATGCGTTTCTTCCCAGCTCTGCAAAGTATCACGGTATTTGTTCTCTGCTTCCGTGAAGGTCGAGCCATAAAAGACCTTATACTTGCCATCCGGCATTTTTCGCTTACACTGACAGCATCCGTCCGAACGATTTCCCTTCCTTTTAACTGCCCTCATACCCTTTACGCCTCCAGAAGCCTACCCGGCGGGGCAAAAGTGTCCACTGTGGACACTTACCCTGCCAGAATCTCTGTAATGCACAGACCTGAAAACGAGATTTTGTCGTTTTTCACAATCTTGAGAAATTTCTTTCTCTGGTATTGATTTTAGCACATCGCAGTTGTAAAATCAAGCTAAAGTTTACAACAAAAGGAAGTGTTATTGTGACGGACGACGAATTTCTTGCCTGCCTGAAAGAGCACCCAGAACTGTGGGACACCATAATGCGCATCCTTTTGGAACCGTCCGAAAATCAGGATGGCTGCCCACCATCCTCCTGACCAGATTATAGCAAGACCCCCGATGCACCAGTTTACATCGGGGGTCTTGCTCTTTATTTCTGTGTTTCTTTTTTTTCAGCTTCTGCAAATTGCTCCTTCAGAAGCTCAAACATATTCAACATCGGAAGCGAGATTTTTCCGTTATTAAGGATCATCGCAGAAATGACTTCCATTTTCGCGCGTGCAATGCCATAAAGAGTTGATGATCCGTTAAACCAGAGCCTCTTCATAAAAACATCGTCCGGCACCGTTTTTTTTGCTGCAAACGCCCCCTGTACTTCCATGTGGTATTTGCAGCGAGCGTTCGAATCATCCTGCGCTTCATAGGTGCCATCCAAAATCAACTTAACATACGCTTCCTTTTCGTCTGGGGTATCGCTAGGAATAGGCTCACTGACCGATACTTCTAACTCGTGTTTCAATACGGCCCCTGTACCCATGTTTATCACATTGTTAGTAATAGAACACTCCGTAATAAAACTTTCTTTATATTGAATATCTGCATTATGCTGCGATGCATTCATGAAGCCAAGCCCCCTTCTTCATAAGTTGACCCATCTGCCACTCTCAAATCGACTTTAACCGAACCAGAAAAAGTCGCTTTCGGAAAAGCAACTTTACGCCCTGCAGGTTTGAGTTCGATTGGCTCTGTAGAAACCTTCACTTCTTCAGAAGTTAAAGGACATCGTACCGACAACCCAAGAGCATCTGCAATCTCGACCAACGTATCAATGGTATAGTTACACTCGCTGCTCTCCCAGCGAGAGACGAGGCTCTGCTTCACACCCATTTTTTCAGCAAGGTCTTTTTGAGAAAGACCTTTTTGTTTGCGTGCATTGCGGATCGTTCGGCTGATTTCAATGTGAAGAGCTGTCTGAGCCATATCTACCACAGACATATCTTTTGTCAAAGCTTCCACCAAATCCATCAATGTAGCTTTCATAATTATTTCTCCCCTAATATTTCTGCTAAGCGCTTTTGAGCCACCGGGATATGTGCATCATATTCTGTATTTTTATGTCCTTGACGCTCATAAAATGCACAAAGCAGGTATACTTTATTATTTCGATAGGCAAATAAAATTCTAATATTCGATACACCGAGCGGAAAACGCATCGAACACAAAGAACTTGACCCTCCTAAATGTTCCATCGGGTCTCCTTTTTTCCCGATGGCTTTTTCTCCATCTTCTCTTAGTTGTTGCAAATATTTTTCTAGCCTTTTCAGAAAGCGCTTTTCAACTCCACTTGATGAGAGCAGTTCCAGAAGATCCTCAATCAAGCCAGAATCCACTTCCAACATATTGGCATACTCCATCAAGAGTTTCCAAATCTCAATTTGGGCCTGCTGGTCATTCAGAAAAATCACTTCCTTGTATTTTTTACGATTATATCACTTATATGTGATACTCGCAAGATGTTTCTCAAATTTCACATATCGAAATCTCTGTCTTTTATTACACCTCATCCTCTTCATCGTCCTCCTCTTCGCTCGCATCCGGATTCTCTGCCACATGGGAGATAGACAGGCTCTGCCGATACTGTTCGGCCAGAACGGTACGCTTGAAGTCTGCCGTGGGTGCAATTTCACCGACCAGTTTCTCAAGGTCGTCCAGCGAAACGCGGAAGAACTCCTTGCGCAGGTTGACCTTGTTCACGCGCTGGTCATTCAGGATGTGGTGCAGCTTCGTTTCGAGGCTCACAGCGTCATCAGAGAAAATCATCGAATGAACATCGAACGGGAACGGCACACTGGCGCTGCCCAGCTCGTTCACGCGGTCCATCGGTTCCAGACGGCGGGTCATACCGATTTTGAACACGCCCTCACCGAACGAGCCGATATTACTGATAACATAAACATTGCCAGCCTTGCCGTTTTGCAGCTCAACGATTTTATCCTTCTGCTCTGCCACTGCGGCCAGTTGCTTTTGCAGCTCCTCGATACGAGCCTTCAACAGTGCTGTCTTTTCGTCGTCCACAGAATCAGCCATCTGCTGAGACAACTGGCTGATCTGGTCGTGGAACTTGCTTTCTTCCTTTTCGATCTGCTTCTGCTGGCGTTCCAGCTCGCGGCGTTCCTCTGCTTCCTGCCGCATCTGCTCACGAATGGCACGCTGTTCTTCCTTGGCGCGCTCCTTCTGAACATAATACTCATACTCTATTTTCACGGCCTCTTGGAAATAGTAGTCCAGTTCACCGATAAATTTCTTAACTGTCGGGGCAATGCTCTGATTGCCATCTGCCGCGATGACGTAGTACTTGTTGGTAATGGTCTTAATATCATTCAGCGCATCATCCAACTTGCCAAAGCCAACATTGTTCAGCACATTCTGAAGCTCTGCGGACAGTGCAATGACCATCAGGCGGTAAATCGTAATGTTAGCTTTGGTCGTATAGCGGTCTTTATATTTTTCAAAGGTGGCTTGGATATTTTTCTCATTTTCTTTGTAACGCTTACGTAGATCCTTCATATCAAGGCATTGAAGCGTAAGTGTTACCGTGGGACTCATCAGTCCATCGGCCTCATTCAGAAGCTTTTCAAGGTCGCCGACCTCCTGATCATCTGTGCCAAAAGCTTCATTTGCGTGCTGGATTGCTTTAATGAGTTCTTTGCAACGGCGCACCTTCTGTTCCGCATTTGCTGCACTCTTGCGGCTCTTTTCCTCTTTTTCAGAAAGCTCCACAAGATTTTTCTTTCCAGCAAGTATCCTCTCTTCAATCTGGAGATTTTGAGTCGTAAGCTCTGCATTTTTCGCCTTAGCTTTTGCCACGCCGTCCGCATAGGCGTCTGCTGAAATGCGCTCAAATAAGGCTTTCTGATCGGACAGCTTAGCTGAGATTTCTTCCATCTGAGCCTTCAGCGCGGCCTGCTCCTGCTCCATCCGCACAGTCGATACGCAGTTATCACACAAGCCGTTCGTAAGCTTCAGAAAAAAGCCTTTTCTGCCACATCGAGTACATTTAGCCATTTTGATGTTCTCCCTTACTCTTCCTCAAATCAATTTTATCTTGCTGTCGAAATGCCGTTTACTTCTTCCCACTCTCCAGCACCGCCAAAGCCGCCGCTTTAGCCGCAGCCCTGGCTTCCGGAGATGCATTCTTGAACGCTTCTTCTACTTCCGGCCACTCATACCCAAGCCCGCCTTGCCCGGCGGGCTCTTTTTGTGTGTCCATCAGTTCATCGACCGTAATGCCAAAATAGTCGGCTATCTTTTTTCTATTTTTGACCTGCGGCAATGCCCCATTTTTCCAACTTGTCACAGCCGGACGCTTGAGCCCAAGCTCTTCAACTACTGTGGTTGGAGCCTTTTCAATCTTCTCGCATTCTCTAACAAAGTTATCCCAGAACAAAATTTTCACCTTCTTTTTGTTGATATTGCCAAATAACTAACTTCGGCTTACTTTCATCTTGCAAGTTAGTCAAAGTTAGATTATAATACATTTGTCCCAAGCAGCTGGTCACCTTCCCCTGCTTGGGGCGTCTCGGAATCAAACAGGCCTCCTATTGGCGGTGGAATGCTTGTAGACCCCTGCGTGATCTCCTATTTGACAAAAGTACCCTCTGCGAGGGTACACTCAGGCCCTGGCTGTGTCTGCTTGCAGCCTGGGCCGGACTCATTGCCAAGTAGAAAAAATGTAATTTGATAACCGCAATTTCATTTTACACTCTTTCTCTGTGCTTGGCAATGTTTTTGACCCTGATTTGAGAAACATTTTGCACAAGTGAGGTGAGGAAGAACGGTTACTACTCGTCGCAAACTTTTCACAGACACACTTCTCGGCAATCTGCTAGACGCACAAAAAAATATGGCATCCGCCGAAAAGGTAGATGCCAAAGGGCTGATTTTGCTGAGCCGCTTTATTTTACGCATTTTGAAGCAGCTGGGTGACGAAGCCATAGAGTTGGGAGCGGAAGCAGAGGACAAGCGGGGTTAATACCCAGTAAACGATTTGAAGCACTTTGATTGCCATTTTATCTCCGGAGATTCCCAAGAACTCGCACAACTTACTTGGAAGAAAAAACAACAACTGAATCCAGTACAAGGGAGAAAGGCATTCCAACATACTCATTCGGAAATATCCTTTTGCTTGAGTAAAGCTGTTCATCATGTGGCAAACCACATCCTGCCGTTTATTCGCCATATTATCAAAAACATACACCCTTGTTGTCATGACCTTTCCGTACCCGACAGGCTCACAATACGGTATAATCGGCGTCGAAATTTTGGCTTGCTTAAATAATTTTCGAGCAGGTGCAGCATAGAGAGTGAAAACTTCTCCCCTACCTGTCAAATATGCATTGTACTTTTTTTCATAGTAAACAGCTCGGGCATAACCTGATATGCAAAAAACAGTTCTATAAGCCAAGATTGTACAAAAAGCAATTAAAAACCACTTCATATTTCAATTTCCTCCTGTGTTTTCATTATACAGCAGGAGCAAGATACACACAAGGAGGCAAACCAGATGGATGATAAGAAAAAGCCCAGCCGGAAGCCCGACTGGACATTACATCAAATGCTGATTATTGTGCTTTGCCTGCAAGGTGCAGCAGCATTCTTCCAAAGCGCCGCACTCATTCTGACACTGATAAGGCTCAGCGCAACAGGGCTATAAGCGCAACGAAAAACGACGCCGCGCCAAAAGCAGCGGATACAACAGCAACCACGATGGAAATAACGGTTACTCTGTGATTTTTTTGGATTTCAGCAGCTTGCTCTTTCTGATTTGCTTCCATCATTTCCAGCATTTTACGAATATCTTCCGCCGAACCCATTTGCGCATTTTCAAGCTCTTCACTGCGCTTTTGCCGTTCTCTCACCACAGCTTCTGCTTTGCGCTGCTGTTTAGCCCACTCATCCACAACTTGGTTTAAGCGGCTGGCACTATTCACCCCTGAAAATCTATCCATGATCTCACTCCTTTCTGCTCTTATTCTACCGCAGAAGGGAGCCTGCCACAAGGAGGTAAAAGCTTTGAAATCCACATCCTGGTCTCCCGAATGGAAAGCGGAGGCCGTAAAACAGAAGACCCTCCGCGGCTGGAATTACAGCCAGCTCGCCAAGGCGGCAGGGCTTGGCGTCGGTCAGGTACAGAAGTACATGACCGGCAAATACCACAACGACAATCCCAGAGAGCCGATCGAGCGGGCGCTGGGGATGAGGTGACAGCTATGACGAGAAGCTCTATTTTCTCCTGCTTTATGTCATTTGTCGCAGGCGGGTGCATGGTGGCGCTGGTCATGTTCTGCGCCCGGCATCCCACCCGCGAAATGCTGTTGGGCTGGGCTGCATACCTGCTGCTGGCCTTTGCTCTTGCTTACAAGTTAGGAGGTGCGCTCATCTTATGAACGGCATAATGTTTATTTTCTCCGACCTCTTGCAGCTCACCGGCTGCGACCCGTGGCAGGCCCAGTGCATCGAGACGCTGACGCTGCTCTTTGTCTTCGCGCCCATCGCGGCGGGGCCATGCAGGCCGAGGGGGAAAGTACCATTTTTGGAGTAAAACACATCCAACGGGGATATGATAATCTCGAAGCCGCGCTGCAAAGCGCCGGCGGATGGAAAGGACGGCACACTGATGAGCACACCCGTAAAAGAACATCGCTGCGCCCTCTGCGGCTCGGCCAACGTGGCTCGGGGCCGCAAATACTGCCCGGAATGTCTGAGCGCCGTGCGCAAGACACAGGCCGAGGAGCACAACAAGAAGCTCAAGGCTCAGTATGAGGAAAAGAAAAAGCAGGCCCTGCCGCAAGGCAATAGCCTCCACGATGTCTGTATCCGAGCAGATGCTGCAGGACGCAGCTACGGCCAGCAGGTAGAATTTGAACGCCGTCAGAAGGAGTTGTGGTTACATGGCAAAAACGACTAGAAGCGAAGCGTGGCATGAGGCCTACAAGGCCATCTTCAGTAAGACCGGTTGCCTCCGGCTCACGGTAGATCAGGTATCTGGATATATGGGCGTACCCAAGCGCGACGTCTGCAGGCGCTACCCTGACGGCTGGAACAACAACGGGGCCGGTGATGGCCGTGGCAAGCGCATCCGGCTCGATACACTGCTGGATCAGGAATTTGGAACGTACTAGGGAGGTCTACCATGAAAGAAGCCATGCGTGATAAGGTGTGCCAGCTCATTGGCAAATATCAGGCCGAGGAGGCTTTCCACCGTGAAAAAGCTGGTCCTATCCATTCCTCGAACTGGCCCGGCACGGACGCCGTCAAGGCTGCGTGCTGCCGGGACTTTCTGAAGGACCTCGAGAAACTGCTGGAGGAGAGGTAAACAGCGACACCAATGGCGGCAGGTGAGTAAACAAAAGCCGCTGCCAGCGCAGAAGCGTAAATTCGAAACTGAAAGGAATGAGGATATGGCCGCAACCAAACCCGCAAGCGGTCGGCGTGGGCCGTCCACAAGTGCAAAGAAGTTTTCTGGGGCTGTTTTGCCTCCGCCCATCACTTTTCCCGTGAGCAGCCCTACTCCCCGCCAAATCGAGCCGCAGGAGTGCGTGGCCCGCTGCATTGAGGCATCTGCCGACGGCGTGCGCGTCGTCGTGCTTCCCCGAGTGGTCGATGTCCGGCATATGCTGGACAGTGTTTATGGCGTACTGGGCTGGGGGGACACCTACTATCGCTCCGGAAGTTGGTGGAGATGCCAAATCGAGGTGCTCTCCCCTGCTACCGGCCAGTATGTCCGCAAGGACGCCGGGCCGCTGAGCCTGCCCACCTCCGACCCTGACCGGATGCAGGAGAATACCAGCTTTTTGTGCGCAGCGGCTATGCTGGGCTTTGCCGAGGACGTCATGGAGCTTGGTCCCATCGCTCTCAAGGCCGAGCAGGTGCCGGTGATGAAGAGCGAGAAGGGCAAATTCTCCCCTGCCGTGAAGATCTCCGTGGACAAGTTCGCCCGGGCCGAGGATGGGCATATCAGCATGGTGCAGTTTGCCCTCTCGGACGGGAAGAAAGTCTTATGGGACGAAAAAGCATAGTCGGGCGTCTGCCTGTGGTATATGACCCGGCCCGGCGGGGCTTTACCGTGGAAAACTCTGCGGAATTTGTGAAAACACAGATTTGCCAGAAACTCGACGAGCTGGCCCACGGGAAGCCCCTGCGGCTGACAGTCACGTTTGAACCGGAGCGCAAGGTCCGCAGCATTAACCAGAACCGCATGATGTGGGCCTTGCTCACCATCATGGCCGACGCCTACAATGCAGGCAGAGCGGGCGGCATCCAGCCGGAGGATTGTTATATCGAGATGCTGGAGGAATACGGCCTCGAATACGATTTTCTGGAGCTTCCGGTGGCTGCTGTGCCTATCCTGCGCAATGCTTACCGGCTGGTACATATCGTAGAACTGCTGGACAACGATCGCTGCACCGTCAAGGCGTCGATGGGTTCCAGCAGCTTCTCCACAGCTCAGATGACCGCCTTTATTGACGGGATCTTCGACCGGCTGGCCGAGATGGGGGTAAATGACCCCAATGTCACGGCCTACTGGCAGGAATGGCAGGAGGTGCCGAGATGAAAACGAAACGTATGAAGAAACTGCTGATGGGCCTTGGCTTGTCTCGCAATCAGGTCAACAGTATGGTAAACACACAGCGCCGTGAAGGCTCAAAGAAAGTGAGCAATGCGCTCTACTTGATCGTTGCTCAGAAGCATATCAACGATTGTGGCCCTGAGCTGCTTCCCTATTTGAGCAGCCTCGTTTTGAAGTAATGGCCGCGTCAATTATGCAGACCCGGCAGGAGTGCTACATCTGCCGGGCAAAATACAACGTCTCCACCGTGCGCGGCCTTGAGGAACACCATGTGCTCAACGGGCCGCTGCGGCCGATGGCCGAGCGTTATGGGCTCAAAGTCTGGCTTTGCCATCGACACCACAACGAGCCGGGCTACAGCGCCCACTTTGACCACCACTGCCGCCTCTGGCTCAAAAAAGAGGCACAGGCCGCTTTTGAGGCCCGATATGGACACGAGCGCTGGATGGCTGAAACCGGAAAGGATTATTTGAAATGCTCAATGTTGTAGCTATCATGGGGCGGCTCGTAGCCGACCCTGAGCTTAAAACCACCCCGGCGGGCATCAGCGTATGCACCTTCCGCATCGCCTGTGACCGCAATTTTGTGCAGCAGGGTCAGCAGCGGCAGGCCGATTTCATCGACGTCGTTGCATGGCGGCACAATGCAGACTTTCTGTGCAAATACTTTGCCAAGGGCAGCATGGTGGCCGTGCAGGGATGTCTCCAGACCCGGCAGTATCAGGACCGGAACGGCAGCAACCGCACAGCCGTGGAGGTCGTGGCGGACAGCCTGAGCTTTGCAGGCTCGAACAAGAAGCCCGGCGGGCAGGCCGTGGATGACGGCGGTGAGGCACCGCCCAGCAGCAGCCCTGAGACGGCACCGGCCTACTCGCAGGGCAGCGCAGAAGACTTTGCAGTCATCGACGACAACGACGATTTGCCATTCTGAGAGGGTGAAGAATCATGACGGTCAAAAAGAAACAGAGTTATATTGTCGTGCTCGACTGGATGGTAGAGAAGTACCACCTCAAGGGCAACGAGCTGCTGGCCTACGCTCTCATCTACGGCTTCAGTCAGGACGAGGAAAGCGAGTATAAGGGCAGCTACTCCTACATCTGCAAGTGGCTCAGCATCGACCGCGCTACAGCGATCCGCATTCTGAATAGGCTGGAATCCAAGGGCCTGCTGACCAAGCGGCAGGAGCTGGTAGGCGGCAAGGCCACCAACCGGTATATCGCCGAGACCCCGGAGGCTGTTGCTCCTGTCCAGGCTGACCCGGCGAGACCTGAAAACCGCCCTACTCCTTCCCCTCCTGACCCGTCGCAAAATGCGACCGGTGGCGAAATGTCACCCGTGGCAAAGTGCGACCGATACCCGTCGCAAAATGCGACTCAGACCCGTGGCAAAATGCCACCCAGTAATACTATAGGGAAACCTATAGGGGAAATCTATCTATCCGCGCGAGGCGCGGACCTCGATGGATCGATAGACTCGCACACCCGGCGGGAGGCTGTGGAAACGGACTTCCGGCAGCGGCTGGAGATCGATACTCTGGCCCGGAATCCGCGATACGAGCCTGCCCAGCTGGAGGAACTGCTGGACAACATCGTGGACATGTACAGCTGTGAGGCACCCATGCAGTACATCGGCCAGCAGATGCAGACTACCAAAGCCATCCGCGCCCGGCTGGACAAGCTGACCAGCCAGAGCGTCGAGTACATCATGGAGAGCCTGAGCAATACCACTCAGCCCATCAAGAATATCCGCGCCTATCTGCGCACCGTCATCCTGAACGCCCCGGGTACCATGGAAAGCTACTATCAGGTGCAGGCCAATGCGGCGGTAGCTGCAAATTCTCATCCCCCTGCCCCGGCGGGCAGTCTGATGGCGGGTGCGGTGCGGCGCTTCGGGCAGAAGCGGAGGGACGGCGCATGAAGGTCTCTGACTCTCACGTCCAACACTATCCCGAAGATAACCCTTGCAACCGCTGCTCGTTTCTGGCCTGCCGCGACCGCCCGCTCACCTACTTCCGCCAGTGCAGTGCCTGGCGCGAGTGGTTTGCGGACCGCTGGCAGGGCTACCAGATCGCCGCAGAGAAGATAAAAACAAGCAGATAAGCAACAAGGAGGATCACAATGCGCAACATGAGCAAAATCGCCATCATCAACTTGAAGGGAGGCGTCGGCAAGTCGGTCACGGCCTGCAATCTGGCCTGCATCCTCGCCGAAAAGCATTCCCGGCGGGTGCTGGTGATGGATCTGGACAAGCAAGCCAATACCACGAAGTTTTTCCAGTGCTTCGACCCTCGGGGCAAGACCATGGCCTCCGTGCTAACGCTGGACAACAAGCTTGAAGACGTCATCTGTCATCAGGAGAAGTTCAAGGTGGATGTCGCCCCTTCCTGCATGAGCATGAACTTCGCCAATAAGCTGGTCATGCTCGAAGCCGGGCGGCCCCAGCACAACCGCATCGCCAACGCATTGGCACCGCTTGCGGACGCCTACGACTACTGCATCATGGACTGCCCGCCTGACATCGACATTGCCACCATCAACGCACTGGTCTGCGCCGACTGGCTCATCATCCCGATGGACTGCGGCGAATGGGCCATGGACGGCTTGAAAGAAATTCTTGCTCAGGTGCAGGATGTCAAGGAGAACTACAACCCCGGCCTCGAGGTCATGTGTGTGCTACCGACCATGTACCGGCGCACACGGTACGGCGCAAAAGCAATCGACGCTTTGATGGACAGCAAACTCCCGATTTTTTACAGTGAGCGCGGCGGGGTACTGCGCATCAATGCCTGCGCAGCGGTGCAGGAGGCCGTCAGCGAGCATATGCCGCTGTGTGACTACAGCCCCAAGTGCAAGGCGACTGAGCAGTATCTGGAGCTGTCCCGCAAGGTAATCTCCAAGGTGGAGGGATAAACGATGAGCACCGGTTTGATAAGCGACCTCCTGAACATTCAACCTCAGACTTCCACCCCGGCGGGGTCGATGCAGGTGAAGATGCTGCCGTGCGAGTACATCATGCGAAACCCAGATAACAAAATTTATGTCGTGGGCGACATCGACAAGCTCAAGGAAGACATCCGGCTGAACGGCGTACGCCAGCCGCTGGAAGTCATCCGGTGGGCGAACGGTTACAAGCTCATCGGCGGCGAACGGCGTCTGACCGCCTGCGAGGAGCTGGCCAAGGAGGGCGATACCCGCTTTTCTTCCCTGCCCTGCATCATCGTGGAGAGCAAGGGCGAAGTTGACGACAGGATCGCACTCATTACCGCCAACGCCACAGCCCGCGACCTGACCGACGGCGAACGGCTGGCACAGTACGAAGCCCTGAAGGATGCTCTCACCCGGAAAAAGAGAGAGGGCCATCTGGAGGGCAAGGTAAGAGACGAAGTCTGCCGGATACTTGGCCTCAGCACCGGCGCGGCCGCCCGGCTGAATGCCATTTCCGAGAACTGTGATGAAGAGACAAAGCAGTTTCTCCATGACGGCGAAATTTCTCTGATGGATGCCTATCGGAACGCCCAAAACAACATCGAGAAGCGCCGTCAGGCTGAGGAAAAAGCAAAAGCTCCGGTAACGGTTTCGGAAAAGCCTGCTTTGCCTCCAAAAGCTCCGATGAAAAGCACAGCGACCACGTCTGAAGATTGTGTGGACTGGCACCAGACGGCAACCAAAATCCCGGACTGGGCATATCAGTATGCCGAGCAAATTTGCAGTGAGGACTGGATTCAAGCACTTCCCGCATTCACCGGAGAGAATCTTCTAGACTGCTGCGAAAATGTCCACAGTGGACACCCGCTTACCGGCGGAGGATACGTCAACTATCTTCCCATAGGCCTCGTCCTTCGCAACGCCGACCGTACCCAAAAGGTGATTTTTACATGGCACTGGTTTGTGGAAGCCTGTGATGCCTGCGGCATCTCTCCGGAGATCATGGCTCAGGCCAATGGATCGTCAGCGGAAAACCTAAAAGTTCCTGAGAGCAAGCCTCACGGCCACAACACGCTACTCGCTCTGGCCGGTAAGATGCTAAGCAGTAAAGCCGCGTGGTATCTGGCGATTGACGAGCCAAACTTTAAGTTGATCTACTACAACCAGAAACTCCCCGGCGGGGCCACTCTATGGAAGCAAGTAGACATCACACGGGAAGAGGCAAACAAGTGCGATGACACCCGCTATGCCATTATCCTTCAAGATTACAGCTTCTTTACCACTGGCTGGGTTAGAGCATTTGAAATCAGCTCTGAGCTCGTAAAATACTTCGAACTGAAATAACCTCAAGGAGGGCAAAGGATGACACCGCGAGAATTTCGACAGCTGCATGCAATCCCCTTTGACATCAAAGCCAGAACTCGCCGCATCCAGCAGCTGGAAGCGAAGCAGGCCGAGGGGCCTGAGCTTGTGGCCGATGTAGTGAAATCCTCTTGCGGTGACGGAAATGCCTGTATCCTCGGTCATGCCATTGTGCGTGGGACAGCTGACAGCGTATACGCCCGGCGGGAGAGTGAGATAAAGAAGCTCAAGGCACGCAATGCCGAGCTGGATGCCCTGTATATCGAGGGCCAGCGCATCGTAGAGACCTGCGATGACATCATGCTGCGGGCAGCCATCTCTGACATCTGCATTCTGGGCAAGAAACCGCAGGAGGTAGCTGTAGAACTGATGGAGTTCGGCTGCGATCTGGATGCCGATACCATTCGGCGGAGGGTTGACCGGTGGGTCGAGCAGAATGTGACGTGATGCATAAGACGGCTGATTCCAAATCGGGGTCAGCCGCTTTTATTTTATCCAAAATGTCCGATTTGTCCGAGATTTTCTGATTTGTCCGGATTGTCCGGAAATGGTCGATTTGTCCAAAATGTCCGGATTGTCCGAGAATGGTCGATTTGTCCGGATTGTCCGAAAAAACCATGCTATTATCATACTGCGGGCATCAGCAATCCGCATTGTGAGTTTTCCATCGGCGGGAATCACAGCACAGGTTTCTTGCTACCTGTGCTCAATGGGTCATCTGCGCCGTCCGCTTCAAGCCCCAGCGGCGCATATCATAGTTTTGAGGTGTCCACAGTGGACACCTTTTTCTTCTGCCGTTCGGAAACCCCGGGCGGCTTTTTCATACCCCCGGGGTCTGCAAAGCACCCCCTCCCTCAAAAAGACCTCCCCCCTCCGGGCATGACCCGGCGGGGCAAAGGAAGCCGAAGCTTCGAGGCCCACCGCACAGCACGTCAGCAAAAGGAGGCTGCATCCTAATGGCAGGCAGGACACCGCGCCGCAACGAGCGGCCAGACCACGACGGCACACACCGTCTGGCCTTTGAGCGGAACAAAAAGAAGATCTATGCGACGCAGACCGTTTGCGGCATCTGCGGCAAGCCGGTGGATTTCAGCTATAAGTTCCCGCATCCGCTCTCGCCCTGCATCGACCACATCATTCCCGTCGCCAAAGGCGGACACCCCAGCGACCTTGACAATCTTCAGCTCGCGCATTTCTGCTGCAACCGGGCAAAGAGCGACAAGCTGATGGCCCGCAGCGGAAAGGCTCAGGAGCAGGCTGTCGATTCGCCGCGCGTTCTGCCCCTGTCCCGTGACTGGACGACCTACCGCAGCCGATAGGGGGGATGACCCCCTTCCCCTGCCCTCGCCGGACTCCCCAGCCGTCACTGGGAATATTTTCTCACGAAAAGGAGGAATCCCCCATGAGCCAGACCCGCGGCATGGCCTATCTCCGCCGCAAGCTGGAGCTGAAGCGCAGCCGGGTGCTTACCCGCTATAAATACTATGAGATGAAGAATGCCGTGAAGGACTTCGGCATGGTCACTCCGCCCGAGTTCCGCACCTTCAGCGAGGTGCTGGGCTGGTGCGGCAAGGCTGTGGATTCGCTGGCCGATCGGCTCATTTTCCGGGAGTTCCGGCAGGACAACTTCGACCTGAACAGCATCTATCTCCAGAACAATGCCGACATCCTTTTCGACAGCGCTGTCCTTTCGGCCCTTATCTCGAGCTGTTCGTTCCTATACATCTGCGCCGGTGAAGACGGCTTTCCCCGCATGTCGGTACTGGACGGCGGCAATGCCACCGGCATCATCGACGATGTGACCGGTCTGCTGACCGAGGGCTACGCCGTTCTGGAGCGGAACGCCGACAACGGCACGCCCACGCTGGAGGCCTACTTCACGGCTGGCAGCACATGGTACTACCCCAAGGGTGAAAAGCCTTATCTTGTGACCAACCCCGCCCCCGCGCCGCTGCTGGTACCCATCTGCTACCGCCCGGATGCTGCCCGTCCCTTTGGCCACAGCCGCATCTCCCGGGCTTGCATGGGCCTGCAGCAGGGCGCACTGCGCACTCTCAAGCGCAGCGAGATCAGCGCCGAGTTCTACTCTTTTCCGCAAAAGTACGTTCTGGGGACCTCCGGCGACGCCGACCCGATGGACAAGTGGAAAGCCACCATTTCCTCCCTGCTGGAGATCTCCAAGGACGAGGACGGCGACCATCCGGTGGTCGGGCAGTTTACTCAGCAGAGCATGAGTCCCTATACCGAGCAGCTGCGCACCTTCGCGGCACTGTTCGCGGGAGAGACCGGCCTGACGCTGGACGATCTGGGGTTTGTGACCGACAATCCCTCCAGCGCAGAGGCCATCAAGTCCAGCCACGAGACGCTGCGTCTGTCCGCCCGCAAGGCACAGCGGACCTTCGGCAGCGGCTTTCTCAATGCCGGTTATCTCGCCGCCTGCCTGCGGGATGATTTTGCCTATCAGCGCCGCCAGCTCTATCTGACCCGCCCCGTCTGGGAGCCGGTCTTTGAGCCGGACGCCGCCACCCTCTCCGGTATCGGCGATGCCGTGGGCAAGGTCAACGCTGTCATCCCCGGCTATTTCGGAAAAGAGAACCTGCGCGACCTGACCGGCGTACAGGCCGAGGGATGAGCAGATGGACAAGCAGGATATTGCCCCCGCGCTGCTGGAGAGCATCCGAGCCGACTTTCTCCGCCTGCTGAGGAACGCTGCTCCTTCGGCGGCCACTTACCCTGCGGCTCTGGACTACGCTGACCTTGTCGGCGGCGCTCTGGCCGAGGCGTTCCGTCTCCATCTCAGCGCCGACACGCTTCCGGATGGACGGATGTACTGGAACATCGCCGACCGCGTCCTCCGACCCCTGCTGGAGGAGGACCATGCACTGGTGGCTGACGCCGCTGCTTGTCCATCTCCACTGGGGCCGGCCGCCCCGCCTGCCGTACAGCAGCAGCTCAACGAAGCGGCCGGTCTCCGTCTGCTGGCCCAGCGCGTCCCGGTGAATGAGGACCGCATCGACGGCATCCTGAACAAGGTCTGCGCCGCTGAGCACTACGAGGATGTGGCCTACATGCTGGATGAGCCGGTACGGACTTTCTCCCGGATGGCAGTAGACGATACCCTGAAAGCCAACGTGCAGTTTCAGGGCCGGGCCGGTCTGCATCCCCGCGTCGTGCGGCGCACCACCGGGAGCTGCTGCGAATGGTGCAGCAGGCTTGCCGGAAGCTACGACTATCCCCATGTACCTGCCGACGTCTACCGCCGCCATGAGCGCTGCCGCTGCAAGGTCGAGTATGACCCGGGCGATGGCCGCAGGCAGAGTGTGTGGGATAAGAAGTGGACGGAGGATCCCGAAGCCCTTCAGGCTCGCAAAGAATTTGCGGAGTCTCCACTTGTCACTAAAATCCGCGTTCCGAAAGAGGCCTCTCTGCAGAACGTCCTCCTAGAATATCTGCGGACGGCTGCTCCGGGAGTCGGTTCCATCTCATACGATGCTGGTTACGATATGGTCCGCCATGCAGACGAAGTAAAAACAGCACAATGGCTGCACGCCCATTTGGGCGGCGACATCGTGCTGTTGAACGAAGCAAATAATTATAAAGCGATGACTCCAGACTACATCTGGAACGACAAGCTCTGGGATTTGAAAACGGTTTCTACAGAAAAGTCCGCAAACAGCGCTGTTCGGCATGGTTTGAAGCAGATCCAAGAGAATCCCGGCGGAATCATCCTGAACTATGAGCAGAATACGATTTCTCTGGAAACGCTGAAAGATGTCCTACGGAAAAGATTGACTGCCAGTGCGACGCAGGGTGTAAACATCCTCGTCATCTGCAAAGAGAAATTATTCACTGTTCAGCGATTCACTGCAAAAAAATAGAGGTGTCGAGCCCCCACCATATAGCGGAGGCGCACCTCATAGCTATTATATAGCACATTTTCGTCTTTTCGTCAATATTACATTTTCATTCTCATAAAGGAGGCCCCGCCGTCATGCCCCGAGCGTCAGAAAAGGCCGTCCCGGAAAAGCTGGGCCGCCAGACGCCCACGGCGGCGGTGGTGCTGCCCTACACCACGACCCACGGGCAGGAGGCCATCGACCTCTACAACACCACCGGGCGTACCGCCCAACAGTGGCAGCAGCTCCTGCTCTACGACATCCTCGCTGAAAACGAGGACGGCCTGTGGGTACATACCAAATTCGGCTACAGCGTCCCCCGCCGCAACGGCAAGAATGAGATCGCCGCCATGCGGGAGCTGTACGGTCTCCAGCGGGGCGAGAACATCCTGCACACAGCCCACCGCACGACCGCCAGTCATGCCGCGTGGGAGCGCCTGTGCAGCCTGCTGGACAAGGCCAAGATAGAATACAAATCCATTCGTGCCTCTGGCCGGGAGAGCATCCGGTTGAAAAGCGGTGAGGGCCGCATCGAGTTCCGCACCCGTTCCTCCAAGGGCGGTCTGGGCGAGGGCTTCGACCTGCTCATCATCGACGAGGCGCAGGAGTACACCGACGATCAGGAAAGCGCCCTCAAATATGTGGTCACGGACAGCCGCGACCCGCAGACACTCTTCTGCGGCACACCGCCCACGCCGGTCTCCTCCGGCACGGTGTTCCTTAAACTGCGAAACGCAGCCCTGCAGGGCGAAACGCAGAACACCGGCTGGGCCGAATGGAGCGGGGGGCAGCAGACCCACCCCCATGATGTGGCTGCATGGTACGAGACGAATCCCAGTCTGGGTACCATCTTTACCGAGCGCAGCATCACCGACGAGATCGGCTCCGACCCCATTGACTTCAACATCCAGCGCCTCGGCCTCTGGCTGCGGTATAACCAGAAATCGGCTATCAGCAAAGCCGAATGGGAGGAGCTGAAGGTCGCCGCCCTGCCCGAGCTGAAGGGCAGGCTTTATGCGGGCATCAAGTTCAGCCCGGACGGGGCCAGTGCAGCGCTCTCCATCGCCGTCCGGACTGCCGACAACAAAATCTTCGTGGAAGCCATCGACTGCCGCCCCACCCGGGCAGGCAGTGGGTGGCTTTTGGATTTTCTGAGCAAGGCCCAGTTCGCCGCTGTGGCGGTGGACGGTGCCAGCGGGCAGCAGCTCCTGGCCGACGCCATGAAAGCCGCCCATCTCAAAGCGCCCGTCCTTCCTACCGTCAAGCAGATCATCACTGCCAACGCCGCCTTTGAGCAGGCACTGTTCGCGAAATCGCTCTGCCACGCCGGACAGCCAAGCCTTGTGCAGGTGGCTTCCAACTGCGAAAAGCGGGCCATCGGCACCAACGGCGGGGTCCGGTCCCCGTCCCCTGCCCGGGGGGGTGCACCTTGA
>OGRY01000749.1_pt1 | contig 26452 bp, 26 predicted proteins | sample 1553551 | NCBI WGS metagenome assembly OGRY01 (sample SAMEA2580101, study PRJEB22360) | human gut metagenome | biome: human gut; feature: human-associated habitat; material: faeces | place: Denmark | collected 2008/2010
TTACTTTGAATCTGATTGTTTTCGGGACAATCGCTATCATTGGTGTTTTAGCCCGCCAGACCGTACTTCACTATGGCTGGGATGAGTTCAGCAGCTATCTCATTTTAGTGGTATGCTCCATTATCATGGGAGCTATCTATCTCAATCTGCAAATGGTGTTCAGACAACACCTTTCTCCTACAATAGAAAAATGCTTTATGAAATTTGAGAGCTATCGCAACAAAACGGTGGTAACTGAAATTCCAATAGAACATCATGAAGTTATTGAAAGTGTCATAGATACAGAACCTATTGTTTCTGAATCTGAACCCGAAATCGAAACTACATCTGACACCACAGAAGAAGTTTCTATTCTCTCGTTTTCAGAATCCAATGAAGACATGGTAGAACTTCCAATGGAGGAAGTTCCTCCAGCCTCTATTAGCAACACCCCTATTGAGGTGCTTAACCAACCATCAGAATATGAGATTTCCCGTGCAAATGCTATGGCTGAGAAAGAACGAGCATCACAAGAAAAACTTGATAAGGTCATTGCTTACACGAAACAAACCTTAGTTCTCTATCTTGATGAAGCTGCACTTAACCGCTTGTGTGGATATGTGACAGAATATTACTTGTTAGATACTCTGCCTAAAGTTGAACCAATAAAGGTCGACTCTCAGTTAAAGACCATTGACATCATGCACTTTGGATGGAATATCGGCAAAGCATTTGGCAAACCACGCTTACAGACAGCCACATTTATAAAGAGAGTATTTGCTCATACCCTCCGAGATTCAGAAATATCTACCATTGAACGTAAAATGTCGCATACAGAATCAAAGTGCAAGATTAAACTGTATAGAAAAATTGCATAGCTGCAATACCATCAAGCATTATCCATTGCATCCCAGTAGTCCATATCCATTTTCATGACTTTAAGGACTTTCTCTGTTTGCAATCCCAAGCCATAGTCATAAATGTATTCTGTTAATTGTTGACCATTTATCAAGATAATGGTTGGTGAACCGTTAAGGCTTTCCACATACTCCATTGCACCTTTAGTATAATCAGAGGTAGTAATGAATACTCCTTTCTTGGATGGCGTTCCGGCAACAGCTCCTACAAAACTTTGAACCTCGTGACGCTGAACATTATTATCTAAAGCATATCGCTTTGCCTGTATGGATATATGATTAAATCCTAAAATATCTTCTTTAATAATACCATCTATACCACCGTCATTAGAAAGTTTCGTTACAATACCTGAGTTTTTGACCTCGCCACCATACCCCAGTGCTTGAAGTAATTTCACAACTAGCCGTTCAAATTCTTGTGGCTTTTTACTTAATATAGTTGTCAGAATCTGAGATTGCACATTCTGCTTTATCCTATCATAAGAATCTGCTAATTCTTCTTCCGGTGTACGTTCATCATCATTTCCCAAATGGGAAGAAGTGTTGTTAGCATCTTTATTTTTAGAACTTTTCTTCGGAGTTTTCGCATTCACAGCTACTTTGATGAACTTATTTATTTGTTCCTCCGTACATGAAGAAAGCATAGACAAGCCCTTTTCGCTGATTTTATAATCACCTCTTTGAGGTTTTTCTACAAGACCTGCAATAAAAAGATACGATAAAGCCCACGAAATACGGTCTAAGAATATTTCGCCATTACCAGAAGGATACCAAGCATTCATTTCCTCATCGGTCAATCCAAAATGCTTAGCCAAAGGAATGCGTAAATCTTTAGCTCTCATAACTATCCCGGCACTTAATTCTTTCAATGCCTGTATCCGTATTTCTTCAAATTGCGGTATCATAAACGACAAATTTGTTTTATAGCTTCAATAACCACTAGTATTTCATGACACAAAGGTACTTAAATTACTCGTAATCATCACTTATTACCATCAAAAAGTTATTCATCAGTTATATTTTGGTGAATGATTCCACCATTGAAACACCTGTTTCCTTTGCCGTCGAACAATTAAAAACGAGCGACGTATGCAAAAAGAAACAGTAACATTTGATAAGCTGCCCGAAGCGGTAGGTTATCTGACCGAACAGGTCATCGAGTTGAAAAAGATGGTAGCGGAACTCCAGCCACAGCCATCTGACAAACATGTGTTGGTAGAAATAGAGGATGCTTGCCGTATCATCCGAAAAGCAAAGCCTACCATCTATACATTGGTACGCAAAGGGCTGCTTCCGGCTTACAAGAAAGGAAAGAAACTCTATTTCTATGAGGACGAACTTCTTGCTTGGATTGAGAACGGAAGGAAAAAGACTTCTGAACAGACTTACGAGGAGATGCTTGCCAATATGCAAAGCGGTGTACGCCATAAACCCAAATCATCGGTACAATTTTAATGGATTGGGCTATGGATACATATTCTATTAATCCGGCATCCATCATTGATGAAGCGATTGATTTAAGCACAAGATTGTCTAGTACAGCATTTCCTATCAGTATATTCCCTGCAAAGATTCAACGTATCATCCGTGAGGTACACGAATGCCATAACTACCCTACTGACTACATCGCCGCAGCCATCCTTACGGCAATAGCGGTCGGCATAGGTAACACGCATCTTGCCCAAATCAAACAAGGCTGGCTGGAAAGCCCCATCCTGTATATGGCATTGATTGGAAGACCGGGAGCTAACAAAAGCCATCCGCTCAGCTTTGCGATGAAACCGTTTCTTGATTATGACTACCGACAGAATCAGGAATTTGAAAAGGCTCTTGCCAAGTACGATGAGCTGATGAGCATGAGCCGCAAGGAACGTGCGGAAAGCGGTGGAGAGCAATTTCCGCAAGAGCCTATCCGCAAACGCTTCTTGGTTTCGGATGTAACGCCCGAAGGATTGAGCCTCATTCATGCGCAAAATAAACGCGGGCTATGCTTGTGGGCCGATGAATTATCCGCTTGGTTCAAGAACTTCAATCGATACAACAACGGTTCGGAAGAACAGTTCTGGCTTTCGGTATTCAGTGCCAAGACCACCATATCCGACCGCAAGAATGCCAAGAGTTCCATCTTCATCAAGCGTCCGTATATATCGGTCATTGGTACTATCCAAAAGAAAATCCTGAACGAGTTGGCTAAAGGTGAACGCTCCAGCAACGGGTTTATCGACCGCATCCTGTTTGTGATGCCCAATCTGCAACAGAAGGCACGATGGAATGACAAAGAATTGCCGGAAGATATAGAACAAGAATGGAATGCCATTATTGACCAACTTATACAATCAGAGTATAACCTCAATGAACAAGGAGAGATTGACCCGCAAATTCTCTGCTTCTCAGAGGATGCCAAGAAACGGCTTTACGAGTGGCAGCACCATTTCTCAGAGCTGTGCGACCGGGAAACAAATGATACCATCGTAAGTATCTATTGCAAGCTGGAGATATACATCATCCGCTTCTGCCTGATTATCCAACTGGCACGATGGACTTGCGGAGAGTGTGACAAGACGTGTATCGACCTGCTGACCGTGGAGAGAGCCATTAAACTGACGGAGTATTTCAAAGAGTCCGCATTGAGCGTACAGAATATTCTGAATGAAAATGCCCTCAACAGCCAGCAACAGGCGATAGTCAATCTGTTGCCTCCTTCCTTTACTACTGCCCAAGCTATACAGGTAGCCGAGCAAAATGGAATGAAGGAGCGGACATTTCAACGCTTCCTCAATGACAATATCGGGACGTTGTTCCGCAAAGAGAAGCATGGAGAATATTCAAAGATTAACCTGTGACATTTTTGTCGGTTTTGACACTTTCCAAGCGAAAACGACAATAACGACAAAAATGACACATATAAAAAGAAACATACAATGAGTACACATAGATTCATATTAGAACCCTACAAAGGCGTCAGCACCCGGCATACTTGCCCGAACTGCCACCGCAAAAGATGTTTTTCCAAATACATTGATACGGAAAAACGAATCCAGTTCCCTGATTACGTGGGACGTTGCGACCACGAACAAAAATGTGGGTATCACTTTACGCCCCGTGATTATTTTGAACGGAATCCGTCTGAGAAAGAGAAGTTGTCAGAAGATAACTTTCGGAACTATACGTCTATTAAAGAAATTGAGCCGAAAGCCACTTCCCACATTGATTTGGAGATAGTCAATCAGTCGTTGCAACGCTATTCTGAAAACAAACTGTTTCAATTCTTATCGGCTCAATTCGGAGAAGTGGAAACATTGAAGTTGATGAAGAAATACAAAGTAGGTACTTCCAAGCATTGGGACGGTGCAACCGTATTTTGGCAAATGGATTATCAGAACAGAGTACGCACAGGTAAGATAATGCTTTACAATCCGACAACAGGCAAACGAATAAAAGAACCGTACAATCATGTCACATGGGTACACTCCGTACTGCACAAGGACGGTTATAATCTGAAGCAATGCTTCTTCGGTGAACATCTGCTTCCAGAATATAAAAGCCGTCCTGTCGCACTGGTCGAAAGCGAGAAAACGGCAATCATTGCTTCCTACTACCTACCCCAATTCCTATGGATTGCATCTGGAGGAAAGAACGGTTGTTTCAATGCCAACAGCCTGTCCGTTCTTGCAGGAAGAAACGTTGTGTTATTCCCCGATTTGGGAGCGACCGATTATTGGCAGGGCAAAATCAGTCTGATGAAAAGCTATGGAATTAATGTGCAACTGTTCGATTATCTAGAAGCCAAAGCAACCGAAAACGAACGGAAAGAAGGGTACGACATAGCCGATTATCTGTTGAAAGTACGCCCCGATGAAGCCATACTCCAGCAGATGATCAAGAGGAATCCGAACTTGAAAACATTGATAGAGACATTCGATTTGAAGCTCGTCAGTGTACAACGAGGAATCCCTCAACCGAAGGTTTCACCGCCTAAGAAACGAGGAATCAGACTTTGAACAAAGGGAGAGAAATCGAGACTTTTTACTATAGCAAGTTAATGTCGGTGTATTACATTTCCCGACTAATTGCTCCTCAAAAAGTCTGAGGAGGCGGCTCCCGATGGTCACAAATTATTCACTAAAAGCAATTCAAAAATGGAAAAGAAACATACGATAACTCTCCGACTGTCATACGACCAATTCGCATGGCTCGGTGCGCTTTGCAGACGAAGCAAGCAGACCCAAAGTGCAGTCATCCGCTCACTCATTGAGAACGGAACGGTACGTGAGCGAATCACGAAAGAGCATATCCACATCATCCGTCAATTGATAGGTGAAAGCACTAACCTCAACCAGCTGGCGAAGCAGGCAAACACCTATGGATTCTTTGCCGTTGCCAAAAGATGTGAGGAGATAGCGCAGCGTATTAACCAACTCATAAAGCAATTTAAAGATGATAGGTAAACAGACAAAAGGGACATCATTTGGCGGCTGTGTCCGCTATGTCCTCAAGGAGGAGAAAACCAAATTGCTGGAAGCTGTCGGAGTAGATGGCACACCCGAACAGATGGCAGAACAATTTGAATTACAGGCATTGCTCAATGATAAGGTAAAGAATATTGTCGGACACACCTCGCTCAACTTCTCCCCTGAAGATGGAGAACGCTTGAAGTCTGATGATGCGTTAATGTTGCAAATCGCCCACGACTATATGAAACTGATGGGCATCGAAAATACGCAATACATCATTGCCCGGCATATCGACCGTGAGCATCCGCATTGTCACATCGTTTTCAATCGGGTGGATAATGACAGTAAGACGATTAGCGATAAGAACGACTTCCGCAGAAATGAAAAGGCTTGTAAGATGTTGACGGCAAAATACCGCTTGCACTTTGCCAATGGTAAAGACCATATCAAGGAGGAACGCTTGCGTCCATACGACCGGGCAAAACACGAGATATACAAAGCGTTGAAAGAGGAGCTGCCCAAAGCTCAAAATTGGGATGAACTGAAAGAAGCTCTTGCTGACCGTGACATTGATATGAAATTCAAAGTCAGCCGGACTACAAGAGAAATACAGGGTGTCAAGTTTGAGTACAACGGTTTTTCTTTCTCCGGCTCAAAAGTCAGCCGTGAATTCAGCTACTTGAATATCGACAACCGATTGGAACAGAATGCTTTAGCATCCTCATTTGAACACCCCAAACAAGGGGTCACGCATAATGATGAAGAGGTGCAGCAAAGCGTTTCCCACTCCGACAATGGTTCAAGTATCGGTCTTGGTCTGTTGAATGGCAGTTCATCATATGATGCCACTGCCGCAGAAGAAGCTGAGTTCAACCGCCTGATGAAAAAGAAAAAGGCTAAGCGCAAGCGAGGCTTTCATTTATAATCCACTTTTTATTAACTTTTTAAATTCAATCAATTATGTTACAAAATGATTTGATTCTTGATTTCAATCTCTACTTGTGTGAGAAGTTCGGCTACAGAAACAGTTGTAGCGTGATGCAAAATGCCAATGGCTTTTGTGTGAACATCCGTGAGCGTGACTTGGACTGCTACATCCGTTTCTGGGAGTATAGTTGTGGAAGAGGCAATTTCCCCGACTGGTCTATCATCATTGTGCGCAGTAACTTCAAGAAGAACCAAGAAGAAAGCCTGAAAGATTTGGCTCGCTTCTTCAAGGAGTACATACCACGCTATGGTTACAAATACCTCTGTACCGAAGGTGATAACTACAAGTATTATCAAACACTCGGTTTAAAGCTCATCTATCGAGGAATCTTTGATCAAAACAATTATGGATTGCCGATTAAAGACTTAAATGTCTGACACATCGTTTAAAATTGAGGAGGGGACTTTTCCTCTCCTTTTTCTTATATACCGATAAATCAGAATTTACCGACACTTGACCGTTCATCAGAAGCGGGAGAAGTTCGTCGCGCTGCTTAGTAAGGTTTTCGTTTTCCTTTTGAATTTCTAACTGCTTGTCATTGAGTAGTGATACCCTTTCTTCCCACAAATCCAATATATTATCACTTGGTTTCAGAATTGGGAATTTCAGTATATCTTCACGAGAAACTTCTTTGAATGTTGTTCCTGTACCAAGTTGTTCTATCTGCTTGATGTGATATTGTAGGTAATAATACAAATAAATTGCTATGCTTCCAGATTTAGGTACAAAGCTCTTGAAACCTTGATTAGTACACAATTCGTTTTTAGCGATCGCCAACAAACCTATTGGCGCACGGCTTGACATCAATACAGTATTTGAAGGTAACAAATGAGTACTGCAAGAATCATATCCTACTTGTGAAATATTTCGTTCTCCTTGATAGATAAATTTCTGCTTTTGGTCAGATAAATCTTTGGGAGTAATCCAAACTATGTCTCCTCCATAATTCAATTCATCTGCAGTTGAAGGAGTTGCCCCATTATAAACATCAACAACATCATCTACTATTTTTATTTCCCACGATGCCGGAATTTCACGTTTTAGCCTCTTATTCCACACCATCTTGCCTCCATTGGATTTATACGGCTTACCTTCTTCATTAGGAAAGTTAAATTGCACAAACCAATAATCATAGAGTTGCTTCGCCATCGCCTCTAAATTCTGATTTAGCAGTCTCTTATATTATATATAAAGACATAAATATCAGAATTATGAAAGAAAACATCATTCAGGCGATAGTTGCGAAGATGCAGCGTGACTTAGATTGCCGACAAATGGCACGACTGAAAGCTGTGCTTACATCAGAACTGCATAATGTAGAAATCATTGAAAAGAGCGATTGTGCCACACAGCAAACGCTGGAGAATAAACATCTTCTTAACTCTTTTATATCAGCCAAAAAGATAGAGGGATGTTCAGATAAGACATTAACTTACTACTGTAATACCATTGAACGGTTGTTAGTCACTCTTTCATTGGCAATTTGTCACATTACGACAACAGATATTCGTACTTATCTATCCGATTATCAAGAAGAACACCAATCGAGCAAAGTGACCATTGACAATATGCGACGCATCTTTTCCAGCTTCTTTGCATGGTTGGAAGATGAAGATTATATCGCTAAAAGCCCGGTAAGACGCATTCACAAAATTAAGACAGATTCACTTGTAAAAGAGGTGCTTTCTGACGAACAGTTGGAGCAACTTCGAGATAGTTGCACGACCAAACGAGACCTTGCTATTATAGACTTTCTTTCATCCACGGGCATACGTGTGGGTGAGTTGGTCAAACTGAGCCGTGAAGATATAGATTTCAACGAACGGCAGTGCGTGGTGTTCGGAAAAGGCAACAAAGAACGTGTTGTTTACTTCAACGCCCGTACCAAACTACATTTGCAACAATATCTTAATGAGCGAACAGACAGCAATCCAGCCTTATTCGTTTCCCTCAATTCGCCACATTCACGACTGACTATCAGCGGTGTGGAAGTTAGAATCAGAAAAATGGGGCAAGCCCTTTCTATGCCAAAAGTTCATCCTCATAAGTTCCGTCGTACCCTTGCAACAATGGCTATCGACAAAGGTATGCCCATTGAACAGGTACAACGTTTACTTGGCCATGTACGCATTGATACTACACTGCATTATGCCATTGTGAACCAAAACAATGTAAAGCTGGCTCATAAGAAGTTTTTGGGATAATAACCGTGCTGATTTCTGCTTTAAAATTTGTACTTTTGCAGTCTAATATGGAACGCTAATAAAAGCACTATGGACTTGCAGAGAATCAATAAACATAAGCAATCGTTTGATGACATTTGCCATTATATCGAAGACGATAACGGAGCGAATAAAGTAGAAGTATGGTTTGCGAGAGAATTGCAGATTATATTGGGGTATGCAAGATGGGAGAATTTTCAAGTAGCATTGACTCGCGCTGTTGAATCATGTAAAACACAGAATATCAACATCGACGACCATTTTCGTGAGGTCACGAAAATGGTTACTTTGGGTAGCGGGGCTAAGCGTGAAATACAAGATTTCATGCTGACTCGTTATGCGTGCTATCTTGTCGCACAGAATGGCGACCCCAAGAAAGAAGAAATAGCTTTTGCACAAGGTTATTTTGCCGTACAAACTCGACGCGCAGAACTTATTGCGGAGCATATAGAACAATTGTCGCGACTTGAAACGAGAGATCGTCTGCGTTCTTCCGAAAAACAATTATCACGTAATATTTATGAGCGCGGAGTGGATGATAAAGGTTTTGGACGCATTCGTTCTAAAGGTGATGGTGTGTTATTCGGTGGGCATACAACAGAAGATATGAAGAACCGGCTTGGCATTAAATCGACACGCCCATTAGCAGATTTTCTTCCAACTCTTACAATTGCAGCAAAAAACCTTGCCACAGAAATGACAAATTACAATGTCGAACAAAAAGACCTTTATGGTGAGCATAGTATAACTACCGAACATATGGATAACAACCGCAGCATCCGACAAATGCTCGGTCAGCGAGGCATACGCCCGGAAGAACTGCCAGCAGCTGAGGACATCAAGAAGGTAGAACGACGCGTTGCTTCCAATGAAAAGAAAATTGAGAAATCTTCTTCAAAACTCCCAAAACTTAAACCTGAAGACAACAAATGAAATTATTTGACATTATAGAAGTATTCATTGCCGGAGATTGGGGCGAGGAAACTTACTCTAAAGAAACACCTTGCGCGGTAACTTGTGTACGTGGGGCTGATATTATTCCAATATCAGAATATGATTTCTCGGCAATTCCAGTCCGCTATATCAGCCAACAAGCATATGCAAAAAAATGTCTTCAAGTAGGAGACATTATCATTGAAAAGTCAGGTGGTAGCCCAACTCAATCCACAGGGCGTGTATCTTTGGTATCACAAGAGCTGCTTGACCATGCCAGGGCTGTTATATGCTCCAATTTTTGTACTGCCTTTCGAGTAAAGAAAGGTTGGAATCCCCTTTATGTCTACTATTATCTTCAGTTTATCTATAATCTTGGGGCGTTTTTTAATTTCGAAGGCAAAACGTCCGGTATAAAAAATCTCCAATTGGATGCAGCCTTTGCTGCTATACCAATTGAAGATATTAGTGAAAGCATCCAAAACAATATTGTAGCTATTCTCCAAGGTTTAGAGAGGAAAATCGCTATCAATCGTCAGATAAATCAGAATTTAGAAGCGATGGCAAAGCAGTTATACGATTACTGGTTTGTGCAGTTTGATTTTCCCAATGAAGAGGGCAAACCATATAAGTCAAGTGGAGGGGCTATGGTTTGGAATGAGAAACTGAAAAGAGAAATTCCAAAAGGATGGAAAGATATTACGCTTAATGCCTTTATAGATAAAAATAAAGGCGGGGATTGGGGATATGATACCCCTAAGGATGGAACAATCAGAGTAGGTTGTATCCGTGGAGCAGATATTATTAAACTGAATAGTGTACCTACAAGACATATTACATTGAAACACTCTGACCGACTTTTAGAAGATGGAGATATTGTGATTGAAATTTCCGGAGGTAGTCCAGTCCAAGCTACGGGTAGAGTAGCATTGATAACAAAAGGAGTAATAGAAAGAAATGAAGGAGCCTTAGTATGCTCTAACTTTTGTCAGTCATTTAGTATGAAGAAACGAGCGTATTCTGAGTACTTTTATTATCTATGGCGAAACCTCTATGATAACGATAATATGTTCAATTTTGAAGGTAAAACCTCTGGCATTAAAAACTTTCAGACAGATGTATTCTTAGCAAATCATTGGTTTGAAGCTCAAGATCAGCTCATTGAAAAATTTCATGCTATTATTTCGAAATATCATTTAATGATTGATCAAAATATAAGTGAGAATAACAGTTTAATTAAGCAGCGAGATGAACTTCTACCGCTTCTGATGAATGGTCAAGTGTCGGTAAATTCTGATTTATCGCTCGATTAAGTTCAATCTTACGATCAAGACTACGAAGCAACTTGCCAATACGTTTCTGCTCAGTTAATTCAGGAATCCATACGGTACAATCCCTGATTTTATCAGGCGAAGTATGACGAATTTTGGTTTGTTGGGCAGCAGCACTTAATTGTTGCTTGACTAAAGTAGAAGATATGAGATAGAAAGCGAAATCCTTGTCTAACAGTTCTTCTTTACAAATAATCTTTGCAACATCTTGACTTTGAATATATTTACCGCTTTTTGGGATAATGGCGGTAGAGCCAAGCAAACCAATAGCTTGTTCTGTCAAAGGGGTTATTATATTCCCCTCTTCCATTAAAAACTCCGGTTTGAAATCACCGACATAATAAAGATTGTCTTTTGACTTATTTTCCTTGAAGCAATTATTTTGATAGTCGAAGTTTCCACAAGTCAAACGAATGTATTTTCCCTCAGTGGCGTAAAATTCGCCACTGAGACTTGCTCCTCTTGTTACATCAAGTATCTCTCCTAATTTATATTTTGTCAATTTCATTACTGCTTTTTATTTGTCCCACAGTTTGTGGGACTATTTTAGAAGTTCAAATCTTTCCACAACTTGTGGAAGAATTACTTATCCAACATTCCTTTAATCTGTTTATCAAAGTCAGAATCAATACGTTGGGTTTTATTAAAAATATCATATTCGCTTTCTGCCTTTGCCTTGGCTTGTGCCGCAGAAATGCGTCCTTTATCCGGCAATATCTGATATTTGCGGAAAGTCAGAAACTCATTGACACTGGCTGCAAACTGCTCCATATTAAACGTGTTCTCTCGTTCAATGAGGTCTTCGATATAATCAAAATATCCCGTCACGGCACGTTCTAACCGACGGATTTCATTCTCCTGCAAATAGTTTTTGGCTATTGACACATCCGATTTCAAGATACGTCCGTCAGGGGCATTCTTCCATGTGGTCAGCCCCATGTGTTCTTGGGTATGATCTGCCTTAGTGTAGATGATTTCAGCAGCCGTTTGCCCGGTAATAGCATAGTGAAAACGGTTTTGTATCATGGCATAGAAATCGTGTGTTGTAGGCGAGTTTTTGTCATAATCAATACTGCACTCTGCATATATATCGGTAATCTGTTGCCAAATACGCCGTTCACTGGCACGGATGGAGCGTACTCTTTCAAGCAATTCACGAAAATAGTCTTTTCCGAATACCGCCGTTCCCTGTTTTAAGCGTTCATCGTCAAGCACAAACCCTTTCTTGATATACTCATTGAGAATCTTGGTAGCCCACTGGCGGAACTTGGTTGCTTTGGGAGAAGAGACACGGTAGCCAACTGCGATAATCATATCAAGATTATAGAAATCGACCAACTCTTCAACCTCACCTCTTATGCCTCGATTTACGACAGTTGCAATTTTTGCAACTGTCGTGTCTTGCTGTAGCTCTTCCTCTTTAAATATATTGGCTATGTGGCGGCTAATACCCGATTTGTCAATACCGAAAAGCTCTGCCATAGCCTTTTGCGTACACCAAATGGTTTCGTCTTTTATAACCACCTGTACTCTTCCCTCTTTATCGGGAAGATTGTATAACAAAAACTGTATTTCGTTACTCATTGTTTCCTACATTTGCGTTGAACTGCAAAGCATCCAACTGTTTCATAATTTCCTCTTCCAACCGATGGCTTTCTTTAAATTGCTCGGAGAGTGTTTGTTTATAATTTGCCATACGGTTGTTAAACTCTTCTTCCGTTATATCTACATAATCTATCTTGATGTCGAAATATTGTCCAGCAGAAAGAGAATATCCTTTTTCCTTTATCTCATCGTAAGAAACAGCTACGGAAAAATCCTCTACAGCTTCTTTATTGCGGAACGTATTGACTATTAAATCTATTTCATTATCAAGCAAACGTCGTTTCTGGTTATTGCCTTCTTTATATTCTTCACCTAATTTGCTTGCATCAATCAAAATTACTTTATCTACTGTTGCCGACTTATCAAAGAATATAACGGACACATTCGTTCCTGTGGTAGCAAACACATTGCTTGGCATTGAAACACAACCATAAACCCAATGTTCATCTACCACACGTTGTAAGATTTTCTTTTCAACACCACTTTTGGCTGTAATAAATCCTGTAGGAATTACTATTGCTCCTTTTCCTGTTGCCTTTAGTGAATTTAGGACGTGTTGGATGAAACATGTGTAAATTGCCATTTTAGGTTTCATCGGGTCTACCTTTTTAACCGCATTCGGAACTCCAGCCCAAAACCGAATCGTATCAGCAGCCAATGTATCACGATACTCCGGGAAATCAAGTTTAAATGGAGGATTTGAAACGATAAAATCAAATTTCTTCAATGCGCCACTTGATTCTGTATGTGATGGTTCTGTCAATGTATTGCCCTGTACAACATTTGGCAAAGAAGCAGACAAACTATTCAGAATAAGGTTTAGACGCAACATTTCACTCGACTTCTCTGATATATCCTGACTATAAATCGAGCATCTATCCTCTCCTATCTGATGAGCAAGAGCCATAAGCAATGTACCTGTTCCAGCCGATGGGTCGTAACAAGTCACACCTCGTAAATCTGCATTGTCCCCGACCAATAATCTCGCCATAACTTGTGCTATGGCACGTGGAGTATAATATTCGGCATATTTACCACCTCCGGCATTATTAAATCCCTTCAGCAAATGCTCGAATATTCTTGAAAAGAAGTCATACTTTTCGATAAATACATGCTCAAAATTGAATGAAGCAACATTACGCATCAGCGATTTTGCAAATTCATCACGCTTTTGTGTGTCAGTTACAAATGTTGTTATGGCACTGAAGATATTTACCTTACTTTTTCCGGAAGTTGTTACAGAAAAGGTATCTGCATTGATATTGGCTATATCTATTAATGTAGCATCCAACAATGTAGAGAAATCTCCCTTTCCTGTAGAATTATATAGATGTGAGAGTGTATGTTCAGGTTTAAGTCTCGGCACAGAAGCAGGCAAATAACTGAAAAGGTCTTCTACCTCTTCCTCTGTAAATGTATCATATTCGGCATCCCACTTTTCTGCTTTGCTTAGCCGTTCACCGTACATTTTATCTCGCTTGGCTTCATAGCCGAACTTATCATTAAAGAACTTGTACAGAAACATTTCTGTGACAATTTTATATTCGCTTCCTGTTCCTGCCAAGCCAAATGCACCTGTTGTACTTTTCAAAGAATCAATCAGGGCAATCGTTGATTCTGTTATATTTATATCGCTCATAATCAATATGCAAAATTACGTTGTTGGAAATATTCTGTTGTGATAAGATTGTTGATATATTTACGGTCTGTCAAATTTGCCTTGATTCCAAGGTCTATTAATTTATGACCAATAATAGCCAATACATCACGCTTAAAGGCATCTTCATTATCCAAAATATTGATATTCAAGAATAACATATTGTCTATTTGAGACTTCATCTGTGACAGATTCTCGGCTATTTCATATTCGTGTGCAGATATAATAGGTTGTTCACGTTTTTGATTTTCCTCCTCAATCCGCTTGTGAATACGAACAAAACGCTCATCACCCTTATATTTTTTCTTCAAGATATTATTCCGTCTGTTTATTTCCCGAATCTTTTTCATTACATTATCCATGTAATCAATGCTGTCTTTTGCATCTTGAGTATTTTGCGGAACAAAACCTTTTTTACGGAAATATGCCCGGAACTCATCTGCAAGGATGACATATTTTTCTTCATTTCTATCAAAATTGGCATCAAATTCGGCTTGTACCTTTTCGCAACGCTCACGAATATCATTGACAACAATTCTCAGTTCCTCAGACATTCCCTTTTTGAACTCAAATTCCAATTCTGACAGAGCGACATTGATTATTCCGGCAACATCTGCTTGATGCTCTGTACTTTCAAACAGATTCATCCTCTCTATGCGATGCGTAACCTCTGTAATCAAAGTAGGAATACCACCAAAAGCAAAAGACTCTATTTTTTCTTTCAATTCATCATCACCAAAGGCTCTGACTTGATTCAAAATAGCTTTAGCATCATTCAATACTGACCGTAGTTCATAGAGCCTATCTTTATCCTCAATTTCATCAATTTCCTGTCTGAACTCTTCCGGATTATCGCAAGTGAAATTAAAGAGAATACTCTTGATTTCTTTCATTTTCGCTATTATCTTTTCCTTATCTTCGATAATAGCATTACCAACAGGCTCGTCTTGTTTGGTCTCCTTAATATCTGCTGTACGGTTTAATTCTCTCAGATAGCGGTCATTTGTCGAATCAAAGTTTTCCTTTATATCTACAAAATCAACCACATAGCCATATTTGAAATCTTTATACGGACGATTTACACGCGTAAGAGCCTGCAACAAATCATGACCGTCAAGACTACGTCCCAAATATAGTTTCTTCAACCTGGGAACATCAAATCCGGTAAGCAACATTTGATTGACAATCAGTACATCTACTGTCTGCTGCTTCTTATATTCTTCAATATATGCCTTTCGTTCTAATTTGTCTCCTTCATCATGCAATATAAGAGAGGCACGCAATGGTTTGGCATGACCATACGCAACCATTGGCTCTGCTACCATTCCCAACTGTTCTTCCCATTTATCTTCAATGCGCTGCGCAAATCTAAAACGCTGCTGCCATAAACGAAACATTTCACGAGCCTGTGGATTTGTTTTGCACACGATCATTGCCCCGATAGAATCATCAGCTTGTTCTTTCCTGAATCTTCGCAAGTCAGAAATGATATAATCAAGCAAAGCGTTCAGGTAACTTTCATGCTCAATTATTTTATTCTTGTCTATATCACTTTTCTTGACCTCTACGTTTCCAGCCAATTTATCAAGAATGCTCTCAATACGCTCTTTATAAATAGTTTCTATCGGTTCACGCATCAGTTTTAGCGTATAACCATCCGCTATCGACTTATCATAATAGTAGGTGTCAATGTAATCACCAAAGACACGCCAAGATTCTTTTTCTTCTCGCAACAAAGGAGTTCCCGTCAATGCAATTTTTACAGCATCCTTATCCGCTTCCAGAAGATTTGCAAGAAAACTACCCTGCGGGCTATATCCTCTGTGCGCTTCATCTATAAAGAAAACACGCTGAAGATTAGTATTATAGCCAGACTCTATCTGTATCTTGGTGGAATCCTCTTTAAATTTCTGTATGTTTACAACCATTATTTCCGCTTTACCCTCACTGTTCACTACAGGAGTGGTATCACGGATGTCTTTCATTAAATCATCCCTGCTATTGACATTCCTTACAACTAAGCCACGTGCAACAAACTCATCGCTCGCCTGCTCCATAAGCGCAATACGATCCACTATAAAGTAGAATTTAACAGCCGTCTCACGTTTTGCATAATAATCGGTCAGACTACGAACTGAATAATACGCCAATGCTGTCTTGCCACTGCCTTGCGTATGCCAAATTATTCCACTTTTGACACCTTTAGATAGTTTTTTGCGAATAGCCAATGAAGCAAACAATTGCTGATAGCGCATCACATGTTTTTCGAGAGTTGTGATTTTACTGCCATCTTCCTGCTCTACAGTTCTATTAACATACGCAAAGCCATATCTTAATAGAAACAAGAACCTCTCCCGGCTAAGCATTGATGTCAATACACGATTCGTTGGAGTATCTACCTTCTTATTTGTTTCATAATCGGGCAAATTTTTAATAACGATACAGTTCCTATGTTTGAGGACCTGTTTTTCTGTATCTTCAGTCAATACAATATATGGATATTCCGATACGAAAGTAGCATCAGCCTCTCTAAACACATTAAAGAAAGCCTTCTCTTTTGATACACAGCAATAAAACGCACCTTGTATCGGAACTCTGTTTTCATTATCGTATTCCTGATTATTGGAAAAAATCATTAATTGGGTAAGATTGATAAAGCGACGAAAACTCTTGTTCCGCATCCGTTTATTAATCCTATCCCGCTCTGCTAAAATTCCATCGTGATTATTAGGCTTCTTGACTTCGATAAAAGCTAAAGGCAAGCCGTTTATAAAGCACGTAATATCCGGACGGAAGCTATCACCGGATTCAACATTTTCGCATGTAAACTCTGTCGTAACGTGCCATTCATTATTATTCGCATCAGCGAAATCTATCAACTTCACACCACTGTTAGCAGAAAGCATAGTATAGAATTCCTTGCCCAAATCATCGTTATTCAAGATTCCGACAATTTTATCCAGCAACTGGCTACATTCTAAGTCCGTCAATGCAGGATTCAGATGTTTTACAGAGCGGAGAAAAACATCCGTCAAAATATTTGTCTGGGGATTGTATGATGTGATATCATCCAAATATGTATAACCAAGCTTACAAAGATGCAATGCAGCCGGGACTTGCACTCTTGTATTCTCCGTAAAGTTTTTCATTGCATTTTACCTTTCCTCTTTATCTGTTATCAAATCCTTTAAATCCACCTGTAAAATCTCAGCAATCCGCTGAAGTGTTTCCAAATTCGGCTGAATTCTATTACACGCATAAGCATTGACCATGCTGAAACTTTTATCAAGTTGCTTAGCTAACCATGTCTGGGAGATGCCTTTATCCGACAAAACAGTCTTTATTTTATTTAGCTTCATTGTTTAATGCGATTTTATAGTGCAAATATAGCGAATTATATTCGATAAACCGGGATTATTTTGTACTTTTGAAGCCGAATATGCAAAGCTACCTACATTCTCTCCAGATACAATATTGGATTTGAGATGAAAATTAGCAGTATGCACAAATAACAAATAAAAATATGAGACTAAAACATTTTATTGGTAAAAAAATTAGAGGCTATATGAACCTAAATGTTACATTTAGAGAAAGTATCACTTTTCTCATTGGAATAAACGGTTCAGGAAAGACAACCTTACTAAAACTTTTATCAGGATTATTGTCCCCATCTTACATTGATTTAGCTGAGATTGAATTTACTGAAATCCATTTGGAATGCGAACGGTTATCTGATAGTAAAACATTTACAATCAGCGCATCTAAAAAAGAGAATCGAATGTTTTTAGAATACAATGATATTTCCTCAAACAAAAAAATTTCAAATGAAATATTAATAATAAATCCTTATCTTGATAAACGATATTATAACCGGAGAGAATCCGTTGATTTTGAACGGTTGAATCGGCTTATAATAGAATTCGAAGAATTAGAGATAGTAAATCAAATAAAAAACATCAAAACTCCTTTGTTTTTAGGACTAAACAGAAGAATTACAGAAAAAAGTAGAATTTATATTGAGCGAGAGGCTTATTATCCAAGAAGAAAATGGCAAAATATTGACCTTCTATTTGACTCTGTTGACGAAGCTTTAAGCGACATCCAAGATATGGTATACGAAAATATTCGACAAAACGCAAAAAGGCAAAGTTTATATTCCGATGATTTTAGAAAAAAAGTTATAAAAGACTCCTTTAAAATATATCAAGGAACGCCAACTGTTTCAACTAATTACAAAGATGAACTTGCGAAGTTGCCATCTAGAAAAGAGAAGTTAACAATGGCTATTTCTGAATTAGACATAAAAGATATTTCTGAGCAATTAGATACTCTATTTGAACAATTATCAACAATATTACGCACATTATCAGAGACGGCCGCAACAGATAAAGGAAAAGTATCAAATGAATACTATGAAGCATTACTTAAATGGATGATAAATAGTGCTCAATTAGAAAAAATAGATAACATCACATCATATTGGAATCAATATGCAGAAAACATAATGAAATTAAAAGAACCAATTATACGATTTACAGAAGGAGTTAACTTATTCTTTACGGAAGGTCATAAAGAAATTTTAATTGATGGTCAAGGTACTATTAAAATTAAAATTAGCGAGGATGGACGAACAAAAATAAATTCTATTTATGAATTGTCTTCTGGAGAAAAACAACTTGTCATAATGATGGCTCATTTGGCTTTTTACAGAATAAACAAAAGAGGTTCTGTATTTATTATTGATGAGCCAGAATTGTCTTTACATATTAGTTGGCAAGAGATTTTTGTAGATGCATTATTAAAAGCAAGTCCAGAGACTCAATTTATCCTTGCAACCCACGCTCCTGCTATATTAGCAAAGCCTGAAAGAAAATATTTATGTGAAGATTTATCTATTTAAATATGATGTTAGAATATTCAATAGAAGTACGTCAAGCAGCAACAGTTTTTACAGAATATAGAAACACCATTGATATTTATACAGAAGATTGCGAGAAAGACAAAGAATTCTATGTAAAACTTCTCAAAAAATTATTATCTGATACAGATATTATTATCAACGATATTCATCCATTAGGTTGTCGAAGAACTGTAATTCAATGTTGTCAAGATGATACCGATAATAGAAGGAAAAAAATATATATAGTTGATGGGGATATTTATCTACAATATAAAGAAAAGGAGTGCATTCCCAACTTATTTGTATTAGACGCATATTGTATTGAGAATTTTATGATTTGCGAAGAGGCAATATGCTATGTAGCATATATGCTTCATGCAAGAGACTCATACGAAAATGTAAAATTGTCACTACAGATCCCTGCAATTTTAGCAGAAATTTCAGAACCTCTAATAAATCTATTCTTCTATTATTCCATCCAAATGGAATGCTTAGGGCAATTTTGCATCATGAATATTGATGCCTATATGGATAAAAGTTCTAAACAAATTGATGTTGCAAAAATCAACCAAAAGATTAGTGACATTAAAAGTGCATTAATCTCAGAAGGAATCTCGGAAATTAAGCTGGAAGAACTACTTAATCAAAGAAAATCTAAATTTCCATATAACGTAGAGACACTATTAACGATAGTATCTGGAAAGAACTTTCTAATTCCATTCATGAAATATCATATTGATAAGCGACTTAATTGTAATGTTCGTTTGCCAAACGAAGCATGGAAGTTTAATTTAGTTGAAAAATGCGATATAAATAGATTATGCTCATTAAAACAAGCTGTTATTCAAGCTATATAGCTTAGCCATGTTTTCATATTAATAGAAAACTTCGACGAATACATCCAACAATGCGGGCCGCAAAAACGTGAAAAAGGCTATACGTAACAAACGGCAATAGGACTCCAAGCGGTAGATGTCTTGAAGCCATCAGAATATCTTATTGAAACCGCTCGTATCATATTGAAGGGGACATGTCAATAGATGAAGTCACAAAAATGATAGACGAGCATTATGCACAAAAACGCAAAGGCACTATAAAATATTTTGTGTAAATGGAAATACGGGATTCAATTTAGAGTCTCGTATTTTTTATTTTATACATTTGCAAAATGAAGAAAATTATGAAAGAAAAGAATCAAGTAGTGCCTGATGAGGTATTAAGCAAGGAGTTCCTTAGTCAATTCAAGACAGAAGCCGATGTAAGCAAGTTCCTGAAGCAGTTGCATGCCCAGGTGCTGGAGAAGATGCTTGAAGGTGAAATGGATGCCCATTTGGGATATGAAAAGAATTCTGTGGCCGGTAATAATAGTGGTAATTCACGTAATGGTAGCTATCCAAAGAAAATCCAAACCGAACATGGAGAAGCAGTCATCTCTATACCCCGTGATCGTAACGACCAATTTGAGCCAATAGCAGTGCCCAAACATGAAAGCCGTGGACTTTCTATAGAAAAGCTCGTTATCTCCCTATACGCCAAAGGAATGAGCGTTTCAGATATAGAGGAAGAGATGCGTGAGATTTATGAAATAGAGCTCTCTACATCTGCCATTTCCATCATTACCAACAAAGTCAATTAGGCTGCTCAGGAGTGGCAGAACCGTCCCCCTTGATCCTGTTTTCCTTATTGTCTGGATGGACGGTATCGTCTTTAAGGTACGGGATAACGGCAAGATCATAAATAAGACCGTTTATCTTTGTGTCGGACTGAAACAGAACGGCTTGAAAGAGGTTCTTGGTATGTGGGTTGGCAAATCGGAAAGTTCTTCTTTCTGGATGGGTGTCCTGACCGATTAAAAAGCCCGTGGAGTGCTGGATATACTGATTACCTGCACCGACAATCTGAATGGATTTACGGATACTATCCGTACCGTATTCCCTCAGTCATCTACCCAAATCTGTGTGGTACATCAGATCAGAAACTCCTGTAAATATGTGGTTTATAAAGATAAGAAAGAGTTTACGGCAGATATGAAGAATATCTATAATGCACCCAACAAAGAGGTTGCAGCCACAGAACTTGACAATCTGGAAAAGAAATGGGGAGGAAAGTATCCTTATGCTATACTTTCATGGAGAAACAACTGGGATGATTTGACTGTTTTCTTCCAGTTCCCGCTGGAAATCAGAAAAATAATCTACACAACTAATCTCATTGAGAATCTAAATGGAAAAATCAGAAAGTACACAAAATCAAAGCTTTCATTCCCTTCAGACGATGCTGTAAAAAAGACCATATATCTTTCGCTTATGGAGATTGAAAAGAAATGGACACAGCCTATTCATAACTGGGGGTTGATTATGAACCAATTTATGCTTATTTTTGAAAACAGAATCCAGATATAAGAACAAACGTACAGCTGAATCCTGTTTACATTTACACAAAATTTTCGACGGTGTCAACGCAAACAACCAAAACAAGATTAAAGTGCTCACCTAACATATCACCACACTGCAGTTATTCGAAAATTTCGAACAACTTAAACTTACAATCCCTGCGAAAGCCAGCCAATTCGCCCTCTCAACAATTCGCCATACTTTTCCTTTAATTCAGTACTTAGGAAAGAACTTTGAATGACTGCTTCAAACTTAGACAATAGCCTAATATACTTATTTATCAGTCGTTCTACAATCACATTCTCTATACCCAAAGTGGCTGCTGATTTGATAAAATCTTCCCTTTGAAGCTTTTTCTTCCGACCGTTCAAGGTCAATGCCAGTTCTTCATCATCCTTTGGATTGATAATAGCTGCGTTCAGCAAATCGTAAGCAGGAGTCAAACGTATTTTATCCGCTGCTTCATACAAAGAGAAGTTTTTCAAGTGCATATCGTTATTTCCTGTCAGCCAAGAAAAAAGCACCAACTCTAAAAAATTGGTAACATCCATTTTAGGCAAAGACGAATATTTCAAAACAGCCTTGCCGATACGCTCATAACTGCTCTTGTATTTATGCTCCGTTTGCCTTTCCGTCAATTGGCATATATCTTCCATCGCAATCTTCTCTCCAGCAGGAGTCCTGTCTATCCGACGGGTAAGATAACATAGTGTATCATCTGCCATCCGCATCAGTGTGTGAGGAACAACCTCAATACGTGCCACCTCTGCAAGGTGCATGGTTAAATCCTCCACCTCCGGCATCATTTCATATTGCGAGGTCTGTGGCTTACAGATATAACCGCCCCACAGCCCGACAATGGTCAATCGCTTACTCCCCTCATGTTCATTCAGGTGCAAGGACAACTTCGGCTGGACACCTGTCAAAGAGGTTTGGTCTTGAATAATTTGCAGGGCAAGCTGGTCTAATTGCTCCGTCGTATAATCAAGTACGGGCAACGTTGTTGTTCCGAAGAACTTCTTTATACAAGCCTGATGCATATCCTTTTCTTCCTTTAGGAGAGGACGATAACAATATAAGCAATTACACATGGTTTCCCTCCTTTTCTTCCATTGGAATAACGCTTACTGCTCCGATACAATCCTTACAGCAGGTCATTAGCAACGACATTCGGTCAAGAATACTGATGTCTGTATTCCGTAATGCAACATCCAGCAACCATCCTTCAGGAATCAAACCGTCGAAAAACGGGAATAGTACAGAACTTGTATATATTTCTTCCCGTAAAGGCAATGTTAGGCTGACAGCTCTCGCCATCTCCGAAGAGAGATATTCCGGCAAATAGCGGAACTCATATCCTGCATCGTTTTCTGTAAGAATCCCTGCCAATTGGTCTTTGTAAAATATATGGGCTTGTCTCATTGATTATCAGTTTTAGAAGTGGCAACCATTTCATAATTGAAGAAGTCAAGAAGCTGATTCACCTTATCAAGGCGCAGCGTTTCCTTTCCCTGTTCAAGGTCTCTCACAAAGCGCAATCCTACTCCCGACTTCAACGAAAGTTCTTCTTGCGTCAGATTATATTGCTTTCGCAACATCTTGACCGTAATAGAAAGATTGTTCATAAGCATTCAACTTTATACCTTTTCGGGTACAAAGTTAATATAAATATCCCACATTATACCACAAGAGGTATAATTTATTTCATTATCAGCATCATTATATCAGATAAGGTATAATATAGTAAGATTCAAAAACACAAATTAAAGTACACAAGCACTGCTCTACACTTTTTCAAGCGAATAATTCAGTTTCGCTACACTTTTTCCAACGAATCAAATATTTCATTGCACTGGCCTAATAAAAATCCACTGCAAACTACAATAATTCCAAAAAAACACTACCTTTGCATTTAGCAAGTGTTCTGTAACATTTTTGCGGAAATATCCTATCATTCAATACGTTGAATCTGATAGCGGACATTCCACAAGATGGCTGAAAGAAAGCGGTACAACACGTATATGCAAAAAAATGAAATACAACTATTTGCATTTGTCCCTACATTCTGTATACTTGTAAAAACAGAGGCTGTACCGATTAAAATGAATGGTCACTGATAATCAGTGATGTACATATGCTGCATCGGGAAATAGGATACACAAATCACTGATAATCAATTTATTACAAATAGAGCCACAAAGAAGATGTATACAATAAAATGCTTTTAATCAGCACATTAACAACATTAAACAATAATATATAACTCCATTTTTGTTGATATTTTGTTGCTCGGAAATATTTGAGCAACAAGAGCAACAAATTTTATATAAAACTAAAAGCATAATTTTATCAAAACACGCTATATGGGAACAAAGAAAAGGACGCTAATGGAAATATTCAATAACCCTGAAAGTATGACTGAAGAAGAAAAAGAGGGTATGGCAAAGTTGTTCGAATCGTTCAAAGAATTGGTAAAATCATGTGAGCCATATAGTAATATCGATCCTGTCCTAAAAAATACTGCAAGCACATTATCAGAGCGTTTTTATCAAGAACATTTTATCATGTCTGCTATATTGGAGGCTTTTTTCTTTAAGAATGAGATTTCATTTAAAGAACTTAATGAAACCATTGTTAACTATGTTCCCAAAGGATTCATCTGGGATATATCCGCAGCCCGAATAAATCTTGTTATTTCAAAAATGATTAGATTAGGATTAGTTGAAGCCATCGAAACAGATAATAAATATGCTCCTAATTTTAAGATTACAGATGATGGCATAAAAGCATATCAAGAACACACATTCCAAACATTAGCAACCTCATCATTTTTCAACTATCAAACCTACCAACTAAACAAAAAGGCAGATAGAATGTCGAAATTAATGCTCGCAGCAACTATTGCATCTGTATTAGTCGCTATTCTGTCTGTAATAGTAACAATTTGGGTAGCTAGAAAATAACTTTGTAGAGATTACTTAAAATAGGCACATTTTTTTGTTGCTGGTTTGTTGCTCAAGAAAGCACATTTACGCAATAACAGTTTATTACACAGTAATATAGCTATAAAATTTTCAAATCTTGCATCGGGAAATGATGGCTTGGAAATAGCCGTAACCAACTATAATCATTTAGAACAAAGTATCTGTATTACAGCGACTCTTATATTTTAACACTTTCCGATCCGTATTTGGAAGTAACGGTTTTTATCCATATTTTTCTATCATATTTCTATCGCGACGGAAATTCACGGTTAGCCCGAATGTCACAGTAACGCATTAGTTGACGTGTGTTGACAAAAATCGGGAGAAATAAGGCGAAATTACCGCCAATGTAAACGAGGAAAATATGGAAGTAAGAAAGATTTGCCAATGGTGTGGAAAGCCATTTATAGCTCAAAAGACAACAACTTGCTATTGTAGTCATCAGTGCTCCAATCTTGGCTACAAAGAATGCATCCGGGAACGCAAGCGGCAGTTGAAACGCTCGCAAGAGTTGCTACAACCTCGGCAAGCCACCGAGGGACAGGATTTCTTCTCTTTTGCCCAAGCAGCAAAGTTGATGGGCGTAACCAGACAATATATATATAAATTGGTAAAGGAATCCAAACTTCGGGCTTCACGCATCAGTGGTAAGAAGTCGCTCATTCGTCGTGCCGACATCGAACTAATGATGAAAACCAAACCATATGAGCGCATCATGCCTGAAGAGGACTTCGACATCACCGAGTATTACACTGCTGAAGAAATTGCAGAGAAATATAAGGTCAACGCCAAATGGGTGTGGACTTATACACGGCAGCACAAAGTTCCGAAGGTACGAATCCGCCAGTTCAACTATTATAGCAAAAAACATATCGATGCTGCCTTTGCCAAATACGAGGTGGATTCCGACCTGACCGAATGGTACACACCGGAAGATATTCAGGGGAAGTACGGCATGACATGCGTCGCCATCCGTTCGCAGGTGTATCGGAACAATATCCCATCCAAGAAAGAACACGGACAAATCTATTATTCCAAGCTCCATTTCGACCTATCTAAAACATCGGAACAGGAAAGCAAAGCGGAATACTGTACCGTCAAGGAGGCTATGGAAAAATTCAAACTCTCCCGTGACTCTGTTTACGGCATTCTGCAATTCCATCAGATCAACTGCGAGAAGAACGGACGGTTCGTCCGATTCCTAAAAGTAGAGTTTGACAGGGTTATGGGTGTTCACAAATAATCTAATTTGTCGCTATCCATTAATTATTCAAAAATTAATCTCTGCTGTAGGTAATCTGCATGATTACATTACAGAGTTTCGCCAACGAATTAATAATAACCATAAAAATATAACATTATGCATGAATGTAAGACCGTGACATTAAGGACACGTCCGCTAAAAGGCAGGATGATGTCTTTCTATCTAGATTATTATCCTAGGTATCGAGACAAAGAGACAATGAAAGTTATTCGTCATGAATCGCTTGGTATCTATGTCTATGCCAATCCGAGAAACAAACGGGAACAGAGTAAGTTCTTTATTTATCATTTTTTTTGCCATCTAATAACTCTATCAAATAGTGATTACCCCTCTATTTCATTAACTCGACAACATTTTCAGGAAGCATTGCATTCCCAGCATCATCTTTCGGAGCGTTCTTAAGGAACAGCATTGGAACGATGGTGTAATTCTTGGCAAATGGTAACAGATTAGCTTTGCGGAGAAGTTCAGCTGTCAGTTGTTTGCCATTCTCTTGTGTTGTCCATTTACATTCGCCAACCAGCAGATACTTTTTATCAAGCGATTCAGCCATTACATCGAATTCGACCTGTTCAGGTTTCTTATCCTCATTGAGAACAGAACCCCACCAGCGTTTTGCCTTGCCATAAACCACTCTATTGACAAGATTTCCTGTCACAGCATCCCTACATAATTTTTCCCATTGCATACTCACATACTCCGAGAAATGAGCAGTCAAAGCCTGTTCTATTGGCAAACGACGACCAAGCTCTATGAATGAACGATTAGGAACGACAAACTGATAATAAAATGCCATAAACGGATCGGCTATCTTGTAAAGACTCT
>OGRY01000757.1_pt1 | contig 26296 bp, 21 predicted proteins | sample 1553551 | NCBI WGS metagenome assembly OGRY01 (sample SAMEA2580101, study PRJEB22360) | human gut metagenome | biome: human gut; feature: human-associated habitat; material: faeces | place: Denmark | collected 2008/2010
AGAGCAACAGACTCATAATCTGGAGGTCCCTGGTTCAAGCCCAGGCTGGTCCACATTAAAAATCAAGCACTTACGAGTTTCTCGCAAGTGCTTTTTCTTTTACTGGTGACCTTCAGGTGACCTTTTTAAAGCCAAAGTGACCTCTCGTAACCTTCTAAAATGTAGAGTAATTTTTTGTGAGTTCAAGAAATGTTTTTGCTAAAAAAGCATATTTCCCCATGGTTATTGCATTTCTAAGTTTCCTTTTTTGCGTTTTCTTCAAATATTTTGCGGCTTTTGTTTATTTTTATCCATAAAGAGAATATATTTGGCAAAAAAACAGTACCTTTGTAATCGAATATACATTATATATAATATGGACAGTAAGCATCTCAACCGAATTAAGGTCGTTTTAGCCGAAAAAGACAAAAGTAATAAATGGCTGGCTGAACAATTAGGTAAAGACCAAGCAACCATTTCCAAGTGGGTGACGAATACAACGCAACCTAATTTGGAGATGCTATTGCTAATAGCAAAAGTGTTAGAAGTTAACGTTAATGATTTGGTTCGTCCCTTAGAATAATGGCAAAGAAAACAAAAATAAAGTCATCAGATCTCTTTGATACGCCCAAGACCGCACAAGAACTGAAACTGGAAGGTGTACAGAACCTGTATAACTTCCTGTTTGAGGTGTGCAATATTATTCGTGGGCCTGTGAGTCAGGACAACTTCAAAGATTATATAACTCCGATTCTCTACTACAAGCGCATCTCTGATGTATATGATGAAGAGACCGAAACGGCTTTGGAAGAAAGTGGCGGTGATGAAGAATATGCAGCATTGCCAGAGCAGCACCGCTTTGTCATTCCAGATGGTTGCCATTGGCAGGATGTACGTGAACGTACTGAGAATCTTGGTGCGGCCATCGTTGGTGCTATGCGTGGTATAGAGCTGGCCAACCCTGATACGCTTTATGGTGTGCTTAGTATGTTCAGTGCTCAGAAATGGACGGACAAAAAGAATCTTTCCGATGGAAAGATACGTGACCTCATTGAACACCTGAGTACCCGTAAACTTGGAAATAAGGACTATCCTACCGACCTGATGGGTGATGCTTACGAGATATTGCTGAAGAAATTTGCTGATGATTCAAAGGCAAAGGCTGGAGAGTTCTATACTCCTCGTTCCGTGGTACAATTACTTGTACGCATCCTCGATCCACAACCAGGTGAAAGTGTCTATGACCCTGCTTGCGGTTCTGGTGGCATGCTTATTGAGGCCGTACATCACATGAATCATAGTAGCCTTTGTTGTGGAAACATCTTCGGGCAGGAGAAGAATGTGGTTAACTCGGCTATTGCCAAGATGAACCTTTTCCTGCATGGTGCCAGTGATTTCAACATTATGCAGGGTGACACACTACGCAACCCGAAAATCTTGCAAGGTGGTGAGGTGGCAAAGTTCGACTGTGTAATAGCCAATCCCCCATTCTCGTTGGAGAAATGGGGCTCGGTGGAATGGTCATCAGACAAGTATGGTCGTAACATCTGGGGAACACCCAGCGACTCGTGTGGTGACTATGCATGGATTCAGCATATGATAGCATCGATGGCTCCAGGCAAGGGACGCATGGCTGTGGTAATGCCGCAGGGAGTACTCTTTCGAGGCAATGAAGAAGGACGCATCCGTGAGAAGTTGGTGAAAAGTGATATGGTAGAGGCAGTTGTTACCCTTGGTGATAAGCTCTTCTATGGAACAGGCCTTTCACCGTGCTTCCTGATTATTCGCAAGATGAAGCCTGCTGCACATAGTGCGCGTATCCTGATGATAGACGGCACCAAGATTCTGACTCCGAAACGAGCTCAAAACATATTGGAACAGAAGGATGTTGACCGATTATTCGAGTTGTATATCAACTATGAGAACGTGGAAGACTTCTCACAGGTGGTAACACTCGACGATATTGCAGCAAAGGGTTATGACCTATCGCCCAATAAATATGTGCAATACCACCGTGAGGCTATCAAACCTTATACCGAGGTGCTGGCAGAGTTCAAGGCTGCTTACGAAGAAGTGAAACTTCGCGAAGCAGAATTTAGAAAAATAATAAATGCTTAGGCTGATGGAAGAGATTGTTAATAAAAACAACGAAATAGTCTTATTCAACGATGTCTGTAACATTATAGACCAGACTCGTAATAAGATTGCAGTATACGTCAATACAGAGGTATGCCTTACCAACTGGTATGTGGGTAAGCGTATTAAGGAAGATGTGCTATATAATCAGCGAGCTGAATACGGAAAACAGATACTCAAAAATCTTTCCAAAAGATTAACCGAACAGTACGGAAGTGGTTGGAGCATTTACAAACTGCAACATTGTGTACGCGCTGCGTACACTTTTACCGAAGATGAAATTGTGTACGCCACTCGTACACAATTAAGTTGGACGCATCTTCGTTCTCTAATGGGAGTGAAAGATTCCCTTGAAAGACAGTTCTATGCACAAATGTGTACGATAGAACATTGGGATACCCGTACCTTGGACGAGAAGATAGACCAGCAGCTGTACCAGCGCACGGCCATAAGCAGAAAACCAGAAGAAGTCATTAAAAAAGAGCTTCAGGAAGCAAGGAACAATAATCAGCTACTACCAGATATGGTCTTTAGGAGTAGCTATATACTTGACATGCTTGGCTTGCCAGATGTGTTCTCGGAAAGCGACCTGGAAACCGCGATTATCACGCAGATTGAAGACTTCATCAAAGAGTTAGGCTCCGATTTTACATTCGTAGCACGCCAGAAGCGTATTACTGTAGATGCTGTAGATTATTACATCGATCTGCTATTCTTCCATAGGGAATTGAGACGCCTAGTTGCCATCGATTTGAAACTGGGTAAATTCAAACCAGAATATGAAGGACAAATGTTGCTTTATCTCAGGTATCTCAATCAAAACGAGAAGAAACCATGGGAAGAGTCGCCTATAGGTCTTATTCTGTGTTCGGAAGGAAATACTGAGCACGTTGAATATCTCATGCTGGATGAAAACAGTCCTATAAAAGTTGCTCAATATTACACCCAACTTCCCGATAAGAAGCTTTTGGCAGCCAAATTGAAGAAAGCCATCGCTATAGCAAGAGAACAATCCCAAGCTCATAAAGAATGAACATCATGAAGGAAGAACATAAGAATACACTATACCGTCGAGCAGACGAGTCAATTTCATTGGACGAACTGAAATCGTTCCTATGGGGTGCTGCTACCCGTCTGCGCGGACAGATAGATGCTGCTGGCTATAAGGAATACATCTTCCCGTTGCTGTTCTTCAAGCGCATCAGCGATGTATATGATGAGCAGTTCGAAGGCTTTGTGGCTGAAGGAGGTGAGGAATATGCGGGTATGCAAGCTGAAGAACTGGCCATCCGCATTCCTGATGGTGCTCATTGGCGTGATGTACGCGAAGTAACGGAGAATGTTGGCCAGCGCTTGGTTGAAGCTTTTATCGCTATAGAACAGGCTAACCCGGGAGAAGAAGCGGATGGGCGTGTCATAGGTGGCTTGGACGGTATCTTTGGTCCGAAAGACGGATGGACCAACAAGAATAAGATGCCTGACCACATCATCACATCTCTCATAGAAGACTTCTCTCGCTATAACCTGGGGTTGTCTTCCTGTCCTGCCGACGAGATGGGCCAGGCATACGAATATCTTGTAGGTAAGTTTGCCGACGATGCAGGAAACACTGCACAGGAGTTCTATACCAACCGAACGGTGGTAACACTGATGGCAGAGATTCTCCAGCCACAGCCAGACGAGAGCATCTATGACCCAACATGCGGTAGTGGAGGTATGCTTGTGAAGTGTCTTGACTTCCTTCGTCAGAAGGGACAGCCTTGGCAGGGTGTCAAGGTGTTCGGGCAAGAAATTAATGCACTGACTGCTGCAATTGCTCGTATGAACCTCTACCTGAATGGCGTGGAGGATTTCAGTATTGTTCGTGAAGACACGCTGGCTCATCCTGCATTTGTGGATGGTAGCCATTTAAGGAAGTTCGATATTGTGTTGGCTAATCCGCCGTACTCCATCAAGACGTGGAACCGCGAAGCATTCATGAACGACAAGTGGGGACGAAACTTCCTTGGAACTCCACCACAAGGACGTGCTGATTATGCATTTATACAGCATATCATAGCATCTATGAATACTCAACATGGCAGAAGTGCCACACTGCTTCCTCATGGTGTCCTTTTCCGTGATGAAGAAAAGGATATACGCAAGAAAATGGTAGAATCGAATGTCGTTGATTGCATTATCGGCTTAGGCCCTAACCTATTTTACAATTCTCCGATGGAAGCATGCATTATCATCTGCTCTAACAACAAACCGTCTGAGCGAAAAGGAAAAATTTTGATGATTAACGCTATAAACGATGTGGTTCGACAGAATGCAGAGAGCAAACTGTTGCCAGAACATATTGAAAAGATAACGAGAATATATCATTCATCTACAGAAATAGAAGGTTATAGTAAACTTGTTTCAAATGAAGAGTTGGCAAGAAAAGATTATAACCTAAATATTTCTCTCTATGCATATAAGAGTCAATTTGTTCATTCTCAGACTACACTTGATTCTGCAATCAAGTTATGGGATGAGTGTAGTCAATTAGTCTCTATCGAATTCAACACATTAATGAAAATGTTAGCACTATGAATGATAAATCTCTTGTTAAGTTAGGTAATGTTGCCCATGAATGCAGGCAAACATGGAGTGATGACCAAAACAATGTTCCTATTGTTGGACTAGAACACCTCATTCCTGGTGAAATTGAATTACATTCATGGGATAGTAACATCGAACACACATTTTCCAAGAAGTTCGTAAAGGGGCAAGTTCTTCTTGGCCGTCGTCGAGTTTATCTGAAAAAGGCTGTGATTGCTCCTTGCGATGGTATATGTTCTGGTGACATTACAGTGATAGAATCCACAGGTGGAATACTTCCAGAACTACTTCCTTTCGTTATACAAAACGATAGGTTCTTTGATTATGCGATGCAAGGATCAGCAGGTTCGCTTTCACCTCGTGTTAAGTGGGAGCATCTAAAGAACTATGAATTCCTCCTTCCCCCTCTCGAAGAACAAAAGGTTCTTGCAGATAAACTTTGGGCGGCATATCGTCTAAAGGAGTCATATAAGAAACTGCTTGCTGCCACCGAAGAAATGGTGAAATCGCAATTTATCGAGATGTTTGGAGATCCACTAAAGAACCCTAAAAACTATACTCAAAGGAAATTGGGAGATGTGGCCACATTACTTAATGGACGAGCCTATAAAGCATCAGAGCTCCTTTCTTCTGGAAGGTATCTCGTCCTTCGAGTGGGGAATTTCTTCACAAATACAGATTACTATTACTCTGATTTGGAACTTGAACCAGACAAGTATTGTGACACAGGAGACATACTATATTCATGGTCTGCTACTTTAGGCGCTCAAATCTGGAAGGGCGGTAAAGTAATCTACCACTATCATATATGGAAAGTCTTGTTTGATGAGAATATTCTGAATAAAGAATATTTTTGTTTTATGCTCAATGTTATGACAGATTCTCTTAAGCAAGAAACTCATGGGAGCACGATGGTTCACCTTACGAAAGATGGTATGGAGAAAAAGTTTATAGCTATACCACCATTAGAACTTCAAAGGCGGTTCGTTGCCATTGCTGAACAGGCCGATAAATCAGGATTTGAACTTCGTAAATCGATTGATGCTATTGATGCCGTCATAAAGAGTTTGGTAAATAGTTAATAACAATTGAATATGCAAATTGACAATAGGCATATAACAGGATGGTGTGATCAATGTTGGGAATATTTTAATCGCAGCATTGGCCAATATAAGCGGTACTACAAATACGCTAAGATTGGAATCACTGTAGACTATAAAGTACGTGCTTCGCAACATGAACATCGGGAGAAAAAATACAAATGGGAGCGAATGATAGTACTGTATAGAACTACAAGTGAGAATAATGCCAATTATGTAGAAGGCTACTACCAAGAACGTGATGACTTCGTCAATGAATGGTACGGGTGGAGTCATATGTCACCAACGGGAGAGTATTATGTATATCTCTTGCTTGGGAACCATAGATATAGAAGGAAATAGTAATAATTCAATAATTGTTTGATAAACAACAGATAAAGCAGATAAAGCAAAAGGTCACGTTAATTAAATAACCAAAACATATACAGATATGATTGACAATTTAATTAATGAAATAGAACAGGCGATGCTCAATGTCCTTGACAACGAGCAGTTGAGCCAGTTGCGAAAGGTGCTTGACTATACCTTCCGCAATATTTCCGTGACTAAGAAAGAATCTGTACATACAGAAAGTAACAACCAAACTCTTATCGACAATTTCATAGCAGCAAAGAAAGTTGAAGGTTGCTCTGATAAGTCTATCTCTTACTACAAGAGCACTATTATCAATGCTCTCGTGAAGATAGAGAAAGAGGTTGTGCATATCACCACCGATGACTTGCGAGGTTATTTGAACCAATATCAGGAAGAAAGTGGTGCAAGTAAAGTGACGGTTGACAACATCCGTCGTATTCTTTCAAGTTTCTTCTCATGGCTGGAAGAAGAGAACTACATAGTCAAAAGTCCTGTACGACGAATCCACAAAGTAAAAGTCGGTAAGACCGTTAAGGAAACCTATACGGATGAAGCCTTGGAGCAGATGCGTGACCATTGTTCAAATATCCGTGATCTTGCTCTAATAGACTTGCTCGCTTCTACTGGTATGAGGGTCGGAGAATTGGTAAGGCTCAACAAAAACGATATTGACTACCAGAATAGGGAATGTGTTGTTACGGGTAAGGGCGATAAACAGCGAAAGGTTTACTTCGATGCCCGTACCAAGATACACCTTCAAAAGTATGTGAATAGCCGCACAGACACTAACGAAGCTCTCTTTGTGTCGCTGTTGGCCCCTAATAACCGATTAGAAATTAGCGGTATAGAAATCCGACTACGACGACTTGGGCGAGAGTTGAACATTCCAAAAGTTCATCCTCACAAGTTCCGTCGTACTCTCGCTACAATGGCAATAGATAAAGGAATGCCCATCGAGCAAGTCCAGCATCTTTTAGGCCATCAAAGTCTCGATACAACATTGCAGTACGCAATGGTGAATCAGAACAATGTTAAGTTGTCTCACCATAAATTCATTGGATAGTATGTCGCAATTTATCGAGATGTTTGGAGGTGGTAATTGGCCACAAAAAACTTTGGGCGAAGTAGGTTCTTTCACTCGCGGAGGAGGATTTCAGAAATCTGATTTTGTAGAACAGGGCATTCCTTGTATTCATTACGGGCAGATACATACAAAATTTGGGCCTTTTATAACTTCACACATTACTGAAATATCTTCTGATTTAGAATCTAAAACGAAATTTGCATCAAAGGGCGATTTAGTTATAGCAATCACAAGTGAAGATACAGAAGGGTCATGTAAGAGTACTGCCTGGTTAGGTGACTATCCAGTTGCAGTAGGAGGCCATGCGGCCATATATAAACATAGTATGAATCCGCTATACATGTCTTTCTTTTTTAAATCCACATTATTTAATCATGCAAAAATTGAGTATGTACACGGTACAAAAGTCTTTGAAATAAAACCAGATGACATAGCTAAAATATTGGTTCCGTGTCCTCCAATGAGTTTACAAAATCAATTTTCTGCAATTGCTGAACAGGCCGATAAATCAGGATTTGACGGACGCAAATCGCAATTTATCGAGATGTTTGGAGATTTCCACAATAAAGTGCAGATTAAGGACGTATGCCTTGTTGTGTCAGGTAAATCTATCCCAACAAAATTGGAGGATATAGATGGGAATAATCCATATATTAAGGTTGCTGACTTTAATATTCCCGGAAATGAGAAATATATCACAGTAGCTCAACGCTATGTATCTGACGATAGCGCGTCTTACAGCAAACAGATACCAGAAGGAAGTGTCGTATTTGCTAAGAATGGTGCAGCTTCTATGTCGAATAAAAAACGTCTTACCAAAATAAGATGTTGTATTGACATGAACACTATGGCGGTTTTTCCAAAGAATGATTCAATACTTCCTGACTTTTTATTTGCCACGATTGAAGCAATGGATATAACTTCTCATGTTCGTCAAGGAGCCATACCCTCTATTTCACCAAAGTCAATAGAGGATAGTTATATTGCAATGCCTACAATGGAGGTGCAATATAGGTATATCTCCATAGCTAAACAGGCCGATAAATCAGGATCTGTCCTGCAACATATGATTGCATGTTAAATGAAATAAAAAATACAATATATTATGGCATACTTTAACGAAGAAAATACCGTTGAGCAGATGCTCATCAACGCCGCTGGCAAGTGTGGTTGGATTTATGTGGAGCCGCAAGAGGTCCCTCGTCTGCCTGATGAGGTTCTGGTGACTGAATGGCTCCTGACGGCCCTGAAGAAGTTCAACCCCATTACAGATGACCAGGCAGCACAGGTTATTTATCGACTCCGTGCAGCTTGCAGCATTGGCACCAATCAAGAAGAACTGATTAATGCCAATGACCGCTTCCGTCGATTGCTGTTTGAGGAGAACTCCTATCCTTTTGGCGAGGATGGAGAGAATATCAACATCCGCTTCTTCAGCGACAAACCGTCAGAGAACCGCTGTGTAGTAACCAATCAATGGGAGTTCCCTCGCAAGAGTAAGGAAGGCGGCAAGCGTCTTGACCTGGTATATATCATCAATGGCATACCTATGGTAATAGGTGAAGCCAAGACACCAGTCAAATCTTCTGTGACATGGGCTGATGGTGCAACCGATATTCTTCACTATCAAAAGAGCATTCCAGAAATGTTTGTATCGAACATCCTCACTTTTGCCAGCGAAGGACGTGAACTGCAATATGCAGGCGTAGGTTGTCCCGTGGATAAATGGGGGCCTTGGTTTGCAGATGAGGAACGTCGTCATGGTACGCTTGAAGATGTGGAGCATAACTATATTTCACTGATTACGCCAGAACGTTTGCTTGACATCTATCGCTACTACACGGTATTTACGGGTACTTCGGGTGGTAGGAAGATAAAGATTGTATGCCGTTACCAGCAATACCTTGGTGGTGAAGCCATTGTGCAACGAGTGTTAGGTACATATCGGACTGGAAAGGGACCAAGAAAAGGACTCATCTGGCACTTCCAAGGTTCAGGTAAATCATGGCTGATGGTATTTGCTGCCCAAAAACTGCGTCGTCAGAATGACCTGAAGGCTCCGACTGTGGTTATAGTGGATGACCGTATAGACTTGGAAGACCAGATTACGGGTGACTTTACTCGTGCAGAGATTCCAAACGTGGATGGAATTTCTTCTAAGGAAGAACTGGAAACGAAGATTCACCAACGCAAGATACTCATAACTACCATCTTTAAGTTTGGTGACCTGAACGATGGCGAGGTCATTGATGACCGCGACAATATCATCCTGCTCATGGACGAGGCCCACCGCACACAGGAAGGCGACCTCGGAAAGAAAATGCGAACAGCACTGCCTAATGCATTTTTCTTCGGTTTGACAGGTACACCTATCAACCGCAATGACCATAATACCTTTGCTTGCTTCGGCAGCGAAGAAGACGAATATGGCTATATATCTAAGTATACATTCCAAAACTCTGTCGATGATGGTGCCACCTTGGAGTTGAATTTCCAAACTGTTCCTGTGGAAATGCATCTTGACGAGGCTAAGCTTCAGGAAGAGTTTGATGCACTGACCGACCAGATTAGCGAGGAAGACAAACAAGAACTTGTTCGACGCACAAGTGTAGAGGCATTCTTTACGGCAGAAAAGCGTATCAATGATGTCTGTAAATATATCGTAAACCATTTCCGTGAGTATGTGGAGCCAACAGGTATGAAGGCTCAGGTAGTGGTATATAACCGTGACTGCTGCGTGAAGTACAAGAAAGCATTAGATGCCTTGCTTGGTACGGATGACCAGACAACCATCGTTATGCATACTGCGGGTGATAAAGCGGATGAATACAAGGCATATAAGCGTAGTCGCGATGAGGAAAAGAAACTGCTCGACCAATTCCGTGACCCGTTGTCACCTTTGAAGTTCGTCATCGTGACCAGCAAACTGCTGACAGGTTTTGATGCACCAATCCTTCAGTGTATGTATCTTGACAAACCTATGAAGAATCATACGCTGCTACAGGCCATCTGTCGTACTAACCGTACCTATAACGAGAACAAAAAGTGCGGTCTGATTGTTGACTTTGTTGGTGTATTTGAGGATGTGGCTAAGAGCCTTGCATTCGATGAGGAAAGTGTGAAGACTATCATCAAGAATATGGATGAGATAAAGGCTGTCATTCCTACATTCATGCAGGAGTGTCTGCAATTCTTCCCAGGTGTTGATCGCACCATTGGTGGATGGGAAGGACTGACTGCTGCGCAACAATGCCTGAAGGAAGAAGGCGTGAAGACAAACTTCGCACGTCACTTCGCACGTCTGGCAAAAGCCTGGGAGATTATTTCGCCTGACGAATTCCTCGCTCCTTATTCAAGTGATTACACTTGGTTGGCTCAGGTATATCAAAGTGTACGCCCTGTAAGTGGCGGAAACCTGATTTGGACTTTGCTTGGAGCTAAGACCATAGAGATAATCCATAACAATATTGACACCATTGACATTGGCACTCCACTTGAAGACCTCGTTGTTGATGCTGATATTATCAACTCTGTTTTAGAGGACGAAAAGAAACGCGAGAAGAAAATCATCGAGGTGGAGAAGATGCTGAAGATTCGACTTGGTGAACATAAAGGTGATCCAAAGTTCAAGAAGTTTGCCGATAAATTGGATGAACTTCGTGAACGTATGGAGCAAAACCTGATTTCAAGCATCGACTTCCTAAAGCAGTTGTTGCAAATGGCTCGTGAGTTGTTGGAGGCAGAAAAGGAAATTGAAAAACCACAGGACAAGCGTGCCCAGGCAAAAGCTGCATTGACTGATCTCTTCCAAAGCATCAAGACAGAGGAAACGCCTTTTATCGTAGAACAGGTAGTAAATGACATTGACAATGAAGTAGTCAATATCATACGGCAGTTCAACGATGCATTCCAAAGCGTTACTGCGAAACGTGAGATAAAGAAGAAACTGCGTTCTATCCTTTGGATTAAATACCAGATTAAGGATAATGACGTTTTTGAGAAGGCATATAGTTATATAGAAATGTACTATTAGTATATTTGATATGTTAAGAGGCAATATGAGCTATGCTCCCTTTATGGGAGACAACAAACCACTAAGTGTTGGACTGAATCCACTAGGTATTCGCACTGCATCTGAGCAACTGTTTACAACGCTGTTGCCTGGACTTAACGTTGTGACTCTCAGAATACGCTACTATAGCTTTTATTGCTGGCTTCTCAAATCATTCTATATAAAGCGAACCGAGGCAAAGAAATCCGATCTTCAAAGACACATAAGAATGTCGGAATTACTGATGGCACTCATACATGCTCAAAGCAACTTTAGTGGTGGCGTACCGGGCATTACTCGTGCATCTGAAATCATTGGAAAAGGAGAAGATGTCATCAATTTCAACGAAGATGCCATGCCTAAAGGGAAACCTGTAGGCGGTTACTGGAAAGGCTCATTCGGAGCTTTTGGCACCTACTATGCTGCTTCTTTGCAGGAAATGGGAATTATAGCGCCATTGGAGGATAATACAAGCCTTTACAATGTTACACCTAAATCCGAAGATTATATCAGTGGAGAGGACTTGGCCGATGCTTTTCAACAAAGTGTAGGTTTGGAAATGAGTAAGTTGTTCTTTGATTCTGTCCACTCAGGCATAGTAACGCGGGAACAACTTGCTTTGTTGGAGTCAGTTTTTCAGAGTCACAACATGCCTGACAACAATGAGCGCAATCTCTTACTTAATCTTCTGCTACAAAATGACAAGCCTTCGTCTCTTACCGAAAGTAAACTTCGCAAGGATAGTTTAAGACTTTTGTTGTCATACATGAGAGCTTTCTCGTTGAGCAATTTTTCTGAATTAGAATTTGCAAAATATGTGTATGATAGCTATAACAATGGCTCAGAAAGAAGTACTGCCGCTGTTGGATGGTATGCTTATTACCTGAATGACAGCCGCCAATATGAAGCCTTGAATATCTTCGACGTGCTTCTTAACAGATTGCATGAGAGCACAAAGCCTGGTCAATGGGAGAATATTGATGATTTTTCTTCCACACTTGCAGAAGAAGCTTGCGAGAATCTCGGTGCCGCTAACACCTCAATAGGTGAACTGCTCGACAGATGGGATTCTGTAGAAGAGCCAGAAGAAAAAATGGCACATGCCTTTTACGTTATTTTGGACAACTACAAAAGGAACCCTTCGTATAAGGAATGCAAGTCCATTATCAGATCTTTCTTCCGAAGTGTAAGCAACGACGCATTGGATGCCTTTGATGATACAGAGAAGAATCTGAGTTGCAGCACCTTCCTCTTCATTAAGAAATTCCTTACTGAGAATATCATATACAACCATTATTCTGAGTCTATGAGGAAGTTTAGTCAGAATGGCATTCCTACTCAGAAATTGACAATTGAAAATGGCTATGTACGAGGCATTGCTACATATAGCGCGACTCACAGTTCGCCACGTATTGATACGTTGAGAAACTATGCGACAGACCTGGGTCTGATTGATGGCTACCAGTTAACAGACAAAGGGTTAGAACTATTAGAACAATTGCAAGATGATTGAAAGACAGAATATAATAAAACTGCTGGGAGACCGAACCAATATCTATCATTCGGCCTTGCTAACCACATATAGCTTCGACCCAATATATTTTGAGGCTGTATATCTCTCGACGTTGCGAAAATTGGGTATAACCAATGTAGTTGTGTTGATGGATGCAAGTATGTATGACCAGCTTCTTTCAGATTCTAACTATCAATGCCATCGCGTTTCTCAGTATAATTACACACTCGTTAGGAAGGAGAACTTTCATTCTGGTGTGTTTCATCCTAAAGTGGTACTCCTTTTTGGTGAGGAAGAGGGCACTTTGATTGTCGGCAGCGGAAACCTTACATATAGTGGACTTGCCAATAATGATGAGGTTTGGAACGCTTTTCACGTCCAAGGTAATAGTTCGATTCATTATCCTTTATTCTATCATGCGTGGAAGTATCTCTCTCAGTCCGCAAATCAAACATCATCTTTAGTGTCACGACAAATCGACTGGATGTTAGAGCAAAGCCCTTGGCTCCACCAAGAGACAACTGATAGTACCGTCTTGCTATCATCTGGAGAGGAATGTACTTTGCTCTATAACACGGCAGAATCTACTATTCTGGATATGTTGTTATTATCAATAGGTGATAAGAGAATTGTCAGTATTAAAGTTATCGCCCCTTTCTATGATGCTGAAGGCGACGCTTTGTCTGCGCTTAAAAAACAACTTGCACCTAAAGAGATGCAGTGTATTCTTGACTTGGAAAGACAAAGTGCTCCTTACTCCTTATTGAAAACAGATACATCTACTGTTTTTTGCAAGGCGGACTCATCGAATCCTCTACATGCGAAAATTTTTGAGTTGCAAGCAGAAGATGAAACGTGGTTGCTTTGTGGTAGCGCGAATGCTGGCAATATGGCACTGGGAACAGGCCATTATGCATTCAATGACGAAGTATGTATTCTTCTTCATTGTAACACACAGAGAAATTATATAGCCGAATTGGGACTGAAATACATTGCTCTCACACAAGAAGAGAGAAAGAGTATTATTAAACCAAAGCAAATTGAAAAGGATCCAAATAAGCTACAAGTAAAGTTCGTGTACTGTGAAGAGCAAAACGATGAGTTGAGACTTCAATTTAGCAAGGACGGAATTAAAGGCGAACTTACATTGCTTGACAGCCACCAAAGCATAATTTACCAAAAGAATATCATCACCAGACAGGACATGTCAATTAATACTGCTGATGTGGAAATTGCTAATCTGAATATGGCAGTCCTGATGAACAGTGAAACAGAAATATCCAACCGACTGCTTGTGGTCCGAGAAGTGAATGTAGAACGAGGTAATCCCGATCCCAAGCGGAGGAAACTTTCAAGACTTCTTGATGACCCTGATTTGTTGGAAAATCTTAGTCACATACTTGGGTACATTGAATTTGATGATGCTAAGAAGCTGTCAAAAAGAGTAAAATCGGCTGACAACACGACCTCTGATGAGCAGGAAGATGTTGCTGTTACAAGTGATAGGTTTAATGTCTTGAAAGATAGCGCACTGAGTATTAGTATGCATTCGGGTATCAGAATACTTGGTTATCTTCGACAAATCTTGTTTAAGAATGAGGAGATAGAGAACACCGAAGATGACCTTCTTGAAATTGACGACGAGGGTTCCAAAGGCGATGATGAGAAAGAAAAAGACTTTGACCATAAATCTTCAGAAGCAAGTGATGCTGCGAAGATGCGAAATGATGTCGTTAGTTTTTTAAAGAAGATGCTAAGTTTCCTACAAGAAAAAACAAAAGATGCAAGCATCTATGGAGATTATAACAAGGCCGTTAATCGCCAATGCCTACAAGCTGTGTCTGGCCTCAATGCAGCTTCATCTATTGCTGTGGCCGCACGAGCAATCATCTTCATGATGAATAAATATGGTCAAGTCGTCAGAAAACCTGCCGAAGTAAGGGACCTTTTCATAAAATGTACAGGATACTTCCTTTCATTATATTCAAACAAGCTTCCTGATGTTGACACTTTGAGAAATCGGAAAATCCGTGAATTACTCAACGATGCAACCATAGACGTTCTTTCTGCCTTGTGTTTCTTTGGCTATGACAAACAAGACTGTTTTATGCCACAGTTGGTTCTCAATGCGCTTGAACTATGGAAGGGACAAGAAGAAATCAATGATTTGTTGCCATTGATGGATAGCCAGATTGAAAGACTTAATTCTGAAGTTTTGAATCCGAAAAGTATAGATAGAATTAGAGGTATTGCTGCCGTATATCTGAACGGCGAAACACCCATAGAGGAATTTTCCCTTTGGCATGATAAAATTTTTATGTTGCGCAGAGGATTTGGATTCCTGATAGTAGATAATCTAAAACGCGCATCCAATGGATGGAGCTATGCTTACCACGCACCATGGTTCGATGACAAGATAAGCTGCACAACTGGCACAAAATTCAAGGGGTATTATGACCTCTGAAAAAGGTTACGGATGGCATTTTCATCCATCGAGGCTATCCGATTCCTGGAACAATTCTTTCGAAACTTGCTGATGGGCGAAAAGAACGAGTTGCGCAACCGTTATATGCTCGTTTATCAGCCAGAAGAACTTGCAGCCCCATCAACCACCCCCGCAAGTACCCATCAAGTGCTCCGCCCTCTATAACGAACTGAAAAAGGATGCGAGCAAATGAAGTTAGACATTGGGGTGAACTGCAAAGACACAATGCCATTTGAAGGAAAACCGAGTCACATTGGCGGTTCACCAATGTGACTCGGATAGTGTTTACACCATTGTCTGAGTATCGTTAATAGAATGTCAACTTGTTTTTGCTAACGTACGAGATTGCACAGGTTGCAACTTAGGAGAGGGGAGTGTCAAAACAACACCCCCTCGATGCTATGGTGTAAATTGGGGTTCACGTTACATTCCCCAACCAGTCTTTTTCTTTGTGCCATCCCAGTTGGTAAGTTCACTGGTGGAACCACCACCGCCAACACCAATACCACCTCTACCGCCAGCAGCAAGGAGTAAATTCGCCATCAAATCTTTGGAAACCGTCATCGCATCGCACAGTTGTTGGGTACGAGAAGAGGTAAGACTATTTTTGAAATCTGATGAGATGCCAGTCCACGATACCTTCTCTAACAGATAGGCGGCAGCTATCTTTCGTTGCTTTTCATCAGTTGGGTCAAGGCCATACTCAAATGCTTTTGCAATGATGCCCCATGCAACAGCATTGCCCTGCTCTGCTTGGAAGTCGTTGTCTTTGCCATCTGCATAATTCCTGATGGCTGCGACACCATCTTTAATCCATTTGTCAATCTGTTTCCTGAAGGCTTCCTTGTTCTGCTGAATGCTCTCCCAGATTTTCTTGATTTCAGGGATGTCCAACATTTCTCGGACTTGGCTTTCTGCGTTTTCGGCCCGCTGATGCTCACTATACGCCTTGTTGCCTGAACGGACAGCCTCAGACTCAGCTTTGCCAACTCGCTCCTGTAGCTCTTTGATTTCTGCATCCTTCTTGTCCCGAAGTCTAGTAATGGCATTCTCATCTATTGACGCTATCCGTTTTTTGAGGCCATCGTTTTCTTCAGTCAATCGGGCATTTTCCTTTTGCAGTTGCTTGTTCTGTTCGATAATAGCCCCTGCTTCCTTCATGGCTTTGTTGAAGAGCGACTTTCCCAACTTCAGAATATCTTTGTTATGGGCTTCCTTAGCTTCCATGAGTGCGGTCTGCATATCTGTGAGGATGGTCTTAATAGCTTTGCGCCGTTCCTCGCGCCATTCCTTCTGCCCAAATGTCGGGATTGGCTTACCCAGTTCTTCCAGTATTGCGTCAACAGCTTTCTTTACAAGTGGATTGGTCTTCAAGGTTGGCACAATGAGGTCTTCTTCCTTGATGTCCAATGCCGCAGCATATTCTTCCAGTCGTGAAATACTGCCTTCCAGATTTTCCTTACGCTGCTCCTTGTTTTGTATCTCACCCTCTAACTTGTCATTATGCTCTTCCAGACATTCCTTTTGCTTCTTCATGTCCTGCACCTCACTCGTCATCTTTTCCTTCTGACCTTTCAGACGCTCATTTTCCATCTGGGTCCTGACGATGGCATCTTTGGCCTGACGTTCTGCCTCCAACACAGCCTTGTTCTTGTGGACTCGCTCACGCCGTTCCTCACTTGGCAGCATGGCAATGTCATCACCACGCTCCAGCCCGTACTTTCGTCCAACTTCGTTGTAGTAGTCAGTGTGCATCTGATAGTAGGTTTTGCCTACAGCATATTTATCCTCGCCCCATACACGGGCATACGAGACACATTCCTTTTCCCTCCGTTCGACTTCTGTTCTTACGAAGTCCGAGCGGATTTCTTCAGGCAGTTTCTTCCATTCCTTATGGGAGAGTACCTTCGACTTGTCATCCTTGTGTACATACTTGACAGATACACGACCTCTGGCTTTGGTCTTTGCCACAGGAATGGTCTGGATATGGATGTGTGGTGTGGTCTCGTCAAGATGAACGTCGAAGCCGATGATATTCTCAGCTCCCCAACGGTCACATGCCCAACGGTAGGTGTCCAATGCCCAATCTTTGATACCTTGTTTGAGTACGACATGGGCATTGCTTTTTTGCAGGGTAAAGTCCACATCTTGGTCACCGAAGGCGAGTCGTGTTAGCACCCGATGGTCACCACTAACGATAATGCCGACAGTGCAGTTCGGACTGTTGTCTGAGATTATCAAATGATTGTTCTTGTCCATGTATGGTTTGAACTTAAGTTCGTCAAGACGCTTCTGCAAGCGTTCGTGAAGTGGCACGGGATCTGAACAAAGGGGAACGATTTCGCCTTTGCCATTAATCTCGAAGTTGAGATGCTTGCGTGTGAAATCATAGTGATTGTTGGTGTCCTGGTTCTTCAGACGATAAGTGTTCTCATCCCATCCGCGACGTTCAGGCTCGTAGCCTTCAGCAGCTGAAAAGGACTTGGCTGGTGCGCCAACATGGATGGCGGCACGGGGGACGTTGTATCTGGATTTACTCATTTAATTCTATTGTTATAAAGTTAATGTATAAATGTTTATCGGGTCTCGGGTGGAACCTGAGTGGAGGGTTGAGGGAGAGAGTCACTCCCTCACAGATGCGTTTAGTTTCTGGTTCTTGCCATGTGCGGCGAAACTGCTGTATAGTGGCGGTCTAACCCTCGGAGAGCATAATGGGACTTTTTAAGGGAGCGTAGTGAATCTAAAAGTCCATATTATGTTATGGGATTATTCCGTAATCCCCTGCGCCATACGACAGACTTCCCTTGGGAAAGTTTTACGAATCGTCCTCAACGATTTCAAGTTCAAGAGCGTCAATGAGTTTCTGGAGAACTGGATTTAGCTCAATCATTCTGGCCAGAAGCATCTGCTTGGTTTCCTGCATCAGCAGAAAGTCAGCGATGTCAAGTCCAGCCATGCGTTGCTCGTCGGTTGCCGTTTTCTCCAAAACATCAGACACCATCACACTATGACAAATAGGTTTGAGTATATCAGACTTCACTTGCCATTTTTCCGTAGCTCCAAGGTCGGGCATGAGAATCACGTCTCTGCCCATAAGCACTTGCAGGGCATCCTCATTGAAACAGCCGTTTTTTCCGCCAGTTGCCAACCAGAGGAAATCTGGCATAAAATGTGACGCAATGAGACAGGTCTTCTCACTTTCCACGAGCATGATGGGAGTGGTTGGATATGAGTTAAGCAAGTGTTCACCAAACAAACATTGCTTCAGGTTATAGTTGGGTAGTCTCAACAGGGAGTGAACCCAACTGACGTATGCCAGTGGTTCTTTGATGCGATGTCCGTTCTGCGGATTGTATGCCATGACTTTTCCTCCACGAATGTTGTTATTCACATCAATCTGCCAGAATACAGTCGAGCCATTCCACTTGTTGGAAGTGCCCACGCAATAGCGTTCAAACTGAAGGTTCGTAGCATTGCTTCCGATCGTCTTGCACAAGTAACGGTGTAGAGGATTAATCTCATAATGTGAAAGAGACTTTCTCATTAGCTCCTCAGAAATGAAAGACGGAGCCAAAGTTTCGGTCTTAACTTTTTCGGGGTTGCGTGACATATGTGGCTTATCAATGATACCGTCATTGTCCTTTGCATCAGGTTTTGCATCTGGGTTATCATGGAAGTAATCCTTGGGAGTATAGTGGTAACCACAAGCTTCCTCATGGTCGCATCGGCCAACATAGTCAGGGAAGATGATAATACCTTCTTCGTCAACATACTTGACGAAGCAATTACGTTTGCCACATTTGGGGCAGGTGAGCTTGTTGTTTCTCCTGCTCGTATCATATTTCTTCAGATGGAATCTATACTGGTTCATATTGTTGGAGTTTGATTTTGGTGATTATTATCGTTACACTTTGGAACTATGGTATTTGGGGTACTTTGGGAACTTTCGGTGTCAACATGAGCTTCTGAAAGTGGAAAAGTACCCAAAGTGGAAAGAGTTTGGAAAGAGCAGGATGGAACTTTCTCATATAACCCATGTGCCTTTTTGGAGATATACTTCTGGTGAATCAGCTTAGGCAAATTCTTCTTGACTCCACTTGCAGACATACCAACCTCCACACCAGCAGCGATTGCTTCAGCTGTGGTGAAAGAATTACCAAGCAAGTCAAGGAACTCCTTCTTGTCAGGTTCTATGCTATGCGCATCAACTATGTCTAAGATTTTCGTATAAGATTCCTCCATGAAAGCATGCATACGTAAAGCACAACGGATGGACTTTTCATCAACAAGCGTGTCGGTTGTTTCTCCACATGCCCAACGGAGCATCTGGAAGATAAGAGCCAAGCGTCCAACATTCGCCTCCATCTTGGCAGTGCGACGCACCAAACGGTTTGCTTCCATGCTTCCCTGCCGACCGATGTCAAAAGCCTCCTCCTTTAGTTTGTTGCGCCAGTTATAAAACAAGCATTTGGCATCATAAGTCATATCAAGGACTATAGTTACCAGTTCCTTGCCATCCTCACTGAATGGACATTCCACCTGAATCAGACGGGTCAGAATATTGTTCCATCGTATATTGCAAGGAGCTTTGACAATACCTACAGGCTTCTCTTTGTCCTTAATTGTCCAAAGGGTAGGTCTCATTTCTTTGGGAATGACGAACATGAAACGGTCTATCAATCCACTGTTGACATTCTCATCTGTGAAGAACTCATGAATGCGCTCGGTCTGAGTGGTACCGATGACATTGATGCATGGCTTTCGGATGATGGCTGGTATAGGATTATTGCAACGAGTCACCTTTACCTGCTTACCTGTATATGCTGTAAGCAACTGGCTCATGAAAGGATTATCGTTGTATCGGCAAACGGAATGGAAGAATCCCATTATCTCGTCAATCAACAGAACGACACCACGTTGGTTGTCATTATGCAGTCTCCACAGGCTTTCTGGAGTTGAGTCAGAAAGGATGGTTTGTATTAAGACTGGCTTTTCCTTACCACTTCCGACATCTGACTTCCCTTTGTCAGCAGTAGCGTTATACAGCTCCATCTCGTCCTTGAACTTGATATACATGGCATAGTCGTGGTCTTCTATAGGCTTATAGGCAAAGTCCAAGGGAGGGGTCTTGCCCTGCCCTGGCTCACCTACAAGGATGATGTATAGGCTTGGATTGCTCTCCCATGAGGGTTTAAGTCGGATGTGTCGAGTGTTCCCAATTGCAGCTGAAACAGCAGAAAGCATAGCAACGGCTGTGTATTCTACAGGAAAATTGTCCTCAGCTGCGAGGTCAAGAATTATTTCCTGAACCTTGGCAGGAAACACATCCAAGGGTAATCCCGTGTCTGAAACATGTGCGACTTCCGCTCGTACTGCATTGATCGTGGCCAATGCAATACTGTTCATAAACTTTGTTTGTTCACCCATGACATTCCTCCTTACATTTTTTATTATTGTCACCATCTGCTATAGCGGAGGAGAAGATGTCCGTGACCTCTTTCTTGGAATAGAGGTTACGTCGGCCCATCTTATGTTTCTTGATGACACCCTCGTTCTCCTTTCGCCATAGTGTCGTGTAGGTGATGTGCAGCATGTCGCACACCTCTTCACGGGTTAACCACTCGCCTTCTTCTTCGGAAGGTTTCTCGTTCAGGCCGCGCTTTGCGCAGACCTCTTCTACAATCTCAGTGACAACCTGCCTGAGGTCGTCCATCTGTAACATTACAAAATTACCTGTCATGTTTTCGCATTTAATAATTTCATGCCGCAAAGGTAGTGTAATGCCATAGGGTGTTGCCTTGGTAAAAATCAGCACGATTTCTACCAAGTCAAAGTTAACAAATAAAGGTCTTTATTTAACAGTTCAACATTGGAGGAACGAAAAAAGGATGCCCGAAGTGAGCATCCTTGTAAGTTTAGTTGATATTGGGATTGATTGCCGATAGTAGGCGAAGTTTTATGCCAGTCGCATACTTTCGCCCTCGTCTTATCTGAGCATCAGAAACATCAAGATTTCCACTATTATCTTCTGACACAATGGCGTTATAAACAGCCTCGGCCCAGTTAAAGCCTTCGCGAATATGGTAGTCGGGGAACTTCTCTCTCATGGCTGCATGGAAGGTACGGTAATTGTATTCTTCATTTGTGAGGCAACCTTTTACCAATGCTGCGAAGATATAAGGTAAGATAATGTCTGCATCATCGACTTGTTTCCACTCGGAAAGCACCTTCTGAATCTCACCAAGAAGAATAGTAGCATCCTCTGGAGGCAGCATTTCCTCCAAGATAACATATGTACTCTTCCTCCCTCTGCGCCCTTGCACTTCGAGCAAGGCTGCGTCTATAACCTGCTTGGTCTCGCCTTTTTTCAGTTTTTGGGTAACTTCCTTCCACTGTGCCTTTGAATAATGAGCCTTGTCGATACTTGCACCAATGAGTGTCTCCACGCATCGCTTTCCAATAACCTTTTCCCAATAGGGGCTTTCGGGCTTCAGGAAAGTCTGGGATATAAGGTCGGCTGCGTGAAGGAATCCGTTATCGAAGATGATCCAATAGTACAAGCTGAACAGGTAGGGATTCTTGTGAAGCAGTCGTTCACGGATAGCTTCATTGTTGAGAGAAGAATCAAGCATTTCAGACAAACGTCCCTTCAATGGGTTGTCATCGTTTCCCATCAGACTCTGCTGGTAATGCTTATTGCCAGGGAACAGAGAAGCCACGATTTTCATCATACCCTTCACACCTTTGGTTGAAAACATCTCCATCAGGAAGAAGAAGTTGGTCTGGATGAAAGTCATGTCACCATCATAGGCTTTCAGGAACGTAGCCGTAAACTCCTTATATTCTTCCGGATGGTCATAGTGCCACCGCCGAAGGGAAAGGATGTTCAACTCGTCTGCCGTAATCTTGGACTCCTCCTGCTTGCGGTTCTGCTCGTAAAATCGTTTGTAGTCTTCTACGGCATCTAAGATTTCTTGTGTGTCAGGCTTCTCTGCTTTATCCGCAAGAGCATCAGCCAAGCGGTCTGCACCATTGTCAAATTGAAGATAGCAACACAAGCAATATGCGGACACATCACCAGACTCTACTGCCTTTGTATATAGCTTTTCTATATCGAAACCATCCTTAGACGACACGGCATAAAGATTAGCGATGACCGATTGCAACGATTCTGCATTGCCGTCACCAAGGTCTAAGATGGTCTGATGATATGGTTTCAGCAGTTGCTCTTCCAAGTCTTGCTTGAACTTGGAATAGACATCAGCGTGGGCTTCTTTCCATTCTAATAGCGCTTTCTCATCCATTTAGTCGCAGATGTTATATGAAAAGATCGTCAATGGTTATTTGAGAGAGGAATGTGTCAGAGTATTCATTACGACGCACTGGTGCAGCACTGACGAGAGTAGGATGGAATGTCTTCGATGGCATCATCTTTTCTAATACCTCTATGCGATGAGTTATTTTCTCTGAATACGCCTTTGTAACAATATACTCAGACTTGCAGAATTTCATCTCACAGACATTTACCACGTCATCTGCACGATCGATAATCAAGTCTATCTGCACACCCTCCTGTCCATCATCACCACGAAGAATAAATGATGATTCACGAGATGAAACTCCTGCTATCTGCAGTGTCTGTTTAATTTGCTCTATATGTTGCAAACAAACCTCCTCAAATGCTATTCCACGCCATGATGTAATCTCTGATTCTTTAAGATGATGCATCCAGTAATCTGTTTCATCTATGTGACGGAGTTCTTTGAAATGGATCCAGAACCAGCAGAAACAATCCGATAATTTATAGCGTAGAATATCTCTTTGATCGCTGCCAAAGGGCGTGTAGGTGGAAACAATGCCACTACCAATAAGAGCTTTAAGTATTTTTGTAAAGTCTCCATTCGCATTCTTACCGATTTGATTAGCAATCTCATCGCGGGTAAAACCTCCATGTCGTTTTCCCAAATAGCGGACTATACTCATACATATATCTGCATGGTCAAAAACGGAATTGAACAGGCGGTCAAACTCATCACCAAGTTTTGCTCTGCGAGTAAAGAACAACGCATCAATGTTCTGTGCCAGGCTCATTGACGGATTAAAGAAGTCAAGATAATAAGGAATTCCTCCTAAAATCATATAAGCCTGCGCAATGTTGTAACGAGACATTTTAATGTTACGACTGAGGAAAAACTCTTCGCACTCACGCAAATTAAAAGGATACAGATGAACTTCGCAGGTCAATCTGCCATATAAGCCACCTTTGTTATTGATGAGGTTGTCAAGCATCCAAGATGTTGCCGATCCGCAAACAACAAAACATATATTATGACGGCTACATGCCCAACCATTCCAAAATGCTTCAAGAGCAGTAAGGAAGCCTGAGCGAGGTGTGTCCATCCATGGCAATTCATCAATGAATACCACCTGACGTGTCCCATTGTCTTGTCGTTCCAGGAATTGTTCCAATCTGAAGAAGGCTTCCATCCATGAACGCGGAGCCTCCCCTCCCTCCATACCATGACGGATTAGAGAGAAATGGAAGTTCTGTAACTGGTCACGAAGTGTTACCTTGCGTGTGCGGTCATAAGGCGAAAGTCCCGTATGGCGAAAAGTCATATTGTCACGAAACACTTCGTTGATAAGAAATGTTTTACCTACGCGACGACGACCATACACAGCTACAAATTCGGCTCTGCCACTTTCGAAAGCTCGATTCAACTCAGCAATTTCTTGTTTTCGACCAATTATCTGACACATATTCCTTGCTATTTTATGATGATGGTGCAAAGTTACAATTTATTTCTCAAATTACAGCCATTCAAATGTTAAATCTTGAATAAAACCGCGTTTATTTCGCTAAATTATCGACTTTTTATTATTTTTAGCGGAATAAAGATGATTACTAGACACTCTATTATTTAAATTCTGACCTTAATTGAAAAACTTTTATAGATGAAATTTGTTGTAGTGATAACAATTTTATCTTTTATAAAAGACAAAATGCAGATTTTCATGCATTTTGTCTTGTACAATTCACATCTTAGACTTCAATATTCCAAATTTACAGTGTAGTTTTATCTATCTGAATATGGGAGTTTTTTCTCATTCAACCAAGAGAAAATCCACTTATTCCATATTTTTGACGATATTTTTGCCTACTTATTCCATTTTTAACACCATAAATGTGTCCACTTATTCCGTTCTACGTTTTATGATTTGGCGCAATCTCGACTTTTTTGCCAGATTGCGCCAACTTATAACTTATTTTGATACTTCGGCCAAGAGTGCCGCACGTTCCTCTTCGCTCATACCTTTAAGGATTTTGAGTAAATCTTCCGTGCTGTTAACGGTTTGTGGGACTTTGAGCAAATATGAATTATACTCCTGCATCTTAGGTAGAGGATATGCACCAATATATTTCGACGTGACATCATTACTGGTGCTATGCGCCATACTACTTTTAATATATTCCCTGGGAACACCAGCATTGTTCAGGTTTGTGGCGAAACTATGGCGAGCCCAAGTTGAAGTAGGTGTCTGCTTCAGTTTCAATATTTCGGCAACCTTTTTCATTTGCTTACGAATACTTTTATTGTATCTCTGTATAACTCCGCCTTCTTGCTCTGGAGTTTTTGACTTGCTCAAAATAGGAAATACGCGCTCACCGAGTTTAGGCTCGTTGCCAAACCTGTCGATAATCTTCTGAATCTCTGGTGTAACAGGGAATATAACTTCACTGCCATTTTTATTTCGTTTTTTTGTCTTGTGTCTTTGGAATCTCAGCTGCTTTCCTTGGGATGAAAAATACCAGTTGTCATATTCTAACCGCAGAGTGTCAGCCAAATTCTGCCCATTGGCGAAATACATAAAAAGAAACAGCCCAAGGTCGCGGAACAGTGCGTTTTTATCCCTTGGAATGAAAAGCTCCTTCCCGTTCTCATCCTTTGCCTCGCCCTTTTCCCAAAACTCATATAACTGTTGGAATACTTCCACCTCCAAAAATTTATCCTTTCGACTTTCCATTTGGTTATAGCCGGAGTCCTTAAACATTTCTTCCGTATTGCCTTTAACATAACCTTTTTTGATGGCAATATTTACCATTGTACGAAAAGTGCGCAGATTGATACCGATGTAGGATGTACTCTTTTTGTCATCCTGCATCTTTTTTACCCAACCTTGTACGAAGTCAAAATTGATGTCTGAGAATTTGACTCCTCTACCATTGTCTTTAATAAAACGATTTCGAGTGTCTTTACCCACGCTTGCCGTTCCAAATGCTTCTTCAGCTCTCTTCTCCTGTATATAGTCATCCCAAATAGTATATATGGTAACGCTATCCTCATCCATCTTACCTTGATAACGGTCTTGAAGTCTTCGAATAGAGAAACTGCCCTCCTCTATGAGCTGGTTGGTCAAATCCTTGATTTTCTCCATCAAGTCTTTCAGCTCATTCCTTTCCGCTAATTGGACTCTACGTCCTGTTTTCTCATACTCACACAACTGAATCCACTCTTCCATTGTATATTTTTCGCCAAGCCTGAGAAAGCCCTTCTTCCCTTCATGGGCAATTCTTACAACGACAGGCAGAGGCTGGCTATAGTCGCCAGCCTTGCGAATATCAAGCGTCAATGAGCCATACACACTTCCATTGGAAGATGTAAATTTAGCCATACACTTCTCCCCTCTATTGCTTTGAGAAGCATTTTGGCCATTTTGGTGACCTTTTGCAGCCTTTTCTTTTTCTGTTTTCATAACATCATTCTTTTAAAAGTTCCTAATTCATAGGGCTTACAGACTATAGTCTGTTGGCGTTTTGGGTGACCTTCAGGTGACCTTTTCTTTCGAAAACTGCTGCAAATTTACTACATTTTCTGCAAACTGCAAAATTTATAACTTGTTTATTTACTGATATTTAGTATTTTTTGAAATTTCATAAAATCACTATGGAAAAGACTCATAATCTGGAGGTCCCTGGTTCAAGCCCAGGCTGGTCCACAAACTAAAA
>OGRY01000781.1_pt1 | contig 25711 bp, 19 predicted proteins | sample 1553551 | NCBI WGS metagenome assembly OGRY01 (sample SAMEA2580101, study PRJEB22360) | human gut metagenome | biome: human gut; feature: human-associated habitat; material: faeces | place: Denmark | collected 2008/2010
TCGTTGGTAACGGATTAGTGCCGTCGGCGTCGCCCGTAAGCCGGCTGTCCACGCCAAAGGACTTCGGAATGGACGGGCCGGTGATGTCGGCATCCAGAATGGCCACTTTGTGACCGCGCTTGTTCATCTCGGAGGCGAGCAGGCTGGTGACGAGGGACTTGCCCACGCCGCCCTTGCCGGACACGACGCCGATCACATGCTTGACGTTGGTGCGCTTGTTGGGCGCAAGGGTGCTGGGGCCAGCCTCGGCGGTGCGATCGCCGCAGCCGGAGACGCCGCAGCTGGAGCACTCGTGGGAACATTCTTCTGCCATGATTCCTTCTTTCTCTTCTCGAGTGGCCGCGCACTTCGCGACCAGGGTAGTTCGCAGGGCATCATAGCACAAACCCCGAGGCATCCTTTCGACACCTCGGGGTTCTTGAACGTCGTAAGAACAAAAGACAGACCGCTTCGGAAAACACGCGCCGGCGCTTAGAAATCCTCGGGCATGTCCTTGCCATCGCCGGATGCGTAGAAGGTGGCCTCGGCAGCCAAATCGCGGATCGATTTTCCCTCGTGGAACGGCAGATCCAGGAACTCGGCGATGGTGGGCACGAGCGGGCTGCAATCGACGTAGTGACCCTTCTCGTTGAACTGGTTGGTATCCTGCGCGCGCCAGTACTGGTCGTTCACGTCGGTCAGGTAGTACAGCCCGTCGGCCACTTCCATATAAGCCGAGTGATTCGTGTGCAGGTAGGTGGGCAGCTCGTCGATGGTGATCTCGAGGGCTTCAACGTCCTTCTTCCCCATTAAGGCTCCTTTGCTCCGATGAGGGTGGGTCACTGCTGGTTCTATGATAGCGCGATCGGCGGCCTGTGGGCGTATCTACGCGAATTAGTCATCGAAGAAGGTCGAGGCAACGCGAGTGGAAGCGGCGGCGTCCTTTGCATAGAAGTCGGCGCCGATCTGCTCGGCGAACTCCTGCGTGATGACCGCGCCGCCCAGTGCCCGGGCCAGGGCGGCGATATGCGCGGCGGTGGTGCCGCAGCAGCCGCCCACCAGATTGACCAGGCCGCGCCGCATGTATTCCTCTACGTCGGCGGCGAACATCGCGGGCGTCTCGTCGTAGCCGCCCATGACGTTCGGCAGACCCGCATTGGGATAGACCGCCACGCGGAATTCCGAAACAGCGGCCAGCCGCTCCAGGTAGGGCAGCAGGGCCTTGGCGCCGAACGAGCAGTTGAGGCTCACGGCCAGCGGTTCGGCGTGTGCGACGGAGGTGTAGAAGGCTTCGATGGTTTGTCCCGCCAGGGTGCGGCCCGACGAGGTGAGTGTGCCGGAGACGATGACCGGCAGTCGCATGCCGCGTTCTGCGAAGAGGGTTTCGATGGCGAAGATCGCTGCCTTGGCGTTCAGCGCATCGAAGACGGTTTCGAGCATCAGCAGGTCGGCGCCGCCGTCCATCAGGCCCCGAGCCTGATCGTAGTACGCCTGCGAGAGCTGTTCGAAAGTGAAAGCCCGGGCGCCGGGGTTGTCCACGTCCGCCGACATCGACAGCGTATGGCTCGTCGGGCCCATCGAGCCGCCCACGAAGCGGGGCTTCTGCGGATTGCGGGCGGTGAAGGCGTCCGCCGCTTCGCGGGCGATGGCTGCGCCGACCCGGTTAATGCGGTACGCTTCCGCTGCCAGTCCGTAGTCGGCCAGCGAAATGGAGTTGGCGTTGAACGTGTTGGACGTAATTACGTCCGATCCGGCCTGGAGGTATTTCTCGTGGATTTCGCGGATTGTTTCCGGACGGGTGAGGTTCAGCAGGTCGTTGCAGCCTCTGAGAAGTTTTTCGCTCGCGGCGAACTCCTTGCCCCGGTAGTCGGCTTCGTCCAGGCCGTATTGCTGTATCATCGTGCCGAATCCGCCGTCGAGCAGCAGGATGCGGTGTTCGAGTTCGTGTCGTATGTCGCGGTTTTTTGTCACGTCGTGTGGTATTTTATTGGGGTATGATTTCGATTTCGAAGAGTTTGCTCCATCTTTTGCCTGTCACGAAGATACGTTCCGAGGCCGCGTCGTAGGCGATGCCGTTCAGTACGTCGGTATCCGGGGCGATCTCTTCGTCCGGGAGCAGGCCGCGCAGGTCGATGACCCCTTCGACGATGCCGCTGGCGGGGTCGATGATGACGATCTGGTCGGTGACATAGACATTGGCCCAGATCTTCCCGTCGATCCACTCCAGTTCGTTGAGCAGTTGTACCGGGGCACCCCGGAAGGTGACCGGCACGCTGCGTTGCACCCGAAAGGTTTCCGGATCGAGGATGCGCAGGTATTCGCTGCCGTCGCTCATGTAGAGCCGCTCGCCGTCGGTCGTGAGGCCCCATCCTTCGCCCGCATAGGCGAAAGTGCGGAGCTGCCGGCCCGTTGCCGCGTCATAGACGTAGGCTTTGTTGTTTTCCCAGGTCAGTTGGTAGATCTTGCCGTCGAGCAGCGCGATGCCTTCGCCGAATTCGCTGCGGGGCAGCGTAGCCACTACGTCCGTGCGTCCTGTTTCGAGGTCGATGCGCTGCAGGCGGGAGTGTCCGTATTCGCCCGTACCTTCCCACATCACTCCGTCTGCGAACAGGAGCCCCTGCGTGTAGCTGTCGGTCGAATGGGGATAGCTTTCGATGACCCGGTAGGTGTAGGTGCGCGGCGCGGCGGGGGTAGCGGCCGGGGTTTCCGTTCGGAGGGTTTTCGTGCGTCCCGAGCAGGCGGCCAGCGTCATCGCCAGCAGTCCGATCCATACGATTTTTGTCATTGGATTTCGTATCGTTTATATTCTGTCCGGCTGCGGTGTTGGCCGTTTATAGCCGGTATGTCCTTATTATAATAGGCAACAAAGATAGCTATTTTTCGGGAAAAGACGTCGATTTCGGCGCCCGAATTACGGATCGGAGGGGCTGTCGATCCGGGTGCTCTTCCCCGAAGCCCTTCCTGAAAGAAAAACGGATCGGTGCGGAGATATTTATCGGGTGTTTGTTGCTTGCTAATGAATTATTTTGTACTTTTGCCGACCCGAACTGTAACGTATAAAACAACTGAAATATGAATATCGTAAGAGAACAGCGCGAGCAGAATAACTCGCTCATCAAGGTGACCGTAGGCGAGAAGGATTACGGCGATGCGGTCGAAAAATCCCTGCGTGAGTACAAACGCAAGGCCAATATTCCGGGCTTCCGCCCCGGTATGGTGCCGATGGGCGTGATCAAGAAGATGTACGGCAAGGGCGTGCTTGCGGAGCAGGCTTACCGCCAGGCTTCGGAAGCGGCGTTCAACTACCTGCAGGAGCAGAAGATCGACTATGTCGGTGACGTGATCCCCTCGGAGGAGCAGGGCGACTTCGATTTCGAGAACGGGACCGAATTCGAATTCATTTTCGAGATCGGCGAAGCTCCCGAGGTGAAGCTCGAGCTGTCGGCGAAAGATAAGATGACCTACTACACGATCAAGGTCGATAAGAAGATGCACGACGATTACCGCAGCAATTTCCTGCGTCGTTTCGGCCGTCTGGTGGATACCGACAAGGTAACGGCGGACGAAGCGCTGGAGGTGACGCTCGACAACGGCGATATGAAGATCGAGGGCGCTTACGTCGGACTGATTTCGATGAACGAGGAGGAGCGCAAGCCCTTCATCGGCAAGAAGGTCGGATTCAAGATGCAGGTCAATGTCAATGAACTTTACAAGACTCCGGCGCAGCGTGCCGCCGTATTGCAGGTCAAGGAGAACGAATTGGAGGGTATCAAACCCGAATTTTCTCTCGAAATCACCAAGATCCGCAAGTTCGCGGAACCGGAGCTGAACGAGGAGTTCTTCAAGATGGCTTTTCCTGCGGGCAACGTCAAAACCGCCGAGGAGTTCGAGGCGTTCGTCGATGCCGAGATTTCGAAGGAGCTGCGCCGCGAGAGCGACTATCTCTTTACGTTGCAGTTGCGTGATTTCCTGTTGAAGAAAGCCGGGTTGACCATGCCGGTCGAGTTCCTCAAGCGCTGGCTGTACGTCATCAACGAAGGCAAGTTCTCCAAGGAGGAGATCGAGAAGGATTTCGACGCTTTCGTGAAACTGTTCACCTGGAATTACCTCCAGAAATATTTCATCAAGCAGGATAACCTCACGGTAACCCCCGAAGAGGCTACTGCAGAGGCCAAGGCGTTGGCACAGGCCCAGTTCGCTCAATACGGACTGCCGACGGCTCCGGAAGATATGCTGGCCAATTACGCCAAGAAGATTCTCGAGGACCGCGAGCAGGGACAGAAGATCTACGAGAAGCTGTATGAGATGAAGGTGGTCGAGGACGTGAAGTCCAAGATCAAGGTGACCGAAAAGGCCGTTTCTGCCGAAGAGTTCGCAAAACTGGCCAAGGAGATTTAAGAAACAGCGGAAAATTGGTATCCGATCAGAGCTTTGAGGGTTTGATTTTTGCAATCACTCCCTCAAAGTCTGTTTAGTAGTCATACTTCTGTTTTTTGCTTCTTCCCTCGTTTTTGCCGGATTCGAGCCTGCATCGTGTGTTGGCCGGGTACGGGAAATCGAGTAGGACCGGAGGCAAGTCGCGGAAAAATTTTTGAACCGGCTTCCGATGTTTTTTATTAACTTGCAAACTGTTCGGTTATGAATGAATTTGAAAAATACGCCACCCGGCATTGCGGTATCAATAGTCTGAAACTGCATGATTTCCGCTCGCAGTACGCGGCCTACGTGTCGCCGACGATCATCGAGGAGCGCCAGTTGAACGTGGCGACGATGGACGTCTTTTCGCGTTTGATGATGGATCGCATCATCTTTTTGGGGGCTCCGATTTACGACGATGCGGCCAATATCATCCAGGCACAGCTGCTGTTCCTGGAGTCGGCCGACCCGGAAAAGGACATCCAGATTTATATCAACTCCCCGGGCGGATCGGTGACGGCCGGTCTGGGAATTTACGATACGATGCAACTGGTGCAGCCCGATGTGGCGACCATCTGTACGGGACTGGCCGCTTCGATGGGCGCCGTGCTGCTGACCGCCGGTGCTGCAGGCAAGCGCTCGGCGTTACCCCATTCGCGGGTGATGATCCATCAGCCGCTGGGCGGGGCTCAGGGGCAGGCGTCGGACATCGAGATCACGGCCCGCGAGATCCGCAAGACCAAGCAGGAGCTGTACGAGATCATTGCGGCCCATTCGGGCGCTCCGATCGAGAAGATCGAAAAGGATGCCGACCGCGATTATTGGCTGTCGGCTCGGGAGGCCAAGGAGTACGGGCTGATCGACGAGGTGCTGACCAAGCGGGGATAATATTTCTGTTTCAATCTGCAGGGGACGGTCGATTTCGGGAGAGAAAATGTATCGTTTCCGATCAGCGGAGGCAGAGCGGGGCGCTCGATAGGCCGAGCGGAATAAATGAAGAACCCGGTTCGATATTTCCGGTGTGCGAAGTCGGAACGAGGCCGATCGACGGCCGGGTAGAGATGATGGCGGGAGGTTGTTTTCGACTTTATCCCGGCAGAGGCTCGTCCGAAAGTTCGACCGGGACCGGGAACGAAATTCGAAGGAAAACTAAAGACCTATGGCTAAAAATTACGGAGAAGACCTTTACGGCAACGAGAGCGATGCGTGTTCGTTCTGCGGGGCCAAACGCCGCGATGGTGCGATCCTGTTGAGTTCGTCCAAGGGTTGCAATATTTGCAGCAAATGTATTGCGAAAGGATACCAGATGCTCATCGACAACGATGTGCTGCATGACGAAGCCGCATCCCGTCGCAAGGAGAAGAAGAATACCTCGTTGAAATTCGAGGATTTGCTCAAGCCCAATGAAATCAAGGAGTTTTTGGATCAGTACGTGATCGGGCAGGACGATGCCAAACGCTATATGTCGGTGGCCGTATATAATCACTACAAGCGGCTGCTGCATGCTTCGGGCGAGGCGAGCGAAGTGGAGCTCGACAAGTCGAACATCCTGCTGGTCGGCCCGACGGGTACCGGCAAGACGCTGATGGCCCGCACGATCGCCAAATTGCTGAACGTGCCCTTCACCATCGTGGACGCTACGGTACTTACCGAGGCGGGATACGTGGGCGAGGATGTCGAGAGCATTCTCTCGCGGCTGTTGCAGGTGGCTTCCTACGACGTGGAGCTGGCCCAGCGGGGAATTGTCTTCATCGACGAGATCGACAAGATCGCCCGCAAGAGCGACAATCCGTCGCTTACGCGCGACGTATCAGGTGAAGGAGTGCAGCAGGCTTTGCTGAAGATTCTGGAAGGCACGGTGGTCAATGTTCCGCCCCAGGGCGGGCGCAAGCATCCCGAGCAGCAGTTCGTGCAGGTCGATACGCGCAACATTCTGTTCATCTGCGGCGGAGCGTTCGACGGCATCGAGAAGAAGATCGCCCAGCGGCTCAACACCCGGGCGATGGGTTACGGACGGATGAATGCCGATTCCGTGGACCGCAACAACCTCATGCAATACCTTATGCCGCAGGACCTCAGGTCGTTCGGTCTGATTCCCGAACTGGTGGGCCGCCTGCCGGTGCTGACCTATATGGAGCCGCTCGGCCGCGAGGCCCTGCGTTCGATCCTCACGCAGCCCAAAAATGCCATCATCAAGCAGTATGAAAAGCTGTTCGAGATGGACGGCGTGAAGCTCGTGTTCGACGACGAGGTGTTGGACTATATCGTCGATAAAGCCATCGAGTACCGGCTCGGTGCCCGGGGATTGCGTTCGATCTGCGAAGCGATCATGATGGACACGATGTTCGATATCCCCTCTTCGGGAGAGCGCCGCTTCGAAGTGACCTTGCCTTATGCCCGGGAAAAGTTCGAAAAGAAGAAATTTTTGGCGCTCAAGCAGGTCGGATAAGCCGGATTTATATTAAATTTGTACCACGAACGCCGGGCCGCTTGCAACATGCCGGAGCGGGAGGCTGTCGGAATGGAACATCGAGCGGGCGGGATTTCCGGTTTTCAATGCGGTCTTGTCTGCCTGGTTTTCCGCAGGAACGGAACCGGGCGGATCTGACGCGGGCGCGGGCCGGGTGAAAGGATTCCGCAATTTATCCTGAACAGGATACGCAAGTCCGTTGCATCGGGGTGGTGCAGGTTTATCCGGGTTACGCCGTATGTAGCAGCGAAGCGAGAAATTCAAACATAATAAAAGCATACAATCACTTATGATTACTAAATCCGAACTCACGCGCGTTGCAGACAACATCCGCATCCTGTCTGCGGCGATGGTCGAGAAAGCCAAATCGGGACATCCCGGCGGCGCAATGGGCGGCGCGGACTTCATGGCTGTACTTTACACCGAATTTCTCCGCTACGATCCGGACCAGATGGATTATCCCTTCCGGGACCGTTTCTTCCTCGATCCGGGCCACATGTCGCCGATGCTCTACTCGACTCTCGCACTGGCCGGAACTTATTCGGTGGAGGATTTGCGTAATCTGCGGCAGTGGGGCAGCGTCACGCCGGGCCATCCGGAAGTGGACGTGCTGCACGGTGTGGAGAATACGTCGGGTCCTCTGGGCCAGGGGCATGCCATGGCGCTGGGCGCCGCGATCGCCGAGCGGTTCCTTGCGGCTCGTTTCGGGGAGTGGCAGTCCCACAAGATCTATGCCTACATCTCCGACGGCGGTATCGAGGAGGAGGTGTCGCAGGGCGTGGGCCGCATCGCCGGCCACCTGGGGATGAACAATCTGATCATGTACTACGATTCGAACAACGTTCAGCTTTCGACCAAGGTCGATGAGGTGGATACCGAGAACGTAGCGATGAAATACGAGGCGTGGGGCTGGAACGTCATCACCATCGACGGCCATGACGTAGAGCAGATCCGCGAAGCTCTTACGGCTGCCAATGCCGAAAAGGAGCGTCCGATGCTTATCATCGGCCGTACGGTCATGGGCAAGGGTGCGGTTGCGGCCGACGGATCGAGCTTCGAGGACAAGGTTTCGACGCACGGTCAGCCGCTGACGGAACGTTGTTCCCGCCCGCGGCGGGCTCCGGGAGCCGATTTCGCCGCTACCGTCCGCAACCTGGGCGGCGATGCGGAGGATCCGTTCAAGATCTTCTCCGAGAGCGGCAAGGTGTTCGACGCCCGCCGCGAAGAGCTTCGTGAATGGGTGCGCACGCAGCGCGAGAGGGAGAAGACGTGGCGTTCCGAGCACAAGGAGCTCTCCCGCAAACTCGATCTTTTCCTCTCGGGCAAGGTGCCGGAGATGGACTACAAGGGACTCGAGATCAAACCCGACGGTGCGACCCGCGCCGCCTCGGCTTCAGTGCTCTCCTTCTATGCGGAGCGGATCGAAAATATGATCGTCGCCTCGGCCGACCTCTGCAATTCGGACAAGACGGACGGCTACCTCAAGAAAACCAAAGCCTTCTCGAAGGGTGATTTTTCGGGCAAGTTTTTCCAGGCAGGCGTTTCGGAGCTGACGATGGCCTGCATTGCCAACGGTATGGCGCTGCATGGGGGCGTGATTCCGGCGTGCGGTACGTTCTTCGTCTTCTCGGACTATATGAAACCCGCCGTGCGTCTGGCTGCCCTGATGCACCTGCATGTAATCTATATCTGGACGCACGACTCGTTCCGTGTGGGCGAGGACGGTCCGACGCACCAGCCCGTCGAGCACGAGGCTCAGATCCGTCTGATGGAACATTTGAAGAATCACCGGGGGGAGCGTTCTATGTTGGTGCTGCGTCCGGCCGACGGCGAGGAAACCGTTACAGCTTGGAAATTGGCGATCGAGGAGCATCGTCCCGTCGCGCTGATCCTGTCGCGGCAAAATATTAAGAATCTGCCCGCACTCAATCACAGCCGCCGTGAGGAGGCTGCCCAGCTTTCGAAAGGCGCCTATATCGTAGTCGATGCCGCCAAACCGGCTGTGGTGATGCTCGCTTCGGGTTCCGAAGTCGCTACGCTGGTCGAAGGTGCCGAGTTGCTTTCGAAGGAGGGAATCGCGGTCCGTATCGTGAGCGTGCCGAGCGAAGGACTTTTCCGCGACCAGCCCAAATCCTATCAGCAGACCGTTCTGCCACAGGGTGTGGTGCGTTACGGCCTTACGTCGGGTCTGCCCGTGACATTGCTGGGACTGGTAGGTGAAAACGGTATGATTCACGGTCTGGATCACTTCGGTTATTCGGCACCCTACAAGGTCCTCGACGAGAAGTTCGGTTACAACGGCCAGACGGTATATGAAGAGGTGAAGAAGTTGATCGGTAAATAAGCCGGTTGTAAAACGGATAGAAGACAGGCCCGGATGCCGATAGGCGTCCGGGCCTGTCTTCTGTTTGTTCCGTCGTTCTCCCGTTGATTTTTTCACGGGTCTTTCCGCTGTTTTTTGCACCCGTCGGGTTTCCCGAAGACTTGTCCGGCGATGTTCGGGGAAGAACGGGTGCAGCTTTGAAATCGGATCATGGACAGAGTGCCTTGGGGCGGCCTTTTCCTGTTATTGTTGATAACTTTTCCATAAAATGCCGGAGGGGCGGACCATCGAATGCGATTAAACCCTATATTTGTTTTCGGTATCGGTTCCCGATGTGGAGGGCGAATCCACCGGGATTAAAAGGGAATCCTGTGAAAGTCAGGAACTATCCCCGTAGCTGTAAGTTTCTTTTGGGCGGTACATTCTCTCAGCCACTGGCCGTTCGGGCCGGGAAGGCGTGCCGTCCGGAACAAGTCAGAAGACCTGCCGTACCGGGACGAGATTCGTTGCTTTCGGGTGAAAAGCGTCGGAACGGTTTCGGATGCTTCGTCGTATCTATTGCCGGTTCTGTAAATTCCATTCCTGCCTGTGTTGTATCGGGTCGGATCGCTGCGAATCCGTCGTTCAGAAGAGGTGTATTTCGGTTTTTCCGAAGGGTCGGTAAAAAGTCGTCGGATCGGACGACACCGATCTGGCCGACGAAGGCGTACGGTATGGCTCGGAACGTGCGGCTTGTCGTGTTTCTGCGGAGAAAGCCCGGCGGCTGATATTTGTTGCCGTCGAGCCGGGTCGGAATCGGCCGAATTTCCGTCGGTGGAGTTATCGGTGTGGGGAATTCGAGCGTTGAAAGTATGAGTATAATAATATAATATTTGAGGAGAAGTTTAATCGTTATGGAAACATTCATTGTCAAGAGGGACGGAACGCGGGAGGCGTTTTCGATGGAGAAGATTCAGCGGGCGATCGCCAAGGCATTCCTTTCGGTCGGGAGTTTCGCTACGCAGGACGTGATCACCAACATCCTGAGCCGGGTCAGCGTGACCGACGGCATCTCGGTCGAGGAGATCCAGAACCAGGTGGAGGTCGCGCTCATGGCCGAGCGTTACTACACGGTAGCCAAGGCTTATATGCTTTATCGCCAGCGGCATACCGAGGATCGGGAGGTGCGCGACAAGTTGCAGTTCCTCATGGAGTACTGCGATGCTTCGAACGCCGCGACAGGAAGCAAGTTCGACGCCAATGCCAACGTGGAGAACAAGAACATGGCTACGCTCATCGGCGAGCTGCCCAAATCGAATTTCATCCGTCTGAACCGCCGCATGCTCACCGACCGCCTCAAGGAGATATACGGCAAGGAGTTGGCGGACAAGTATATCGAGATGCTGAACGACCATTTCATCTACAAAAACGACGAAACTTCGCTGGCCAACTATTGCGCTTCGATTACGATGTATCCCTGGCTCATCGGAGGAACGATTTCGATCGGGGGCAATTCGAAAGCCCCGACCAACCTCAAGTCATTCTGCGGCGGCTTCGTGAATATGGTTTTTATCGTGTCGAGTATGCTCAGCGGCGCCTGCGCCACACCCGAATTTCTGATGTATATGAACTATTTCATCGGCCAGGAGTACGGCACCGACTATTTCAAACGGGCGGACGAGGTGGTCGATCTCTCGAAGAAACGGCGCACGATCGACAAGGTCATCACCGACTGTTTCGAACAGATCGTCTATTCGATCAACCAGCCGACCGGAGCGCGGAATTTCCAGGCCGTGTTCTGGAACGTTGCTTACTACGACCGCTACTATTTCGAGAGCCTGTTCGGAAATTTCCTCTTCCCCGACGGCAGCAAGCCCGACTGGGAGTCGCTCAGCTGGCTGCAAAAGCGTTTCATGAAGTGGTTCAACCGCGAACGGACCCGCACCGTGCTGACCTTCCCGGTCGAAACGATGGCTTTACTCACGGAAAACGGTGACGTGAAGGACAAGGAGTGGGGCGATTTCACGGCCGAAATGTATGCCGAGGGACATTCGTTCTTTACCTACATGAGCGACAATGCCGATTCGCTTTCGAGCTGCTGCCGCCTGCGCAACGAAATTACGGACAACGGGTTCAGCTACACGCTCGGCGCCGGAGGCGTATCGACCGGCTCGAAGAGCGTGCTGACGATCAACCTGAACCGTTGCATCCAGTACGCCGCACGTAAGGGTATGCCCTATCAGTTCTTCCTCGAGGAGGTGGTCGATCTGGTGCACAAGGTGCAGTTGGCCTACAACGAGAACCTGAAATACATGCAGTCGAAGGGGATGCTGCCCCTGTTCGATGCGGGCTATATCAATATGTCGCGCCAGTACCTCACTATCGGTGTGAACGGACTGGTCGAAGCAGCCGAATTTCTCGGCATTCCGATCAACGACAATCCCGATTACGAACGTTTTACACAGGAAATTCTCGGAATGATCGAAAAGTACAACAAGAAGTACCGCTCGAAGGAGGTGATGTTCAACTGCGAGATGATTCCGGCGGAGAACGTGGGAGTGAAACATGCCAAATGGGACAAGCGCGACGGCTACAAGGTGGGGCGCGACTGTTACAACAGCTATTTTTACATCGTCGAGGACGAATCGCTCAACATCGTGGACAAGTTCCGACTGCACGGCCGCAAATACATCGAGCACCTCACGGGCGGCTCGGCCCTGCACATGAACCTGCAGGAACATTTGAGCCGGGAGCAGTACCGCCACCTGTTGCGCGTGGCTTCGCAGGAGGGATGCAACTATTTCACGTTCAACATCCCGAATACGGTCTGCAACGATTGCGGGCATATCGACAAGCGCAACCTCAAGGCGTGTCCGAAATGCAACGGCAGGAATCTCGATTATCTGACCCGTATCATCGGTTATATGAAGCGTGTCAGCAACTTCTCTCAAGCTCGGCAGCAGGAGGCCGCGCGTCGTCACTATGCTACGCCTGGCCAGCTTTGATGTGGTGTTCCAGGAGATTCCGGGCGAAGTGACCCTCGCTCTGAATCTTTCGGGGTGTCCGAACCGGTGCGCCGGGTGTCACAGTCCCCATCTGTGGGAAGAGGTCGGGGAGCCGCTGGACGATAATTTGCTGAATAGTTTGTTGTCGGGATACGGAAATGCGATTACCTGCGTTTGTTTTATGGGAGGCGATGCAGCGCCCGGCGATGTCGCGCATTGGAGCGCCTGTGTGCGGGCTGCGACCGAGGGCCGGCTGAAGACAGGCTGGTATTCGGGGCGTTCTGAATTGGCCGCAGGTATCGACCCGCGCAGTTTTGATTATATCAAGCTGGGACCGTATGTCGCACATTTGGGAGGCTTGGATTCCGCTTCGACGAACCAGCGGCTTTACCGGGTGACGGACGGCGAAATGAAGGACATTACGGCGGAGTTGAGGAACAGGGATCGTATGTTATTGGGTTAATTGAATCATATTAAAAGGCTGCGAGGGCTGTGAACGAATAGTTCACAGCCCTCGCAGTATATGCCGGGCGGTTCGCGGATTTGCACGGAACGGAGTCCGTGCGCACTGTTTTTCGGTTTGAGGAACTCGAAAGAATTCGCTGCTCGCCTACGGATGCAGACAAGTAAAAAGTCCCCTTTTCGGGGACTTTTTACTTGTGCGGTCGGTCGCGTTATAGTCCGAACTTTTGCTTGATCAGATCGACGGCATCGAGCTTTTCCCAGCCGAAGAATTCGATCTCGCGCTCCACCTCGCGGCCGTCCTCCCACACTTTCTCCTTGCGGGTGTAGGGGCGGTTGCCGAAATGTCCGTAGGATGCCGTCGCTTCGAAGATCGGGTTTTTGAGGCCGAATTTCTTTACGATAGCTGCCGGACGCAGGTCGAAGAGCTTGGCGATACGGCGGGCGATCTCCCCGTCGGTCATGTCCGCGAGCTTCGGATTGCGGCTGCATACCGCACCGTGCGTATCGACGAAGACGGAGATCGGTTCGGCGATCCCGATGGCATAGCTCAACTCCACGAGAATTTCGTCCGCGATCCCGGCCGCCACCATGTTCTTGGCGATGTAGCGGGCTGCGTAAGCTGCCGAACGGTCCACCTTCGAGGAGTCCTTGCCCGAGAAGGCGCCGCCGCCGTGGGCACCGCGTCCGCCGTAGCTATCGACGATGATCTTGCGGCCCGTGAGTCCCGTATCTCCGTGCGGGCCGCCGATGACGAACTTGCCCGTGGGATTCACGTGCAGGATATAGTCGTCGCCGATCAGTCGCGCCAACTTATCCTTGGCGCGTTCCAGACGGGCCTTGACGCGTGGAATGAGGATCGTGCGCACGTCCTCGCGGATCTTCTCCTGCATGCGTTTTTCGGCCATCTTCTCGGTGACGCCCTTGCTCGTGGGGATGAAATCGTCGTGCTGGGTCGAAACCACGATGGTATGTACGCGCAGCGGACGGTGCGTCTGTTCGTCGTATTCGATCGTTACCTGCGACTTGGCGTCGGGACGCAGGTAGGTCATCACCTGCCCTTCGCGGCGGATGACGGCCAGTTCCTTGAGAATGACGTGCGAGAGGATGAGCGTCGCAGGCATGTATTCGCGCGTTTCGTTGCACGCATAGCCGAACATGATGCCCTGATCGCCCGCGCCTTGTTCTTCTTCGGCCTCGCGCACGACACCCTGGTTAATGTCCGGAGACTGTTCGTGGATCGCGGAGAGTACGCCGCAGGAATTACCGTCGAACTGATATTCGCTTTTGGTATAACCGATACGGTTGATTACGCGGCGTGTTACGTGCTGGATATCGACGTAGGCGCTCGAACGCACTTCGCCCGCGACGACAACCAGACCGGTGGTACAGAGCGTTTCGCAGGCTACTTTGGAGTTGGGGTCGTGACGAAGGAATTCGTCGAGAATGGCATCGGAAATCTGATCCGAAACTTTGTCGGGGTGTCCTTCGGACACGGACTCCGACGTAAATAAAAATCCCATTTTACATTTTTTTTGGAAGTTAAACGTATAAAATGGGGAAAAATTGGCTGCTGGAATAAAAAAGCTGTTTTAGCTATTTTTTATTGTGGTTTGCAATCAGTCAAATCTTTCCACATTCCCCGCCGATCGGCGAGGACTGCAAAGGTAAATATAAAAAACGGGGAATAAAAACTTATTCCCCATATTATTTGCGAAAAATAGGTGCCGTCTTATAGGGCCTTGGTATCTATCGGGTTACGTTCAAGGTCGGCAGATTCAGGATTTGGGCCCGGGTGAATTATTCTGTGTGCCGACGGCGGAGTTTTCGCTTCGCGACACGTCTAAAAGCTGGAAACACAATAATCGTCTTTTCTGGGCGTTCTGTAACTAAATAGAAACGCTCAAACAGAAACAGCCCATGAGATAAAATTGCCTCCGTAATAAAACCAGTTAAATTATTTCGATATTGGATTATGAAAAAGGCATTGTTGTTATTAGGTATGATTGCCGCAGGCGCCGCATCCGGCGGTGTCGTCGCCTGGAGTATTTTATCGCCGGCCGAAAAGAACGGCACGCATGTTGTTACGCCGCAGAGCGGGGCAGTGTCTGACGACCCCTTTTCTCAGGCGGGAACCCATTTCACTTCGTATCAGGCCGAGCAGTATCCGGATCTTACGTATGCTGCCGAGAATGCTGTCAAGGCCGTCGTGAATATCGAGGTGGTTCAGGAGATCGAAGTTCCCGAGCGGCAGTACGATCCGTTTTTCGAATTTTTCGGTATTCCCCAGCAGGGCCGGCGCGGCCCTTCGACACAGGAGCGTCGGGGCGGAGGATCCGGCGTGATTATTTCCGCAGACGGTTACATCGTGACCAACAACCATGTGGTGGACGAGGCTACGCGCCTTCGCGTGAAGCTGAGCGACGGCCGCACGTTCGACGCCAAGGTGATCGGTACCGACCCCACGACGGATGTGGCGCTGGTGAAGATCGAGGCCGAGGACCTGCCTACGTTGCCTTTCGGCAGTTCGGATTCGCTCCGGTTGGGCGAATGGGTGCTGGCCATCGGATCGCCCTATAACCTGCAATCGACCATTACGGCCGGTATCGTGAGTGCCAAAGCGCGTCAGTTGGATGTCATTCCGAGCGAATTCCGCATCGAGTCGTTTATCCAGACGGATGCGGCCGTCAATCCCGGTAATTCGGGCGGTGCGTTGGTCAATACACGCGGCGAACTGGTCGGTATCAATACCGTAATCAAGACGATGACGGGCAGCTATGTCGGTTATTCGTTCGCGGTCCCCGAAACGATCGTCCGCAAGGTGGTCGTGGATCTCAAGGAGTACGGCGTCGTGCAGCGGGCTCTGTTGGGTCTGGCATTCCGCCCCATAGATCAGAATTTCATCGATCAGATGGGCGAGGAAACGGGTATCGAGGAGTTGGGTGGCGTTTATGTCGCCAGTGTGTCCGAAGGGGGCGCTGCCTCGCAGGCCGGTATCCGCAAGGGAGATGTGATTCTTTCGGTCGATGGCGTGGAGTTGAACGAGGCTGCGACGCTGCAGGAGCAGATCGGCAAGCATCGTCCCACCGACAAGGTAAAATTAATGATAAAAAGGTCGGGTTCGATGAAACAAATCGAGGTGACCTTGCGTAATAAAGCAGGTAAGACGGAACTCCTCACGCGGGACGACGTCGATGTGATGGAAGTTTTGGGCGGAAAGTTCGCCACGGCCGATGAGCGTCTGTGTCGCCGACTGGAGATCAGAGGCGGTGTGGAAGTGCTGGCAATCAAGGCGAACGGTATTCTGTCGAAGGCACGGGTAAGACCGGGATTCGTGATTACCCACATCAACGACAAGTCCGTGCGTTCGCTCTCCGATATGCAGCGGATGACCGATAAGGTTCGCAGCATCGACGGAGTATATCCCGACGGACGTTCGGCGAGCTATGTGCTTGTCGAATAGGGAAGCGCCAGGAAAGCCGGGTATGTTTTACCGTTTTTTATTGCCGTAGTTTAAGAACATTCTTATAAAATTAAATATGCGTCAGTTAAAAATTACGAAGTCCATCACCAACCGTGAGAGCGCGTCTTTGGACAAGTACTTGCAGGAAATCGGCAAGGAGGAGCTCATTACGGTTGAGGAGGAGGTGGAACTTGCCCAGCGAATCAAGAAGGGTGACCAGGAGGCATTGGAGAAGCTCACCAAAGCCAATCTGCGTTTCGTCGTGTCGGTGGCCAAGCAGTATCAGAATCAAGGCCTCAGTCTGCCCGACTTGATTAACGAGGGAAACCTCGGTCTTATCAAGGCTGCGGAGAAGTTCGACGAAACCCGGGGTTTCAAGTTCATTTCGTATGCCGTGTGGTGGATTCGTCAGTCGATCCTGCAAGCTCTGGCCGAGCAGTCGCGTATCGTGCGCCTGCCGCTCAATCAGGTAGGCTCGCTCAATAAGATCAACAAGGCTTTCGCCCGTTTCGAGCAGGAGCACGAGCGCACCCCTTCGCCCGAGGAGTTGGCGAACGAGTTGGAGCTTCCCAAGGAGAAGGTGACCGATACGCTGCGTGTCGCCGGCCGCCATGTTTCGGTGGATGCGCCTTTTGCCGACGGCGAGGACAACAGCCTGCTCGATGTGTTGGTGAACCCCGATTCGCCCAATGCCGACAGAGGGTTGATTAACGAGTCGCTCTCGACCGAGGTGGATCGTGCCTTGGAAACGCTGACCGAGCGCGAGCGGGATATCATCAAATATTTCTTCGGCATCGGCTGTTCGGAAATGACGCTCGAAGAGATCGGCGAAAAATTCGACCTGACGCGCGAACGTGTACGCCAGATCAAGGAGAAGGCGATCCGTCGTCTGCGTCACTCCTCCCGCAGCAAGTTGCTGAAATCTTATCTGGGATAGAGAACCCCGTTTATGATAAAGCCGGAACTTTATGAAGTTCCGGCTTTTTTATTCCATTTCCGAACTTTGTTTTGCAATTGTCGCCGGTGACAGTCGGTGCGGGGCGATTACCTGTCGTCGGAATATTCGTCTTCGGTCATCATACGCTGGATGCGCAGGTTTTTACCCAAGACCAGGGTGATGGACAGCAACGCGAGAGCACAGACGGCGCAAAGAGCCAGCCATTCGAGCCGTCCCAATATGCCCGATAGCAGGACCCCCGCTACGGATAGTGCCAGGACCGTGTAACAGATGACGAGAGTAATCTTAAGTGGTTGCAGCATATTTTTATGGTGGCGATTATATTTTGCAATGTATCCTTATCCGACGGTCGCAGCATTGAATTCGAGGGGCGCTATTCGCGGCCTGTGCCCGCATTTGCAATGCAGCCCTTTCTAAATCCTCTTCTCGGAGAGGGCTTGGGTCGCTGTGCTTTCAGAGAGGTACTCTAACGCGTATAATCAGGTTTTAGAAGTTATTATGCTTACCACAAAATCGGTGCCTTTCCGATGCTTTGCAGATATTCGTTGGCCCGGGAAAAGTGTTTGCTGCCGAAAAATCCCCGGTAGGCCGACAGCGGGGAGGGATGGACGGCTTTGAGGATGCAGTTGCGCTGGGGATCGGCGATGGCGCCTTTGCGCTGGGCGTAACTTCCCCACAGCATGTAAACGATGCCTTGCTTGCGCTGTGCGATGGCCCGCACGACCGCATCGGTGAAAGTTTCCCAGCCGTGTCCTGCGTGGGAGGCCGCTTCGTGCGCCCGGACCGTCAGCACGGCATTGAGTAGCAGCACGCCCTGTTCGGCCCAGCGGTCGAGGTTGCCGCTCGTGGGAATCGGCGAGCCGGTGTCGTCGGCTACTTCCTGGAAGATGTTCTGCAGCGAGGGTGGGAACGGCACGCCGTCCGCCACGGAGAAACAGAGTCCGTTGGCCTGTCCTTCGCCGTGATAGGGGTCCTGTCCGATGATTACCACTTTGAGTTTGTCGAACGGGCATTTGTCGAAGGCACGAAAAATGTTGCTTCCTCTGGGGAATATCCGGCGGGAAGCGTATTCTTGCCGTACGAAGTCGGTGAGTTCTCGGAAATAGGGTTTTTCGAACTCTTCGGAAAGAATCTCTTTCCAGTCCGAAGCGATTTTAACATCCATGGCTGGTATTGAATTAGGCTGTTATATATTTCGAGTACCACGACCGTTTTTTGTTGATCTCGGCAGGCAGCCCTCGATCCTGCGGGGTGTCGTTTCGTTCTGACCTTCTTCCCGGGAAGAGTTTCGACTTTTCGTCGAAGCATGTCGGTCGGTTTCGAGCCGGAGCAGGTCGGTAATCGAGCTATATAATCAGGTTAAATTTTTGCTAAAATACAAAGAAAGTTCGAAACGGCGTGTCGGAAATGCGTAAATTTGAAAAGTGGCATCAAAAGAATATATATTATTTGTTATGAAAAAAATTGTAATTACCATGCTCGTCCTGTTGTCGGCGGCCTATGCCGTCGGGATAGGAGGCGGGGAGGTCGCCCGTAAACTGAACCTTCGACCGTCGCAAATCGTTCCCGCAGCCGACACGTTGCCGGTTCGGAACCTGATCTATCTGATCGGGGACGGTATGGGATTGAGTCACGTGTCGATGTTGATGCTCGAGGAGGGATACGGTACGACCGCTTTCGACCGGGCGCAGAACATCGCATTGATTACTACTTATTCAGCCAACAACCGGGTGACGGACTCCGCAGCGGCCGGTACGGCGCTGGCGACGAGACATAAGACCGGCAACGGTATGCTCGGTGTGCTGCCCGATTCGACGGCTGCGGAGTCGATTATGGCGGATGCGATCCGAGCCGGGATGCCGACCGGAGTCGTCGTTACCAGTACTCTGCAACACGCTACGCCCGGCGCTTTCTATGCCCATGTACCTTATCGGCGACAGTATCAGCGAATTTCCGATCAACTGGCCGGAAGCGACTTGACGGTGGCCTTCGGCGGCGGATTGAAGTATGCCGAAGCGTCGGAGCGGGAGGACGGTGTACCGGGCATCGAGCGCCTTCGGGATCGCGGTTTCCGGGTGCTGACCGATCCCTCACAGCTCGATACCTTGAGCCGGGGACCTGTGATGGGATTCTTTGCCGACGGTCACCTGCCGAAAATGTCGGAGGGTCGGGGCGATTATCTGGAGCGGGCGACCCGCAAGGCGCTGGAGATTCTGTCGCGAGAAGCCGGCGAGCGCGACCGGGGCTTTATTCTGATGGTCGAAGGATCCCAGATCGATCTGCGGGCACACGATAACGATGCCGAAGGCGTCCTGGCGGAGATGCGTGATTTCGACCGGGCGGTTGCCGCTGCGATGGATTTCGCCGACCGGCATCCTGGGACGCTCGTGGTCGTTACGGCCGATCACGAAACGGGCGGTCTTTCGATTCCTTCGGCCGATGTCGATTTCGAGCACGAGGAGGCCGGGATCGAGTACCGTTTCAGCACCGGCGGACATACGGCGGCGATGGTGCCCGTCTATCTGTACGGGACAGGCTCCGAACGGATTAACGGCGTACTGGACAACACGGAGCTGGCCCGTATGTTGAAATGGCTGGTATTGCCGGATAGCGGACGGATTGCGAATGTGCCCGATTGATTCGGATGTACGGGAAGTCCGCAGGACCGGAGAGAAAAAGCGCGGGGTGTTGTGATCGACACCCTGCGCTGTAATTTATGGCATTGCGTTTCGGTTTTTCCGTGCTTCTTCGTTGTCCTTCTCGTCCGTGTCGTCGCCTTCCCAGTCGAACGGCGGGAAATCGCGTCGTTCACCCAGCGAGAAGCGGGTGTAGGTGATCGGCAGCTTCCGTTCGAGGAACATCTGTTCGTAGGCGGTCTTGACCGAGAGTATTTCGTCCGCGAACCCCGAGCCGTAGATGTCGTTGTTGGCCACGTCGCAGGGCAGACCGAACCGTTCGATCACGGCTTGCGTGTAGGCGTAGAGGTGTTGCGAGTCGGTCTTGAGGTTGATTCGTCCGCCGGGAACCTGCATCTGTGCGTACTGGCCCAGGAAGAGGGGTGAGGTGAGCCGTTTCTTGGCCCGGCGCGATTTGAGCTGCGGATCGGGGAAGGTGATCCAGATCTCATCGACCTCTCCTTCGGCGAAGAAGGAGGCGATCATTTCGATGCGGGTACGCAGAAAACCGACGTTGCGCATTTGCCGTTCCGTGGCGGTTTTGGCTCCGCGCCACATGCGGGCACCCTTGATGTCGATACCGATGAAGTTGCGGTTGGGGTCGCGCTCCGCGAGTGCGACGGTGTATTCGCCCTTGCCGCAGCCCAGTTCGAGTACGATCGGACGGTCGTTATGGAAAAAGTCGCTGTGCCAATGTCCTTTGAGCGGATGGTCGCGGCGGAAGGCCTCCTCGAAGGCGGGTTGTACGAAACATTCGAACGTGAGGTTCTCCGCAAAGCGTCTGAGTTTGTCTTTGCCCATCTGTTTTTATTCGCTTTTTTGCTGGTTGATGCCGATGGCTTCCACGCCCCGGACCGGCATCGCCGGGGTGAAAGCCATCCTGTAAATGCCGCTGTCGGGAAAAATTACGTGCCGACGATAGGGAACCGACGCTTCCTCCGCGAGGGCTGCCGGGTGCCTGCGGGGAGGAAGGCCCAGCGTGTAGGATTCCTCGAAAACCAGGGAGTCGGGCGAAATGGTCCGTATCGTCAGCCGCAGCGTGTCGTCCCGAAAGGAGTCGTTGTAACGCACGACGATGTATAGGTCGCGCGGGGTCACGGTATCCGCGTTCGGAATTTCGATTTCGGCACTTTCGCTCCACGTGCCGCCCCCGGTATCGGTTACGACCGTCTGATGCGGCGAAAGGCAGCTCGTAACGAGCATTCCGGCGATCGCTATGATACTCCGCAGGTACATTACGAGTCGTTATTGCTCTTTTTTCGGCGGTTCGGGTTGTGCTGTCTCTCCGTTTCCGCCTTCCCGACGGTTGCCTTCACGACGGTTGCGTCCTCCGCGTCCCCGAGGACGGCGGCGGGCACCGTTCTGTCCCTCTTCGCCCGGAGATTGGGAGTGTGTCGGAGTCGGATCGGTTTCGGAGCCGTTTTGTCCCGGACGGTTTTCGGAACGAGAACGCTCCGAACGACGTTCCCCGCGCTGTTCGCTGCGAGAGCCCTGACCGTTGCCGCGTTCACCGTTCTGTTCGCCGGAGGTGTTCCCGCGTTCGGTGCGCTGTTCGTTTTTCTGGGTGCTTTGTCCGTTTCGCGGCCCGTTCCGGTCGCTGTTGCGTGGGTTGTGCGGTTCGCCCTGACCGTTATTCCGTTCTCCGCGCGATTCGCGGCCTTCGCCTTGTCCGTTTCGATTATTCCGTTCACGGCGGTCGCGTTTTTCGCGGCGTTCACTCCGGTTGGCTGCATTTTCCTGTTTTTCGTCCTTGCGGGATTCCGAAACGGCGGACGCTTCTGCGGCGCTTTCGTTGCGGGCACCGTTGTTGTTCCGGTTTTCGCGTTCTTCTGCCCGATCGCCGCGACGCCGGTTGCGGCCCTTGCGTTTGGAGCCGTTGCCGTCGAAGCGTGTGATGCTGCCTTCCTCCGAGCGGTAGGTCGGTTCTTCGAACTTCTCCCGTTGTGGTTGCTCCGCCGACAGCTGATCGACCTTCTTGCCGGCACGGTTCAGCGCGATGATCTCCTTGACGCGGGCGACGGGAAGCGTCACCACGTTGGTCATCGTATCCTTGCTGCTGCTGAAGGACATGGTACCGGCCAGGATGTCGGTTTTGACCAGGTAATATTCGCCGTCGAGAGCCTGGAGCGGTTCCCGCAGACGGGGAAACTCCTTGCGGGCGTCCACGTAGGTATCGTATTCGTAGGCGAGGCAGCACTTGAGTTTCGAGCACTGTCCGGCCAGTTTCTGGGGGTTGAGGGAGATCTCCTGCATACGGGCCGAGTTGGTCGTCACGCTCGAGAAGTTCGAGATCCACGATGCGCAACACAGCTCGCGGCCGCAGGCTCCGATGCCGCCGATGCGTCCCGCTTCCTGCCGGGCGCCGATCTGTTTCATTTCGATGCGGATGTGAAACCGCTCGGCGAAGACCTTGATCAGCTCGCGGAAGTCCACGCGCTCGTCGGCGATGTAGTAGAAGATCGCCTTGATCTTGTCGCCCTGGTACTCCACGTCGCCGATCTTCATATTGAGTCCCATTTCGGCGGCGATCTGGCGTGCGGCGATCATCGTTTCGTGCTCCAGAGCGATGGCCTCCTGCCAGCGTTCGATGTCGTAGGGTTTGGCCTTGCGGTAAATCTTCTTGAATTCGCCGTTGTAGGGGTTAAAACCCACGCGGCGCATCTGGCGGGCTACCATGTCGCCCGTCAGGGAAACGATGCCGATGTCGTGTCCCGGCGAAGCCTCCACAGCGACGATGTCGCCCCGTTCCAGCGGCAGATTATTGACGTTCTGATAGTAGGAGCGCCGGGTGTTCTTGAAGCGCACTTCGAAAATATCGGTCGGCGTGTGTGGCGGGTATTGCTCCAGCCAGGCTGTTTCGTGCAGTTTGTAGCACCCCTCGCAGGGCTTGGCTGCGACCCCTTCGGGGGCGTAGTAGAACGTGCAGCCGCGACCGATTTCTGGCTTGGGCGCTTTCGTATATGGTTTGGTGTTATCCATTGGAGTCATAAATTTCGGTAAAGATAGTGAAATCCGGGAGCAATGCCAAATTTATTCGGCTGAGACTCCGGCATATTCCCGTCGGGCGGACGTGCGTCGCTGCCGGGAAGCGGAGATCCCGGATTATCGGATGCCGGCCTTCCAGCGCCGGATGTCGCGGCGGTAGCGGACGATCAGCAGTACGGCGGCCGTCGTAAGACCGACGGTGAAGCCCAGGATCAGCCCCTGTGCCCCCATTCCCAATGTAAAGCCCAGCAGGTAACCCACCGGCAGGTTGAATACGATGTACGAGAGGAAGGCGATCGGCATGATGATCTTCACGTCCTGAATACCCCGCAGGATGCCGACCGAAACGTTTTGGATGCCGTCCGCCAACTGGTAAACGGCGATCAGCAGGATCAGCTTCGAGGCCAGGTCGATCACTTCGGCGTTGGTGGTGAAGAAAGTCGGAATGACGTTACAGAGCGAGATGAACGTGATGGCGGCGAAGAGGTTCCAGGCGATGACCAGGTGGTAGGAGGCCTTTGCCGCCAGAGTCAGCTCCTTCAAGCTGCGGGCGCCGTAGCAGTGGGAGATGCGGATGGTCGTGGCGGCACCGATCGAAGTTACGATCATGAAGGCGCAGTTGCCCAGGGTCATGGCGATCTGGTTGGCGCTGATGGCCGTCTTGCTCAGCCAGCCCATCATGATACTGGTGCCGACGAAGGCCGAGGCTTCGAGAAACATCTGCAGGGAGATTGGAAGGCCCATACGCAGCAATGTGCGGATCGTTTTGACCGAATAGTTGCGGGGCGAGAATCCCTGAAGATAGGCGCGGTATTTCTGTTTTTTGTAGAAATAGCCGATAATCATGATCGGCATGGCGATGCGCGATCCGAGGGTGCCGAGCCCCGCACCCGTGGCACCCAGTTCTTCGAATCCGAGGTGGCCGTAGATGAAAATCCAGTTCAAGCCGACGTTCATCAGGTTGCAGAGAATCACCACGACCATTTCGACCCGGGTGTTTCCGACGCCTTCGAGGAACTGCTTGAAGGTAAAGAAAAGCATGATGAACGGCATGCTGTAAGCCAGCAACTTGTAATACGGTATGGCCATATCGACCACTTCGACGGGCTGTCCCATGTGGTACATCAAAGGGATGACGGCCAGTTGGAGGCCGCAGACCAGGAATCCCAGCAATGTGTAGAACATCACGCCGTTTTGCAGGTATTGCGACGATTTGTGTCGGTCGCCCTGGGCGTAGAGTTCGCCGATCAGCGGCGTGAGGCCCAATGCGATGCCGACGCCGGCGATGAAGAGGATGAAGAAGACCGAGCCGCCGAACGAAGTGGCGGCCAGCGGCGTGGGGTCGTCGCCTCCGTAACGGCCGACCATGACGTTGTCGGCGACCTGTACGAGGATCTGCCCCAACTGGGTCATCACGACGGGCAGGGCCAGTTTCAGATTGGCTTTGTATTGTTGTTTGTAGGTTGAAAAACGGTACATATTTCTTGAATCAGACGACAAAGGTACGAAAATAATCGGTTATCCCTCTTTCGCATCCGTTTCGAAAGGGGGACGGGGGCTGATGTATGGACCTTTCGACCGGGTGTCGGGGCCGATTTTGCAGGCAGATATTGAAAGCATGCGGGACGGACATATATGGGGTTTGTTTCCGATTTCGATGCAAATGCCTTGCTGCCGGGAGGTCTGTTTGGGGTTATTCCGTTATGTCGGGCCGGGGTTGTTGTCGGTTCTGGAAAACCGCTTCGTCGAAGGAGTGGGTGAGGCGTGAAAATCCCGGCCGATATTTGCTTCGGCCGGGATTCGAAAACCGTCCGCCACTGGTGCGGATTTATGTTAGGCGACCCGGAGAATCACCTCCTTTTCGCCGTCGGGTTCCACGATCACCCGCTCCCCGCTGTGCAGTTTGCCGTCGATAATCAGTCCCGAGAGAGGTTCCTCGATGCGTTCGAGCAGCGTGCGGCGTAGCTCCGCCCTCGAACCCACCGGCACGTTTGCCGATGACGGCAGTGATGCCATTTTTGGGGTTCGCGATGCGGCCGAGCGTCGTCTCGAGGTCGCGCGAGCTGATCGAACTGGAGAGCTGTCGGCGTGCCTCGCCCTCGACACCATGGGCCTCGTCGATGATCCAGTGCCTGATGGGGGGCAGGATGCCGTTGTCGACCTGCATGTCGCGAAACAGAAGCGCGTGGTTGGTGACGACGATGTCGGCACTCATGGCCGCGCGACGCGCGCCGTGCAGGTAACACCGACGAGGGAAGAAGGGGCAGCGTTTCTTGAGGCAGTCATTGGCATTTGCCTGGATGTCAGCGCGGGGAAGGCGCGCCCACCCGATGCTGAGGGCGTCGAGGTCGCCGTGGCTGGTCTGCGCCGTGAAGCTGAGGAGCGTGGCAATCATCGTGATGAGGTCGCCATCGGCATCTTGGCGGCCGCGTATCATGTGTTCGAGCTTGCGCAGGCACAGGTAGTGGTCGTAGCCTTTGAGGGCGACGTAGTTCAGGTCATCGCCAAGCGCCGCGCACAAGCGGGGAAGGTCCTGGTAGACGAGTTGGTCCATAAGGGCGTTGGTCTTGGTCGCGACACCCATCGTGACCTTGTTCCCGCGTGCGCCGTAGGCGATGGGCACGAGGTAGGCCATGGACTTGCCGACGCCCGTTCCCGCCTCGATGACGCGGATGTCACCTTCGCGCAGGCACGCCGCGACCTCTTGCGCCATTCCGAGCTGCTCGGGGCGTTCCTCGTAACCCGGGTACATCGTGCCCATGATGCCTTCCGGCGAAAACGCCGCCTCGATGCGCGACTCGCCGCAAAAGGAGAGGGGAACCTCGTCGGCGTCCGGACGGGGAGGTTGGCTCAGGGCCTGCGTGCGCTCTGTGCGGTTGCGGCGCAGGGAGAAGTCGATACCGGGCTGCTCGAGCGCCGCCTGCGCGAAGTACGGTCGTAGCGGCCAGTCGGTCTGCGGTGAGAGCTCGGCGATGCTCGCCGCAAGTCCGGGGGCC
>OGRY01000795.1_pt1 | contig 25350 bp, 20 predicted proteins | sample 1553551 | NCBI WGS metagenome assembly OGRY01 (sample SAMEA2580101, study PRJEB22360) | human gut metagenome | biome: human gut; feature: human-associated habitat; material: faeces | place: Denmark | collected 2008/2010
TCGGCGGAGACCCGGGGGGTTTTTTTCCTCCCCCCCCCCTGCCGATGCGATCGTGGCCGACAAGATGACCCTCACGGGTTCGATTGGCGTGTTCGGCATGTTCCTCGATACGCGCGACGCCCTGAAAAACAAACTGGGCATCACCGTCGACGGCGTGAAGAGCAACGCTTCGGCCGATTTCGCGGCCACGTCGCCGCTGACGCCCTTGCAGCGGGCGATGATCATGCGCGGTGTCGACCGGGTTTACACCACCTTCACCAACCATGTGGCCGAGGGGCGCAATCTTCCGATCGGGAAGGTGCTCGACATCGCCGGCGGCCGTGTCTGGTTGGGTAAGGATGCGCTGGAAGTCGGCCTGATCGACACCTACGGCGGATTGAAAACGGCCATTGCGCTGGCCGTAGACAAGGCGGAACTGGGCGACGGCTACCGGGTCGTCGAAGTGAAGGAGGAGCCGACGGGTTTCGCTGCGATCATCGCTTCGCTGAACGTGAGCGTCCGCGAAGCTTTCGCCCGTTCGGAACTGGGACTGATGATGAAAGAGTACAACACCGTGCGCGAGGCCCTGAACCAGCAGGGCGTCCTGATGTACTCGCCCTGGAAGGTCGAAGTGCGTTGATCCGCACGTATCGTGAAAAAGAGGCGTCTCCGGATGAAGGGGGCGCCTCTTTTCAGTTCGTCGTATCCGGCGTGAGCGGCGAGGTTTTGAACCGGCTGCGGTAGTCGCTGGGCGTGGTTCCGAGGTGGGCGCGGAACAGATGGTTGAAATTCGAGACGTTGGTGAATCCGCAGCGGGGGCCTATTTCCGAAATGGGGAGCTGCGTCTCGACGATGAGCTGCGCGGCCCGGTTGATGCGGAAGCTGTTGATGTATTCCCACAGGTTCTGGTGCGTGCGGCGTTTGAAGTAGCGGCACACCGACGACGGGGACATGTCCACCGAACGGCCGATCTCCTCCAGCGAGAGTTTGCGGGAATAGCTCTCCTCCACGAACCGGACGATTCGGCGCACCCGGTCGTCCTGGTAGGAACCGTCGTGACGCGAACCGATCTGCTGCACCTCGTCGGGCGGCGCTGTGGCAAGGTCGTTGAGGATGCTGAAAAAGAGCGAGACGGCTTCGAAGCCGTCGAGTTTGGGCAGCGATATCATCCGTTCGAGCACGGTGTCGATCGTTTTCGGGGCGAATCGCAGTCCGGCCGCAGGGCGGAGCAGCATTTCGCGGATGGGACGCATGTGTTCGAGCGAGAGGAACTTCCAGTCGGGCATCTCGCGGCTGAACATGACCGTGGCGGTTTCGCACTTGGCGTCGGCATACGCCGCGTCGCGCTTGAAACGGTGCGGGGTTCCGGGATTGATGAGCACGAGGTCCTTTTCGGTGAAATCTTCGACCGCGTCGTCCATGATGCGCTGGCCGCGCACGTGGAGCGTCAGGCAGAGCATGTAATCTTCGTGGTAATGGAGCGGAGGATCGGTCTGCTTGTCGGGCCAGTAGTGGGTCACGAATAAATTGTTGCTGCCCACAGGAGTAATATCGGCGAGAATCTGCTTCATAGTCGGGCAAATATAACTAATTTTAAAGAGAAACGTCCGATCGGGGTGAATATTTTGCGCTTTACACTATCTTTGCAATATGGCAGTTATCAGATTGACTAAAGAATTTTCGTTCGAGGCGGCTCATGCGCTCGACGGATACGACGGTCCGTGCCGCGAGATTCACGGGCACTCCTACCGTCTGTTTGTAACGGTTAAGGGTACTCCGGCCGAAGATGCGTCCAACCCGAAATGCGGCATGGTGCTGGATTTCGGCGTACTGAAACGGATCGTCAGCGAGGAGATCGTCTCGCGTTTCGACCATGCGCTGGTGCTGCGCGCCTCGGAATCCGGGGAGGAATTTTTCCGCGTGCTCGCCGAACGCTTCGGCAATGTGGTTACGGTGGGCTACCAGCCGACGTGCGAGAACATGCTCGGCGATTTCGCCGCCCGCATCGCCGCGCGCCTTCCCGAAGGCGTCGCGCTCCACTCGCTGCGCCTGCACGAGACGGCGACATCGTTCGCCGAGTGGTTCGCCGAGGACAATATGTAAGAAGACAAGCAGGGATTCCGAATGCGGCGGGTTTGTGAAAATGGCCGCAGCGGGGCAAAGGTGACTCTAATTGACGCAACTTATCTGATATGAAAAAACTCTTTCTGGTCGACGCCTATGCGTTGATTTTCAAGTATTACTATGCCTTTTTGGGCCGTCCGATGCGTAACCGCGAGGGGATGAACACCTCCGTGGTGTTCGGCTTCGTGAAGTTCCTGCGCGACATTCAGAAACGCGAAAGGCCCGATCTGTTGGGCGTGGCGTTCGATCCCAAGGGCGGCAGCTTCCGCCGCGACATCTTTCCGGAATACAAGGCCAACCGTTCCGAAACCCCCGAGGACATCCTGCTTTCGATACCCTACGTGAAACGGGTGCTCGACGCGATGTGCATTCCGATTCTCGAAGTGGCGGGTTACGAAGCCGACGACGTGATCGGAACCCTTTCGCAGAAGGGTGTCGAAGCCGGTTACGACGTCTATATGGTGACGCCCGACAAGGATTACGGCCAGCTGGTGCGCGACAACTGCCGCATCTACAAACAGCGGGGCGCCGAGGGCAGCATCGAGATCGTCGACCGCGAGGCCATCCGCGAGAAGTACGGCATCGACGACCCGCAGCTGGTGCGCGACATCCTTGCGCTGTGGGGCGATGCCTCGGACAATATTCCCGGCGTCCCGGGCATCGGCGAGAAGATCGCCTGCAAACTGGTCCGGGAGTGGGGAACCGTGGAAAACATCCTCGATAACGTCTCTAAAATCAAGGGTAAACAAGGTGAGAAGATCGCCGGGTGGGCCGACAACCTGCGGCTGGCCAAGCGCCTGACGACCATCTGCCTCGACGTGCCGATCCCTTTCCGCGAGGAGGACCTCACGGTTTGCGACCCGCATATCGACCAGCTGCGCGGGATCTTCGCCGAATTGGATTTCAAGGCTTTTATGAACGATCTGACGAACCTCGCACCCGCCGAGCCGCTTCCCGAAGGTCCGCGCCAGGAGGCGCAGACCCAGCTGGCGGAGATGGCCCGCGCCAAGTCGGCCGCGCCGAAGAAGGCCGCGCTGGCGGGACAGGGCAATCTGTTCGGCGACCCCGTCGTGCCGCTTCCTGCGGCGCAGGAGGTTCCTGTGGCCGAACTTCAGGCCGAAGCCGAGGCGATACAGTTCCGGACGGCCCAGACGACGCCCCACGAGTACACGCTTGTGGAAACTGCCGCGCAGCTGCGCGAGGTGGTCGCCGCGGTCGGCAGATACCCCGAATTCTGTTTCGACACCGAGACCACGGGTTTCGACATCTTCAACGACCGCATCGTCGGGCTGTCGCTCGCCGTGGAACCGTTCAAAGCGTGGTACGTGCCTTTCCTGGAGAAGGATACGCCCGAGTATGCGGAGATCGTGCGGCCGCTGTTCGAGGATGAGAAGATCGCCAAGATCGGGCAGAACATCAAGTTCGACCTGATGGTGCTGCGCCGGCTGGGCATCACGATCCGGGGCCGCATGTACGACACGATGATCCTCCACTACCTGCTCGATCCCGAGTCGCGCCACAACATGAACGCCCTTGCGGAGAAATACCTCAATTACAAGCCCATCGAGATCGAAACGCTCATCGGCAAAGGCTCGAAGCAGCTGACGATGGACCTTGTGAACGTCGAACGCGTCAAGGAGTACGCCGCCGAGGATGCCGATGTGACGCTGCAACTCAAGCAGGCGCTCTACCCCATGATCGAGCAGATCGGCCTCCAGCACCTCTATTTCGAGATCGAGGAGCCGATGATCGCCGTGCTGGCCGACATCGAGATGGCGGGCGTGAGGATCGACTCCGAAGCGCTGGCGGTCTATGCCGTCGAGTTGAACCGCAAACTCGCGGAACTGGAGGCGGCGATCCGCACCGAGGCGGGCGAACCGAACCTGAACATCAACTCGGCGCGCCAGCTGGGCGAGGTGCTTTTCGGGAAAATGCGCATTGCCGAGAAGCCCAAGATGACCAAGACCAAGCAGTTCTGCACCGACGAGGACTACCTCCAGTTGTTCGCCCGCAAACACCGGATCGTCGATCTGATCCTCGAATACCGGGGCGTGAAGAAACTGCTTTCGACCTATGTCGAGGCGCTGCCCCAGCTGGTCAACCGCTCGACGGGGCGCATCCACACCTCGTTCAACCAGGCCGTGACGGCCACGGGACGCCTTTCGTCGACGAATCCCAATTTGCAGAACATCCCCGTCCGCGACGACATGGGCCGCCGCATCCGCAAGGCGTTCATCCCCTCGGACGACGATCACCTGCTGCTTTCGGCCGATTACAGCCAGGTCGAACTGCGGCTGATGGCCCACCTTTCGGGCGACGAGTCGTTGATCGCGGCCTTCGAGCACGGCGAGGATATCCATGCCGCCACGGCCGCCAAGCTCTTCAACAAAACGCTCGACGAGGTGACTTCCGAAGAACGCCGCCGGGCCAAGACGGCCAATTTCGGCATCATCTACGGCATTTCGGCCTTCGGGCTGAGCCAGCGGCTCGAAATTCCGCGCAAGGAGGCCAAGGAGATCATCGACGGCTATTTCGCCTCCTACCCCGGGGTCAAGAAGTATATGGACAACGTGGTCGAGAAGGCCAAGGAGGAGGGTTTCGTCTCGACGATTTTCGGCCGCCGCCGCTACCTCAACGACATCGCGTCGCACAACGCCATCGCCCGCGGCCTTGCCGAGCGCAACGCCGTGAACGCCCCGATTCAGGGTTCTGCGGCCGACATTATGAAGATCGCCATGATCAACGTTCACCGGCGTTTCGCCGCCGAAGGCATCCGCTCGCGGGTGATCCTGCAAGTGCACGACGAACTGGTGGTCGACATGCTCCGCTCGGAGCAGGAGCGTGTCACGGCGATCGTCACCGAGTGCATGGAGTCCGCCGCGCAGCTCAAGGTCCGGCTGATCGCCGACGCCGGCGTGGGCGGCAACTGGCTGGAAGCGCATTGATTGTGGAAAAGTCACAACCGATGCGCCTTGCGCCTCCATTTCGACAAAACCTCTGAACCTCCCTTTGAAAAGGGAGGCTTTCGGGATAACTGTTTACAGCCATGATTGAATCACCCTATCAACCTTCGCCCGACCGTTACGACGACGGTATGGTCTACCGGCGCGCCGGGCGCAGCGGCGTGCTGCTGCCGGCCTTTTCGCTGGGTATGTGGCACAATTTCGGCAGCGGGCAGGCCTTCTCCAACGTGCAGCGGATGGCCCATTACGCCTTCGACCGCGGAATCACCCATTTCGACCTTGCGAACAACTATGGGCCGGCGTACGGCACGGCCGAGGAGAATTTCGGCCGTCTGATGGAACGCTCGTTCCGCCCCTACCGCGACGAAATGTTCATCGCGACCAAAGCGGGTTACGACATGTGGCCGGGACCCTACGGCAACTGGGGATCGCGCAAATACCTCACGGCGAGCCTCGACCAGAGCCTGCGCCGCATGAAACTCGATTATGTCGACATCTTCTATTCCCACCGCCACGACCCCGAGACGCCCCTTGAGGAGACCCTCCAGGCATTGGTCGACATCGTCCGCCGGGGCAAGGCGCTCTACGTCGGATTGTCGCGCTACCCGCTCGAAGCGGCACGTTTCGCCTTCCGCTACCTCGCCGAACGCGACGTTCCGTGCCTGCTTTTTCAGGACCGGTACAATATCTTCAGCCGCCAGCCCGAAACTTCGGGCGTGCTGTCGCTTTCCGCCGCGTCGGGTTCGGGCTTCGTCGCCTTTTCGCCGCTGGCGCAGGGACTGCTGACGGGTCGTTACCTCGACGGCATTCCGCAGGATTCGCGCATGGCGGCGGGTCGTTCGTTGCAGCGCGAGGTGCTGACCGACGCGATGCTGGAACGGCTCCGCGCCCTGAACGACATCGCCCGGCAGCGTGGCCAAACGCTGGCCGAAATGGCGCTGGCATGGCTTCTGCGCGACAAACGCGTTACGTCGGTAATCGTCGGGGCCAGCTCCGCGGCGCAGATCGAAGACAACCTGCGGGCGTTGGAAAACGCCTCCTTCTCCGACGACGAACTGGCGCGCATTGATGCCCTTTCGCGGGAATGACCCTCTTCCGAAGCCGAAAAAAAGACCCGATTTCCTGCGAAATCGGGTCTTTCGTGTCATGGGAAGGCGCTGCCGCTTCTGGCCGATGTAGAAAAGGCGGGGATGCGGGCGGCCGCCAGGGCGAAATAGTTTTCGGTCCTGCAAGATAGGTTTTTAAACCGGAACCGTCAAATCCGGACGCATGAAAACGCCGAACCCTGCAACGGGTCCGGCGTTCCGGTGAGGCGTCACCCAACGGGCGTCAGAAGGAGATACCGACGCGGATGCCGAAATTGTTGATGTTGTCCATCGAGTAAGTCAGCACGTCGCCGCTGTTGGTCGAGTAGCTGTAATAGAGCGCTACGTGGAACCCCAGCCGGTAGTCGGGCCTCGGGAATATCGACACGCCGATTTCGGGCGAGAGGTAGAATCCCCAGGTGTCGGTGTACTGCTTGATGATGTAGTAGTACGATGACATTTCGGCGTAGTTGGCGCCCAGCTTCAGACCCGCATATGGCTGGAATACGCTGTCGGTAAGCCAGTTGTATCGTCCCGTGACACCGAACGGCAGCTGGAACAGCGCGTGTTTCTGGTTGGTCGTCAGCGCCGATCCGTTGCCCAGATCGAGCGTCTGGCGCGAAATGCTCTGGAGGTTGGTCTGGTAGGAGATGAACGGACCGACGGTGATGGCCGGCGTGACGAAGTATCCGCCTTCGAAGTTCATGCCCCAGCCCGAGGCCTTGTCGGCGAAACCGGCGCCCAGAGGCACGCCTACCTGCCAGTCGATGTTGATGTAGGTGTTGGGGAATACCTGCGCTTTGCCCGGCATGGCCGCAGCGAGCATCAAGGCGCAGAAAGCGATGGTTTTGAGGTATTTCGATGTTTTCATAATCGGACGATTTTTTGCTGTTAAACTATTTGGCCAGGTAAGGAGACTGTTCGAATGCCTGCTCGACGGCGGCGATCGTGCGCTGCTGGTTGAGGTCGGCGTCGGAGGTCAGCAGGCCGCCGATGAAGCTGTCCCATACGATAGGCAGTTTCTTGCCGCTCTCCTGGTCGGCCTGGAGGTCCAGCATTTCCATCAGCAGCGAACCGGCCGTGTACCCGTAGTAAACGCTGTAAGGATAGTGCCATCCCACCCAGTCGCCCCAGTAGCCGGGAGCCCAGTAGTAGGGATAGTACCACCACCAGTAGGGATAGTCGTAGCCTACGAAGTAGGTCACTTTGCGGACGTAGCTGAGCTGGATGCCCACGCTGGCGGCGTCTTTGTCCTCGGTGCGCGTGTAGCCCGCATCGTCGAGTTTGCCGACCACCGTGCCGATGATCGCCATGGCGTCGGCGTCTTTCCAGTATTCGGTTTTGTCGCTGTTCCCGATGATCAGGATACTGTCGGGAATGTAGTAGGTGTCGATCGCGGCGAAGTCGGTGCCGGTATCGTGGGCGGTGTAGACCAGATAATCCCGGTGAAGGTCCGATGTCGAAGGCTCCTTCTGACACGCGCAGAACGCAACTGCAATGAGTGCGAACGCAAAGTAACGTAATTTTTTGACGTTCATGGTTGTTTAATTTTTTTGGTTTGCTGTCCCGACCATCGTTTCAAATTCCGTTCCCCGCGCGCGGGTTTCCCGGCGCAGGGCCCGAATCGCGTATAAAGAAGCCGTTTTCATGACACGGAGAACCCGATCCCCGCGTAAACGGCACACTGATAGCCGGTTGTCAAAACCGGTCCAGATCTGACAACCCGTATGAAACAGCCACTATGAAAGAATCCCCGCCGCAAATGGGCGATCCGTAAGAAATCCGGTCAGAGGCCGATGCGCCGAACCCGGTTTTCGAAATCGCTGCGCGAGCCGAGCGCCGAATTGCGGAGTTTGGTGCGATAGGTATAAACCGTTGCCGAAGCGCAGTTCAGAAAACTGGCGATGCAACCGCTGTCGGTGATCCCCAGCCGCATGACGGCCAGGATGCGCAGTTCGGTCGAAAGAGCCCCGTCCGAACGCACCGGAAAACGCGCCGGCTCTTCGAGCAACTCGTTGACCCGCTCTACGAAGTCGGGGAAGATGCCGAGGAACGTTTCGTCGAAGATGCGGTAGAAGTCGCGGTAATTGCGGTCCACATCCGAAGGCGACCGCAGTTTGCGCATCAGGGCCTCCGTACCGTCGGTTTTGGCGGTTTTTCGCAATTCCATCCGGTATTCGTCGACCCGGCCGATGTAATGCGTGGCGAGCTGCATGTAGCGGAACACATAACTGTCTTTGATCTTGTTGGCATCGCGCAGATGGTCGTTCACGATCCGGAACTGTTCGTTGCGTTCGTGAAGCCGCCTGTTGACTTCGTAAATCAGGGAGGTGTTGCGCCTCAGCCGCCGGTGCTGGCGCTGCGTGTGGAACAGCAGCAGGGCTATGATCACCAGCAGAAGCAGGAAAACGCTGACCATGACCGTCAGGATGCGGCTGCGGGAGTTGATGCTGTAAACCACGGCCTGATTGATGATCATCTCGGCCTGGCTCGAATGGAAGATGCGCGTGTTGTAGTTGCACGAAAGCATATCGGCGACCGTGCACTGAATGTAGCGGGCCGCACGCTCCATGTCCTTCTCCTCGAACATCATCAGCGCCAGTTCGTACAGGGAGAGGTACTCCCGGACGGGGGTTCGCAGGTCGTTCACCGCGGCGCGGGCGAGCCAGTATTTGCGCTGCTCGCGGTCGCCGAGGGTTTCGTATACGTTGGCTATGTTGTACGCCACGCGGGCCAGTGTCCGCGAACTCTGCCGGGGGTTGTAAAGCGGCAGCAGCACATCGAGCGCCTCGTCGCAACGCTGCTGCGACAGCAGGTCGATGGCCCGCAGCCGCTGGCGTGTGACGTACGAGTGTCCGTCGAAGCCGATGCGCACGCGCCGTATCCGGGCGAGTGTGTCGGCATAGGCCCTGCTGCGGGATTCGGAGGTGTTCTGCGAGGCGAGACGCCCGTAGACGACCATCTGCTGAGTGTAGTAGTTCGCACGCATCCGCTTGGTGATGCCTGCGGTATCGAGCGACCGAATCCGGTCGTAAGCGTCTTCGATGTTGTTGCGGCCGATCAGGACGGATATGTCGCAGGTGGTGGACAGAAACTTCATGTCCCGGCGGCCCGTGTGCTCGGCAAGGTCGTACATCAGGGCGACGTAACGGGCCGCCGTGTCGATGTTGTAAGTGATATAGGAATCGAACAGCCGATTGGCCGTCCTCCACCGCATCGTGTCGTCGGACGCGGTGCATAGTTCCCTCCGCAGCGAGTCTACTCGCCGTTCGAAACGTACCGCATAGAGGCCCTTACTTTCGATGACCTGATCCAACTGGTCGAGTATCTGTTCGTTATCACTCTCATGACAGGCACAAAGCAGAACCATACAGATCACAAAAACGAGGGGGGGGGGAGAACATGATCAACTTTTTCATCGGGACGCTTGTTCAAATATACAAATTTACAAAAAAAGACGAATCCCGCACCGTTTTCCGGCGGAGATTCGTCGCACGTTCCGGTCTTCGGCGGCCGGATCAACCGATGATTTCGATCTTCACCTCCCGGCGGATGTCAGCCGCGGGGACCTCTATCACATGGCATTTCAGCTTTTCATCGAACACAGGCTTCACGCTGCGGCCGCCGACCTTCGCTCTTTCGATCTTCCCGGCGGCGGGGAGCTGAAGCCGGTAGGCGCGTTTGACGACCTGACCTTCGTAAGAGCCTGCGGTGGGACGTACCGTTACGGTCGTCACCCGCCCCGTCCGGCGGTAATTGAGCTGCGTGGTCGCATACGCGCCCTGTTCGTAATCGCGGGTCACTCCGTCGTCCTCGTAGAGCGTATAGGTGTTGTCGGCATCGCCGGCCGAGGGGTAGACGCGCATGACGAGCGTCGTGAGCGGCGTCGAGGCCGGCCGCGGCGTATAGGGCTGCATGGGCAGCACCCAGCCTCCCCGGACGTAGAGCGGAAACTCTTCGAGCGGCTTGGATATTTCGCACTCCCGGCCGCCGTCGAAGCGTTCGTGGGTGAAGAAGTCGTACCAGACATCCTCTCCGGGGAACCACACCCGCTGCGAAGCGACCTTGTCGGGGCCCGTGCCGGGCGAGGCGATGGGAGCGGCGAGCAGCAGGTCCCCGAAAAGGAACTCCTGCTCGTTGCAGTACGCGCGTTCGTCGCCGCCGTATTCGATATACATCGGGCGGTTCAGCGGTACCATCGTCGAATGGGTCTGCCAGACGCTGCTGTAAACGTAGGGCATCAGCTCCGAGCGCATGTGGTACATGCGGCGCATGGCGGCGGTTTCGCGTTCGCCGCTGATCCACGGACGGCGGTCGAGCCGCGCATCCTTGGTCGAGTGCACGCGCAGGGCGGCCGACAAGGCTCCGAACTGCGTCCAGCGCACGGTAAGTTCGGGATTGGGGTCGCCGCGGAATCCGCCGATGTCGTGCGCCCAGTAGTAGCAGCCCGCATTGCCGCTGGCGGCCGTGAGCTTGACCTCGAAAGCCAGCATCTCCCAGTTGGCCTGCGCGTCGCCCGAGAACTGGATGGGATGGCGGTGGTCGCCCCACCCGGCCCAACGGCTGTAACCCGCGCCGCGCAGTCCTTTCCGCTCCGTTTCGCGGTAGTAAAGTTCGTTGATCCACTGCAACGAGGTGGAACGGTATCCCCGCACCTCGGGATAGAGGTAGTTCTGCTGCCAGTCGAGCCACCAGAAATCGACGCCCATATCCTCGGTGGTGTGATGGGCGTGTTTGAAGAAGGTCTCCATGTATTTGCGGTCGCCCAGGTCGAAAAGGAGCGGTTTGGCCGGATCGGCCCCCATATCCTTCATAAAGGCGCCGTACATCTCCTCGTGGGGACGGATGCCGTCGTGCGGATGGTCGTTGAGCGACACGGTCACGCCGCGGCGGTGCACCTCGGCGATCAGCGCTTCGGGATCGGGAATGCGTTCGCGCTCCCAGGTATAGCCCGTCCAACTGCGGCTGCCGGCATGACCGGTGCCGGTTCGGGCCGTGTAGGTGTGCCAGCCCATGTCGAAGACGAGGTTGTCGAGCGGGAAGTCGTTCTGCTCGTAGCCGTCGATGATCGAGAGGAACTCCTCGGAGGTGTAGTCCCAGTAGCGGCAGTACCAGACGCCGTGGATGTATTTGCGGGTCATCGGAACCCGTCCGCCGATGGCTCCCAGGTCGGCCAGCGCGGCCTTGTAGTCGTTGCCGTAGACGAAGCAGTACTGGTCCTGCACATGGCTGCGGGTGTCGCGCGGGCGGAGCCATCCATCGACCAGCAGGTCGGAGCGTTCGTCGTCGATCACGTACCAGCCGTCGCGGCTCAGCAACCCGTCCTGCATGGGGATTTCACCGGTGACGCGGTCGAGGGTTTCGACCGGACCGCCGAGGTTGTTGCGGAAGATGCAGCGGTTGGTGAACTTCTTTTCCTTGCCGTTGAGCTTGTAGTAGGCCGCGAAGTTGTGCAGTCCGAACGGGAAGCCGTCGTGCTCGTAGACGATACGCAGGGCCTCGGTCGTGATCTCGTAGCGGTCGCCGCCCAGCGCCCGCACCTCGAACCGGTCCGCGGGAAGCAGGTTCGAACGGTCGTAGGCGAAGATCGTGGGATCGTCGATGAATTTGCCGTCGCGGGCGAATTCCAGCCGGAAGAGCGTCGGCGTGATGAGCGTCAGGCGGTTCTCGCCGAAGACGAGCGGATTCCCTGATGGCTGTGCGACGGCCGAAAGTCCGCAGCTCAGCAAGAGCAGAAGTGTCGGGAAAAATTTTTTCATGGATTGAAAAACAGTTGAAAAATTCTCCGCACCGTTCATTCCGACGATGCGGAGAGGGGATTCGATTCTTCGTAATGGGTTCTATTCGTTCCGGATACTCTCGGTATAGACGTTTCCGTAGGGGTCGGACGCCTTTACCGTGACTTCGCTCCACGTCGCGGACGACGGTTCGTAATAGAACATGTGGTCGTTGTTCGTCTCCGGTTCGGCCGTCGGGCGGTGCTCGGGTTTGGTGTCGCCGTACATGAAGTCGTAGGCCCGGCGGTCCATCTCGTATTTCAGGTTCGATCCGGAGGGCAGGGTCGTCCAGGCGGCATCGTCCTCCCGGACCTCGACCGTCCAGGTGGAGTGCCAGTTGAAGATGTTGAAGATCAGCCCGTCGCGGTATTGCTCGGACACCGCCTGCCCGGGACCGTAGAGGTACATCTGGTACTCCTTGGGATAGGCCGTACCCTTATAATACCAGTTTGCGATCCGGTTGCCCTCGATCTCGTAGACCGCATAGCCCCGGGGGCTGCCGTCGTTGCACAGCTCCTCGCCGTTCCAGTAGGCGCCCATCACGGCGCCGAGCGTGTTCTCCTCGATGGTTTCGGAGATCGTCGTGGTGTAGTTGTTGTGCGAGTGTCCCGAAAGGATGCGGACATTGTATCCGTCGAGCAGGGCGTAGAGCTCCCGGTAGTTGGCGATGTGGCTCGTGGGGCGGTTGCGGCGCGAGGTGGCGATATGCACTCCTATGATGATGAGTTTGTCTTTGGGCACGTGTTTCAGGTCCTGTTCCAGCCATGCCATCTGCGCCTCGGTGATTTCGGCGGTGTAGTTGGAAGAGCCGGTGTAGAGCACGTCGTCGAGCACGACGAAGTGGCAGTCGCCGATGTTGTACGAATAATAGGTGGGGCCGAACGCCGCACGGAAACTGTGGTCGGCCTCCGTGTCCATGCCGATGGCCTTGTCGTGGTCGTGGTTGCCGATCACCTGGAAGACGGGTACGCCGATCTTCCGGATCTGCTCCTTGTAGACGCTGTGGAAAGGCATGTTGTCCCACACCAGGTCGCCCAGCGAAATGCCGTAGACCGGTTTGTCCAGCTGCTGTACGTAGGGCACCAGCAGGGGCAGCACCTCTTTTTCGAGCATCACGACCTCGTTGTCGCGGCCGATCTGCACGTCGGCCAGCGCCAGCAGGGTGAACCGCTCCTTTTTGCCGGTGCGTTCGAGCGTGAAACTGCGCTGCACAACGTCGTTGTCGCCCAGGGCGATCTTCTTATAGATCTTCGGCATGCCGTTCTCCACCGGGATCTCGCAGTCGGCGGGCACCGAGACGAACACGAACGGAGTGCTCTTCTTCACGCGCATCTGGTAGACCCCCTGCGCATCGGTGGTCGTTACGGTGAAGCCGTCGCTCACAACCGCGCCTTCGATCGGATTCTTGCCGTCGGTCACGCGGCCCACGAGGTTCATGCCGGGTTCGGGGGCGATGTCAACCTTTTCGTAAAGGCCGCCGAGTATTTGGGCGCCTTCGTCTTCGGAGCAGGCCGTGAACCCTCCGGCGAGCAGGACTATCAGCAGGTATTTGAACAGGTGTTTGATCATTGTTCGGTTTTTTTGTTTGGTTTATGAAAAGGCCGGATTTCTCCCCGGACACCCTCGGGCATCCGGGGAAAAGCGGCGTTCTACTCTTCGGCCGTACCTCCGTACCCCGGATTCTGCTTGATCAGGTTGTTGGCCGATATGGCCGAGTTGGGAATCGGGAAGCGGTTCATGTTCTTGTCATTCGAGGGGGTGTGGTCCCACCACGACTCGGAGGTGAACGCGCCCCAGCGGATCAGATCGGTGCGGCGGCGTCCCTCTCCGAGGAACTCGATCATCCATTCGTCGAGCATGCGGTATTCGTCGAGATTGTCCGCGGTCACGGGATCGGGGTCGTTGCGGTTCTCGAAGTTGCGCGCACGCACCTGATTGATCAGTTCGGCGGCCTCTTTCTTGTGCCCGGCGCGCAGTTCGCATTCGGCCAGCATGTAATAGATCTCCGACAGGCGGATGACCGGACAGTCGGGATTCCAGCGCAGCTGCTTGTCCGCAAGGTTGGGCTGCGGGGATTTCACCAGACGGATGCCCGAATTCTCCTCGCCGTCGGCCATCGTCGAAGTCAGTTCGGCCACCGAGCCGTATTTGCTGCCCACCTCCGAGAAGCGGGCCACCTGATCCACCATGTCGATGACTTTGCCGCTGTACTCTTTCTGTCCCAGGCACACTTTGGTCGGATCGTCGAAGTTGACCTGCTTGCCGACGAGGAACATGCCCTCGTATCGCTTGTTGCCGAGATAGCGGTAGGGCTTCTTGCGCAGGTCCTTGTCGTTGAACTTGCGGTAGGGGCTGCCCAGCTTCCACTGGGTGTAGTAGCTCCCCTGCGGGTTGAGCGAAGGCGTCAGGATGAAGCCGTTGTAACCGGCGGTTTCGATGTCGAAATAGACATAGGACGAATTGTGGTAGAAATACTTGAAATACCAGCTCCACTCGACCTTCGAGTTCTCCGACGGAACGTTCCAGATCGCCTCGTGCGAAGAGTCGTTGTCGAACGTGTGGGGGCCGTACCACGTGTCGTCCAGTTCGTAGACGCCGTAAAGGCCGCCGATGATGTCGCGGCAGATCTGCGCGCATTCGTCGAAGTGTTCCTCGCCGATGTACGCTTCGGCGTTGAAATAGAGCTGGGCCAGCATCGCCGCCGCGGCAGCCTGCTTGATGTAGCCGTCCTCCGGGGCTCCGAGCGAGGATTTCTTCGCCAGGGCGGGAATGGCGTTTTTGAGCAGCGTTTCGACGTGCCGGTAGGTTTCGAGCGCCGTATTGCGGGGGCGCAGACCGTCGTTCACCGAATGGTAAATCGGCATCCCTCCGAAATAGTCGAGACCTTTCATGTAGAAGTAGGCCGTGATGGCGTTCAGCTGGTTGATGTGGTCGGCCTTGACGGCGTCGCTGAGCCCGATGGCGTTGTAATCGACGCCTTCCAGATCGGCTTTGGCCTCCAGAGCCCGCGAAATGCCGCCCGTCGTGCCGTCGTAGGTGTTCACGACGAAACGGTCGTCGGGCGACCAGGTGTGGTAGTGCAGGCGGTAGTACTCTCCGCCGTTGTACCAGTCCGCGCCGCGTTTGGGACAGGTCATTTCGTCGGTCGTCAGTTCCTGGAGGTACCAGCGGTCGGCGCCGATGTACCACTTCCAATGGGTGAAGGGGCGGCACAGCACGGCATAGGTGCTCTCGGGCGAGGTGAAGAACGTGTCGGGGGTCACCTCCGAATAGAACTTCTCGTTGAGATCGCAGGAAGGCGCGGAGAGTGCGGCCGCTCCGGCCAATACGGCTGCTATATGTTTGAATTTCATATTCATCTCTGATTTTGTTTAGAACGTTAATTGCACGCCGAGCGTGAAACGGGTCGTCTGCGGATACATCGACGCCGTGTTGTTCACATACTCGAAACCGGGGTTCAGGCCGTTGATGTCTACCTCGGGGTTGATGCCGTTGTAATCGGTGAATACGGCCACGTCGCGGATCGTCAAGTAGATCTTGGCCGACTGGATGTAGCGCGTCCACCTTTTCAGGTCGAGCGTGTAGCCGAGGTTGATGGCGTCGATTTTGAGGAAGGAGGCGTCGTCGATCCAGTAGTCGCAGAGGATCTTTTCGTCCTTGATGTTGCGGTTGCGCGTATAGGCCGACTTGAGGACGTTGAGCTGCGAATCGTTGGCCAGTCCGTAGTACATGTTGACCTGGCTGAACACGTCGTAATCGAGCCAGCTGCGCAGGAAGACCGACAGGTCCCAGTTCTTGTAGCGGAACGTGTGGTCCCACGAAAGGATCACTTTCGGAATGGCGTTGCCCACGAAGTGCTTGTTTTCGGCGACGAGATTCGACTTGGTGCCGTCCACGGCAGGCACGATCTCGTTGTTCTTGTCGTAGATCATCCATTTGCCGTCCTCGTCGAGTCCGGCATACTTGTAGACGAAGAACTGGCCGATCTCGACGTCGTTTTGCAGGCGCACGGCCGTGCCCGGGTTGCCCGGCGAGGGGAAGGTCACCTGGTCGAGGAAGTAGCCGTCGTCGCCCAGACGCTTGATTTTGCTCTTGTTATGCGACAGGCGCAGGCTGGACGTATAGCGGAAATTCTTGCTGCGGACGATGTCGCCGCCCAATTCGAATTCCCAGCCCTTGTTTTCCAGACTGCCGATGTTCTTCATCACCGTATCGTGCACCATCGGGGGCATCGGGGCGTTGACTTCGTAGAGCATGTCATCGACCTTGCGGTGGTAGATGTCGAACTTGCCCCACAGCCGGTCGTCGAACAGCGAGAAGTCCAGACCGAAATTCAGCTCCGATTTCTCCTCCCATTTGAGGTCGGGGTTGACGTTGCGGACCGAACCGTAGCCGGGCTGCCAGATGCCGTTGGTCGGCCACATGTCGTTGGCCTTGTACATGCGGGTCGTGTAACCGTTTCCGAAGCCGTTGTTGCCCGTGACGCCGTAGCCCAGGCGGACTTTGAGGTCGTTGACCCACCTCACGTCGCGCAGGAACGTCTCGTTCGAGATGCGCCAGCCTCCGGAGAGGGCCCAGAAGTTACCCCAGCGGTTGTTCGCGCCGAATTTCGAGGAACCCTCGCGGCGGAAGCTCGCGCTCACCATGTAGCGGTCCCTGTACGAATAGTTGGCGCGGCCGAACAGCGAGAGCAGCCGTTCGCGCGGGTCCTTGCCCGAGTCCATCGTGGCACGCCCTTCCGAGAGGTACGAACCCACGCCCATATCCCACGGACCGACCCCATCGACCGGGAAGTCGTAGTTCGCCATGTTGAAATCTTCGCCGCCGGCCTGCCAGAAACTATAACCGGCAACCGCGTCGAGCGTATGGTCCTCGCGGAAAACCTTGTGGTAGTTGGCATAGGCTTCGATCGAGACCCGGTTGTCCTTGCTGAACTTGTGCGACGCTCCGCCGCGGCGGCTGTTGTCGATCGACTCCTTGTGGTCGTGCGAAACGTAGGTGTACTGCTGATACTGGCGTTTGTCGATACCCACGGTACCCTGCAACGAAAGACCTTTCATCAGGTTGATTTTCACGGTCGCATCGGCCAGCAGCCACTGGTCCTTGCCGTTGTTCGTGCGCAGCATGATGTCGGCCACGGGGTTGAAGCTCGTTCCCGAGATGCCGTTGCCGACGACGTTGTAGTTCGACGGATTGGCGGGGTCGCGGAGCGGAATGGTCGGGTTGAGCCCGAAAGCCATCTTGAAGATGCCCGACGAGTTGCGGTTGTCGCGCTCGGCCTCGCGGAACTGGGCGTTGGTGCGGATCTCGACCACTCCGTCGAAAAGGTTGAACTTGGCGTTGACGCGGCCCGAGTAGTCCTTGCGGTTGTCGCCGATGACGATGCCTTTCTGGTTCTGCGCCATGAAGGAGGTGTAGACCTGCGCCACGTTCGATCCGCCCGAAATGCTCACCGAATGGCGCTGCGAAAACGGAAGCTCGTTGGTAAGCTCCTTGTACCAGTCGGTGTCGTGACCGTAGTCCTCGCCGAGTCCGTACTCGACGTACTCGCTTGATGAGAGCAGGTCGGGGGTCTTGCGGATGGCCTCGACCGAGAATTCGCCCGTATAACGCGCCGTTACGCGGCCCTGCCGGGCCTGTTTGGTCGTGACGAGGATCACACCGCCGGCGGCGCGCGTGCCGTAGATGGCGCCTGCCGAGGCGTCTTTGAGCACGTCTACCGACTCGATGTCCTCCTGATTGAGCGCGCGCATGTCGCCGCCGGGGATGCCGTCGATGATCACGAGCGGACCTTTGCTGGCGTTGACCGAAGCCACGCCGCGCAGCTGGAAGTCGTTGCTGCTGTTGGGGCTGGCGCTGCCCGAAATGGTCAGGCCGGGAATCTTGCCCTGAAGCGCCGTGGCGATGGTCGAGCCGCCCATGCCGGCCACCAGATCGTCGCCCTTGATCGAGGAGATGGACGAAGTCACCGACTTCTTCTCCATCGTGCCGTAGCCGATCACGACGACATCTTTCAGCATCTGGCTGTCTTCCTCCAGAACGATGTCGAGCACCGACTGCGCGCTGACCTTGACGGTCTGCTCCACATAGCCGATGTAGGAGATTTTCAGTTCGCCTCCGGCAGGAACCCCGATCGTGAAACGACCGTCGGCCCCCGTCGTCGCACCTGTCGTCGTGCCGACCACCACGACCGTGGCGCCGATGAGCGGTTCTCCGGCCTTATCGGTCACCTTGCCGCTCACCTGGTTGCGGTTCTGAGCCTGCGCCAGCGACGCGGCCGCCGTCAGCACCAGGCAGAACACGAAACGCAGAAAATACCCTGCATAGGATTTTCCCGTATCTGCAAATCTGTTTTTCATATCTGTCTTCTTGTTTTTCATTGATTTGACACCGCAGGACTATTCGGCTGCGATCTTCGTCATTTTGATGTCGTCGAGGAACCAGCGGAAGTAGCCGTTTTGTCCCTGCTGGGTCGAACGGATAACAATCCGGGTGTCGGCCGTAATGCCGTAAAGCTTCACGCTCATCGGAGTCCATCCCCAACTCGGAGCCGGTGTCATCGGCTCGCACAACTTCTCCGAATCACCGTTCACGGTACCGGGACCGGCAGTGATTTCGACCGTGACGGTAACACCGTCCGGAGTTCCCGAACCGCCGATATTGGCACAGGTTTCCATCGACAGCTCGACATCGGTACTCTGGCCGGCCTTAACTCCGATTGCAGGAAGAATGACGCCCGTCTGAATATTTTTACCTCCCATATGAAGATAATCGGAAGCGATGAAAAGACAATTCGCATCCGGATTGAAGTCGGTGAGACCGCATTTCGCCCAAGCCGCCTTAATCTCATCGTTCTTCTGTACGCTGAGACGCGTCCATTTGGTGCCATTGAGCCCCACCTGGTCGTCCATACCAAACGGAATGGCCCAGTCGAACGGCTCGTTATAATAGACATGCCCGACCTGCTGGCCGTCGTCCTCGAACAGATTGTCCTTGGCGTTCTGGCTGACACTTACGGTCTCTTCGAGTCCGGTCTGCGCAGTGACGATCTTCACTTCTCCGCTGCGGAGAGCCCCCGTACCGTTCTCTCCGACCGTGAGCGTCACCTCGGTTTCGCCCGCATCGCCCGAAGCCGGGCTGAGCGTCAGCCAGCCGTCGGCGGTCGAGGTCCATGCCTCGGCGGCAGTAACCGTGAACGTCAGCGGCGTGCGCTCCTCGTCGGCAAAGCCGAACTTATTGACCCTGAACGACGTTGCGGAAACTTTCAGCCCCTCGAGGTTCTGGGTCACGGTGACGGTCGCACGCTTCGAACCGGCGACCACGACGAATGTGCCGGTACGCACGGCGCCGGTCGTATTCTGGGCGATCGTCAGCTCTACGTCCTCTTCGCCGGCTTTGCCCGAGGTTTTCGAGGGAGTGATCCAACCGCTGTCCCCGGAGGGCTCGATCGTCCAGTCGCTGTTCGCGGAGATATAGACCGAGGCTTTCTCGCCCGTTTCCAGCAGGCCGGATCTGACGACGGTGAGTTTGCCCGGGGAGACCATCAGGGCGTCGATTTTGAGTTTCTGGGTGACAGCGACCGTTCGCCGCGAACCGCCGCCCTCGAATATGACATAGCCTTCGCGGTCTTTGCCCGTGTCGTTTTCGTCGATCGCAAGGAAGATGCGCGTACGGCCGCGGTCTCCCTCCGTGTGGGTCGGATGTATCCACTCCTCGACGTAGGTCGCCTGCCACGCATGGTTCGACCCGAGGTCGAAATTGACCGTTTCGCCGTTGGCCGTCAAACCGTTGTATTCCACTTCGATCTCCTGTTTGGAAACCGTGATGAACGCATCGGGATCGTCGTCGTCGCAGGCCGTGAAGAGGGGGCCCGACAGCAGCAACAGGGCGGACGACGCCCGGATTATTATGTATTTGAAATCCATTGTTATTCTGATTTTGAGTTGATTGCGGTTAGTTGCGCGGAGCTTTCACGATCTTCACGTTGTCGAGATACCAGCGGAAATAGCCTTTTTCGCCGGCGGTCACACCGGGATTCCCCTGCTGCGTCGAGCGGATGGCGATACGGGTCGCAGCAGTCACGCCGTAGAGTTTCACGCTCATCGGCGTCCATTTCCAGGTCTGGTCGGGTTTCATGGCCTCGCTTTCGCGGTCGGAATTGCCGTTGACCGTGCCCGGCCCCTCGACGATCTCGACCGTGACGGTCACCGCGTCGGCCTTGCCGGAGCCGCCGATATTCGGGCAGGTCTCGAACGTGAGTTCGACGTTGGAGGCTTTCTTGCGGCCGATTTTCAGGGCCGGCAGAATGATTCCGGTCTGTTTGTCGGTCGCTCCCATCTTGAAGTATCCGGCGCAGGCATACATCGTTTTGCCCACGGGGTTGTAATCTTGAAGCCCGGCTTCGCCGAATTTTTGCAGCGCGTCGCCGGTGCTATAAATGTTTTTCGCACCGTTCTGCGAACCGAGTCCTACGCAGTCGGCGCCGCCGTACACGGCGATCCAGTCGAAATTCTCCGAATAATAGGTGTATCCCACGGGATTTCCGTCGTCGGGATCGGGATCGAGCGTCTGCGTGACGGTGACCCGCTCGGAGAGTTTTCCGCTCGTGACGGTGAGATGTCCGGTGCGTTCGCCGGCGGTTTCATTGGGCTTCGCTTCGAGCGTTACGGAAACGCGTCCTTTTCCGGTCGGTTTATCGACATCGAGCCATTCGGCATCGGACGTGATGACATACCCCCGGTTTGCAAGTACGTCGAACGAGGCTTTCGAACCGGTGTTCAGCATTCCGGTCTGAATCAACTCCACATCGACCTTGCTTACGACGAGCCGGTGTGCGGCGTCTTCCGCTTTGTCCTCGATGCAGGAGGGAAGCAGGAAGACACAACCCATCAGAAACAGCAAGCTTAGATGCAAGTGTAAAAATGGTTTCTTCATAAAAATTAAGAGTTTTAGTTTGTTGGTCAGAAATCGAACCTTATTAAAAAAATTGCAAATCATAAGTCCGAAATTATGTTTTACAAAAGTATCCATTTTATAAAAGGCAATAAATAGATCCGGTCTATAATATAGAACCCTACAAAAACCAACATTTTGTTTATAAGACATTTACAAATGTACGACTACCGTTGTTATATAGACTTGCAATGCCCGTATCGAAGCAGGAAAGAGCTGTCAGAAAAAATTTCGGCCCGAAACGAGATGCATTTCCGAGGTCCGGAAACGTTTGACGAATTTCGAATCGAAATAAATCGAAAGCCAATGTCGCTCTGCCGAAAATTCACCGCATCAAAAAAAGCAACAGCTTAATTGTCTAAGCTGTTGCTTTTTTAATCCGGTCGTTCCGGTAACGGTACGCCTCTCAGAATCCGAATGCCTTGCCGTCGCTGACACAAACCAAGTCCCGGCCCGCACCGAAGACCCCGGCATAAGGAACCGGCATCTGTGCCGGAACGGGTTTAAGTCTAACGGTAGCGGTGGGAAATGAGGGTCATGAACTCCTCGCGGGTCCGCTGGCTCGACAGGAAGACGCCCGTGAAAGCCGACGTGGTGGTGGCCGACTGCTGCTTCTCGATGCCGCGCATCTGCATGCACATGTGGCTGGCCTCGATCACCACGGCCACGCCCATCGGGTTGAGGGCCTCCTGAATGCAGTCGCGGATCTGCACCGTCAGCCGCTCCTGCACCTGCAAGCGGCGGGCGAAGCACTCCACCACGCGGGCCACTTTCGAAAGACCCGTGATGTAACCGTTGGGAATATAGGCCACATGGGCCTTGCCGTAGAAGGGCAGCATGTGGTGTTCGCAGAGCGAGTAGAGCTCGATGTCCTTGACGAGCACCATTTGCCGGTACTCCTCGCGGAACATCGCCGAGCGGATGATGTCGAGCGGATTTTCGTCGTAACCTTTCGTCAGGAACGCCATAGCCTTGGCCACCCGTTCGGGGGTTTTCAGCAGCCCTTCGCGCGCGGGGTCCTCGCCCAGCAGGCGCAGGATCTCCGCATAGTGGAGTTTCAGCGCCTCGACGGTCGCAGGGTCGAAACGCTCCTCCTTGTCGTAGTTTTTCGTCTCCATAGGGCGCAAAGATAGCGATTTATTCTTTCATTATCTCATCCATCACCCGCGAAGTTCGCGCCGCGGAGACTCCCGTGGAGGGGCACACGCCCTCGCCGCGCAGCTCCCGGACGATCGTTTCGATCAGCGGGCCCTGAATGTGCTCCGGAGGGTCGATCCGGAAACGCTCCGTGCCCCCGGCCGTCGTCAGTTCGATGGGGCTGAACGTGAAGGTGCTGAAGCGTATGATGCCCTTGCGGCCCGTGATGGCGACCGAATCCTCGACGGCCTGGGGCGGGGCGACGAAACACCACGTTCCGGTCCCCGTGACGCCCGAGCGAAAGCAGAACGCCGCCGTGACGGTGTCGGCCACGTCGTAGAATCCGCCGAGGTTGCTTTTGCAGCCCCGGGCGTCGGCGATCTCCCCGAGCAGGAAATCGAGGATGTCGAGCGTGTGCGGTGCGAGGTCGTGGAAATAGCCTTCGCCTCCGACCTCCCGGCGCAGCCGCCACGGAAGCCGGGCCGGATCGCGGTCTTCGGGTCTTTCCGGGCGGAGCAGGCGGACTTCCGCCGTCAACGGCTGCCCGACGGACCCTCCGTCGAGCAGTTCCTTGACTTTGAGGAAATAGGGCAGCGCCCGGCGGTAGTAGGCCACGAAGAGTTTCTGCCCGGCTTTTTCCGCCGCTGCGATCATTTCGAGGCACTCGGCGTGGTTCATTGCCATCGGCTTCTCGACGTAGACGGGCTTCCCGGCTTCGAGGGCCTGCACCGCGAGTTCCCGGTGCGTGCCGGGAGGCGTGGCCACGTAGACGATGTCCACCTCCGGGTCGGCGATCAGCGCCGCGGCGTCGGTGTAGCTTTTCGGCACGTTGTGGCGCCGTGCGAAGTCGGCCGCCTTCTCCGCGTCGCGGCGCATGACGGCCGCGAGGGCCGAGTGTGGGGTCTTGTACATCGCCGGGCCGCTCTTGCGCTCGCAGACGTTGCCGCAGCCTACGATTCCCCAGTTGACGGTTTTCATGGGCTATCGTTCGGTTGAATGGAGGTAAGCCGCGAGTTTGCGCACGGCGCGGGCGCGGTGCGAAACGGCGTTTTTCTCTTCGGTCGTCATCTCGGCGAAGGTCTTCGTGTAGCCGTCGGGAACGAACAGCGGGTCGTAGCCGAAGCCCTCGTGCCCGGCCTCGCGGTCGATGATCCGCCCCTCGACGACGCCTTCGAAAAGGTGCTCCTCGCCGCCGAGAATCAGCGAGATGACCGTGCGGAAACGCGCCCGGCGGTTCTCTGCGCCTTCGAGGTTTTTCAACAGCAAGCGATTATTGGCCGCGAAGTCGTGGCCGTCGGTGGCGTAACGGGCCGAGTGCACGCCCGGGGCGCCGCCCAGCGCCTCGACCTCCAGCCCCGTATCGTCGGCGAAGCAGTCGAGCCCGGTGCGGCCGTGGAGGTAGTGCGACTTCTGCGAGGCGTTGCCTTCGAGGGTCTGCTGCTCCTCGGGAATATCCTCCTCAACGCCGCAGTCGCGGGGCGTCAGCAAGGTGAAGGCGTCGCCCAGCACAGCCTGCACTTCGGAGAGCTTGTGGGCGTTATTCGTGGCGAAAACGATTTTCATGGCATGGAATTTTTCGTAAAGGTACTCATTTTTCCGCAATCCCCGAAGCGGCCGCTTCCCGGACCGCCCGAGCGAATTCGTAGTGTTCGTAGCGGCCGCGGACGCCCCCGCCGCCGAGCACGTAGAGATCGTCGCAGATGCCGTCGAGCAGGGCGAGCGAATCGGCTGCGACGAGCAGGGTCCGCCCCTCGCAGCCGAGTTGCAGGATCAGTTGCTGCACGACGAAAACGCTTTCGGCGTCGAGTCCGCAAAAAGGTTCGTCGAGCAGCAGGACCCGTTTACGCTGCATCAGCAGCAGGATCAGCGCCAGCCACGCCGCAGCCGACGCGGGCAGACGTTTCTGTCGGGTGACGAGCGGAACGGCTCCGAGCGTCCATGCGATGTGAATTGCAAGCAGCAGATACATAACCCGTGCGTGAGGGCATACTCCGTGCCATGCAGGTTGAAAAAAGATTTGGAAATTCGGAATATACTTCCTATCTTTGCTGTATAATGAAAATCAGGGTTCTGGCCTTCACCGGTCAGGATTCTTATTTTTTTACGATGTTTAATTCGAAACTCCTCCTCTGCGGAGGGGGATTCAGGAAGGTTTTAGATGCGGGGCGGGCGTTTTCGGATGCCTAAAGAGAGTTCGACGGGTTCCGGCATTTGAAATCTTTCGCGGTGTTATGAAACTGAATACGTCGGACTCGTATAAAATTATGGCAAAAGAGATTATCTATCTGACAGCGGAGGGGTACAAGAAACTCAGGGACGAGCTCGACCACATGCGTTCCGTCGAGCGTCCTGCAATTTCGGCGGCGATCGCCGCGACAAGGGCGACCTTTCGGAGAACGCAGAGTACGACGCTGCCCGCGAGGCGCAGGGTATGCTGGAGATGCGTATAGCCAAGCTGGAGGATTCGCTTGCCAACGCACGGGTGATCGACGAGTCGAAAATCGACAAGAGCAAGGTGCAGATTCTGAGCAAAGTGACGCTGCTGAATCACAACACCAAGAAGGAGATGGTCTACACCATCGTCGCCGAGCACGAAGCCAACCTGCGCGAGGGCAAGCTGGCCATCGGCACGCCGATCGCCAAAGCGCTGCTGGGCCACAAGAAGGGCGACCGGGTCGACGTGGAGGTTCCCGCCGGAACGATTCACTTCGAGATCCTCGACATCAGCATTTAGGCGCCCGTTCCCGCAGGGCAGCGGCGCCGCATCGTCCGCTCCCGGCCGGGTGCAGGACACGACATACATCCCCGTTTGTGGGTATTTTTGCAGGACCGTTTTGTGCGGTCCTTTTTTTGTGCTACTTTTGGCAGCAGAAAGATGATACGCAAAGCACCCAAACGGATATACGCCGCTCTGCTGCTGCTGATTCTGGTCGCAGCGTACGCAGGACACAAGGTCCACATCTACAAGGAGGACCCTGCGCATTTCGCCGCGCTCTGCGGCGATCTGATGCCCGACAACGGCGCGCATCAGATCGTGGTGGAACGCTGTATCGTCGACGACTTCTATTTCTTCCCCTATCTCGACGCAGTACAGCCCGCGCACTCGTTCTATTGCGGGATGCTGGGCGTTCTGATGCCCGAAGCCACGCAGTGCAGACGCTGCATGCCGGTTCCGGGCGTTTCGCTGCGCGCGCCTCCCGCGGCGTAACCCGCAATCCCCTTCCCATCCTGTTTTTTGCCGGGCCGTGCGGTCCGGCGGGTTACGTATGTCATTCAAACAATCCGATAAGCAATGAAAAAATATCTGTTGCCGGCACTCTTCATGTGTCTGTA
>OGRY01000804.1_pt1 | contig 25235 bp, 20 predicted proteins | sample 1553551 | NCBI WGS metagenome assembly OGRY01 (sample SAMEA2580101, study PRJEB22360) | human gut metagenome | biome: human gut; feature: human-associated habitat; material: faeces | place: Denmark | collected 2008/2010
TCCGCATACTAAACCGCTCGAAAGGACCGGCCATGTGGAGTCCCCGCGCCCAATGTGACCGAAACAAGTTTATCTGGGCCTGGCGCGAAATATTAGAAAACATCCCGAACCTTCATATCTGGCAAGATACTGTAAAGGAAATCATCGTTGAAAACGGTGAAGTTGTGGGATTAAAAACATTTTGGGATGTGACGTTTCACGCCAGATGTATTGTATTAACAGCAGGAACCTTCTTGAACGGATTGATGCATGTAGGAAAAACCCAACTCCCGGGGGGACGCATGGCAGAACCGGCATCGTATAAATTAACCGAATCCATCGCAGAACATGGCATTGAGTACGGCCGGATGAAAACCGGAACCCCCGTACGGATTGACGGAAGAAGTGTACACTATGAGCTGATGGATACCCAAGATGGAGAATGTGACTTTCACAAGTTTTCATTCATGAATACCAGCGTGCGTCACCTTAAGCAATTGCAATGCTGGACATGCTTTACTAATGAAGAAGCACATAATGTTCTTCGTAACGGATTAGCGGATTCTCCCCTTTTCAACGGACAAATACAAAGTATCGGCCCGCGCTATTGCCCTAGCATCGAAACGAAGATCGTCACCTTCCCCGACAAAGAGCAACACCAGCTATTCCTTGAACCGGAAGGAGAAACCACACAAGAATTATACCTGAATGGATTCTCTTCTTCATTGCCAATGGAGATCCAAATAGAAGCACTAAAAAAAATCCCTGCTTTTAAAGACCTGGTGATTTATCGTCCGGGATATGCCATCGAATACGATTATTTCGATCCAACGCAACTAAAACATACGCTGGAATCGAAGAAAATCAAAAACCTCTTCTTCGCCGGACAAGTAAATGGTACTACCGGATATGAAGAAGCAGGAGGACAAGGTATCATTGCAGGTATCAATGCTCACATCAACTGCCACGGTGGAGAACCTTTCACTTTAGCAAGAGACGAGGCATATATCGGCGTATTAATAGACGACTTGGTGACCAAAGGGGTAGATGAGCCTTATCGTATGTTTACTTCACGAGCAGAATATCGTATTCTACTTCGTATGGATGATGCGGACATGCGACTTACAGAAAGAGCTTATAAACTGGGATTAGTAAAAGAAGACCGCTATGCTCTATTAAAGAGTAAAAGAGAAGCAGTCGAAAATATCGTAAACTTTACCCGCAATTATTCGATCAAGGCAGCATTAATAAACGATGCACTTGAGAATTTAGGAACGACTCCCCTGCGTCAAGGATGCAAACTGATCGACTTGATTAACCGTCCACAGATTACAATAGAAAATATCTCCGAATATGTACCGGCATTTAAACGGGAACTGGATAAAATCACAGATGAACGAAAAGAAGAGATTCTGGAGGCCGCTGAGATTTTAATCAAATATGAAGGCTATATTGGACGGGAAAGAATTATAGCAGACAAACTGGCACGATTGGAAAGTATTAAAATAAAAGGTAAGTTCGACTATGACAGCCTTCAATCACTTTCGACCGAAGCCCGGCAAAAACTGAAGAAGATCGACCCCGAAACAATAGCTCAGGCAAGCCGCATCCCCGGCGTGTCACCAAGCGACATCAATGTATTATTAGTGCTTTCGGGACGATAGACTGCTGCGTTTCACGTGAAACAAAACATTTAAAGAAACAACATAAAAGAATGATTATGAGCAAAGAAAAGCTTATCAAAAGCATCCGTGAGATACCCGATTTTCCAATCCCCGGAATCCTGTTCTACGATGTAACCACACTATTCAAAGATTCGGAACGTCTTCAGGAACTTTCGGATATTATGTACGAAATGTACAAGGATAAAGGAATCACCAAGGTAGTAGGCATCGAATCGAGAGGCTTCATTATGGGACCGATTCTTGCCACCCGCTTAGGGGCAGGATTTATCCCCATCCGTAAACCCGGCAAACTCCCTGCCGAAACAATGGAAGAAAGCTACGATAAAGAATATGGCAAAGACACCGTGCAGATACACAAAGATGCATTGAACGAGAACGACGTCGTATTGCTGCACGATGACTTACTGGCTACCGGAGGTACTATGAAAGCCGCCTGCAACCTCGTGAAAAAGCTCCATCCGAAAAAGGTATACGTAAACTTCATCATTGAGTTAAAGGAACTGAACGGAAAACAAGTATTTGAAAACGACCAAGACGTAGATATACAATCAGTATTGTCGTTATAAATAAAATGAATATATTTGCAGGGCATAGCGATAATCGCTATGCCCTTTTTTCATGGATACAAATCAAGAACTTAAAACCAGCGAATATCTAAAAGGAATTGTTTCAAATCTTCCTGAGAAGCCCGGCATTTATCAATATCTGAATGCAGAGGGAACTATCATCTATGTAGGGAAAGCCAAAAACCTGAAACGGAGAGTCTACTCCTATTTCAGCAAAGAGCATCAACCCGGAAAAACCCGGGTATTGGTAAGCAAGATTGCAGACATACGTTATATCGTGGTAAACTCAGAAGAAGATGCACTACTGCTTGAGAACAACCTAATCAAAAAATATAAGCCGCGTTACAATGTCTTGCTAAAAGACGACAAAACCTATCCGTCCATCTGCGTACAAAACGAATATTTCCCAAGAGTATTCAAGACCAGGCGTATTATCCGAAACGGCTCTTCGTACTATGGACCGTACAGCCATAGCCCATCCATGCACGCAGTGCTCGATTTAATAAAACACTTATACCCTCTGCGTACATGCAACCTCAACCTCTCACCGGAGAATATCCGTGCGGGAAAGTTCAATGTATGCCTTGAATATCACATAAAGAACTGCGCCGGCCCGTGTATCGGCCTGCAATCACAGGAAGAATATCTAAAAAATATTGCCGAGATAAAAGAGATCCTGAAAGGGAATACCCAGGAGATAAGCAGATTGTTATACCAGCGCATGCAGGACCTTGCCGCAGAAATGAAATTCGAAGAAGCGCAAAAGGTGAAAGAAAAGTATGCATTAATCGAAAATTATCGTTCAAAGTCCGAGGTTGTCAGCTCCGTATTACACAATATAGATGTATTTTCCATCGAAGAAGACGGCGAAAAGTCAGCCTTCATCAACTATCTGCATATCACAAACGGAGCCATTAACCAAGCTTTCACTTTCGAATACAAGAAGAAACTGAATGAAACAAAAGAGGAATTGCTGACACTGGGAATTATAGAAATGCGGGAACGCTACAAGAGCGCTTCACGCGAAATCATCGTCCCGTTTGACATCGAGATAGAACTGAATGATGTCACTTTCACCATTCCTCAACGAGGAGACAAAAAGAAGCTGTTGGAATTATCTCTACTCAACGTGAAACAGTACAAAGCAGACAGGATGAAGCAAGCCGAAAAGTTGAATCCGGAACAGCGTAGCATGCGCCTGATGAAAGAGATTCAACAGGAATTACACTTGGACAGACTGCCTATGCAGATAGAATGTTTTGATAACTCAAACATCCAGGGAACAGATGCAGTAGCAGCTTGTGTTGTTTTTAAAAAGGCGAAACCATCGAAAAGCGATTATCGGAAATACAACATCAAAACGGTTGTGGGCGCTGATGATTACGCCTCAATGAAAGAGGTCGTCAGGAGGCGTTATCAGCGCGCTATAGAAGAAGAATCCCCCCTGCCCGACCTGATTATCACCGATGGCGGAAAAGGGCAAATGGAGGTGGTCAGACAAGTAATGGAAGAGTTACAGTTAGATATTCCGATTGCAGGACTCGCCAAGGATCGTAAACACCGTACATCTGAAGTTCTTTTCGGGTTTCCACCTCAAACCATCGGCATCAAACAACATAGCCCCCTATTCCGCCTATTGGAACAGATACAAGATGAAGTACATCGCTTTGCCATTACCTTCCACAGGGATAAACGAAGCAAACGACAAGTAGCATCTGCCCTGGACAATATCAAAGGAATTGGCGAGAAAACCAAAACCGCCCTGCTGAAAGAGTTCAAGAGCGTAAAACGTATCAAAGAAGCCACCATAGAAGAAGTGTCAGCCATAATAGGTGAATCAAAGGCAAAAATCATAAAAGAGGGTCTCGATAATCATTAAAAATAGCTATCTTTGCAATAACAAAGATTAAGCAATATAATTCGAATGAGAGTAGTTATACAACGCGTCAGCCACGCATCAGTCACGATTGACGGACACTGCAAATCGGCTATTCAGAAAGGAATGATGATCCTGGTAGGCATCGAAGAGACGGACAGCCGGGAGGATATCGATTGGTTATGCAAGAAAATCGTAAATCTCCGTATTTTTGACGACGAAAACGGAGTTATGAATAAATCAATCCTTGAAGACGAAGGTAACATATTGGTTATTAGTCAATTCACACTACATGCGTCTACTAAAAAAGGAAATCGTCCATCCTACATAAAGGCTGCTAAACCGGAAATTTCAATCCCACTTTACGAACAATTCTGCAAAGATTTGAGTTGTGCATTAGGGAAAGAAGTGAAAACAGGAGAATTCGGAGCCGACATGAAAGTAGAGTTATTGAACGACGGACCTGTAACTATTTGCATCGATACCAAAAACAAGGAATAATGACATTAGAAGAAGCACAGAAAGCCGTTGATGAATGGATACACAAATACGGTGTACGTTATTTCAGCGAATTGACCAACATGGCAGTTCTCACCGAAGAAGTAGGCGAACTGGCACGTATCATGGCCCGTAAATATGGAGACCAATCTTTCAAGGAAGGTGAAAAAGACGATATCAGCGACGAGATAACGGACGTACTCTGGGTACTCCTTTGCATCGCAAACCAGACCGGGGTAAACCTCACAGAAGCATTTGCACGAAATCTGGAAAAGAAAACCCAAAGAGACAACAAAAGACATATCAATAATCCAAAACTGAGTGAACATGGAAATGAATGATACCCCTCAAGACAAGTACCTGACCGCATTGGCCAAGTATGACACGCAACTGAATGATGCTGATGTACAGGTTCAGGTTGCTGCATTAATCGAGAAAAAGGTTCCCGAAAACAATACGGAAGAAGTGAAGAAATTCCTTTTCAACTGTATTGACCTGACCACTCTCAATACAACAGACAGTGATGAAAGTGTCATGAGATTCACAGAAAAAGTAAATCGGTTTGATGATGAATTCCCTGACCTGAAGAACGTTGCAGCTATCTGTGTATATCCGAATTTTGCACAAGTAGTAAAAGACACACTTGAGGTAGAAGGTATAAACATTGCCTGTGTATCAGGAGGCTTTCCCTCTTCTCAGACATTTACCGAAGTAAAGATAGCAGAAACAGCTATGGCATTGGCTGACGGAGCCGATGAAATAGATATCGTAATTCCCGTAGGGGCATTTCTGAGTGGCGACTACGAAACGATGTGTGAAGAAATCATGGAATTAAAAGAGACTTGCAAAGAACACCATCTGAAAGTAATCCTCGAAACAGGTGCTTTAAAGACTGCCTCTAACATTAAAAAAGCCTCTATCCTATCCATGTATTCCGGAGCCGATTTCATCAAAACATCCACTGGAAAACAGCAACCGGCAGCAACCCCGGAAGCAGCTTATGTAATGTGCCAAGCTATCAAAGAGTACTACGAACAGACAGGAAACAAAGTCGGTTTCAAACCTGCAGGCGGCATCAATACCGTAAACGATGCATTGATTTATTATACCATCGTAAAAGAAGTATTGGGTAAAGAATGGCTCAGCAACGAGCTATTTCGCTTAGGAACCAGCCGTTTGGCTAATCTTCTTTTATCTGAAATTAAAGGTGAAGAGCTGAAATTTTTCTAAAGGCTACATTAGCAATCAAATATGTCATGCCGTGTCGTCCTCTTTATTCATGTGGGGTGACACGGTATTTTTATTTAAGAAAAACTAAAGTTAGCTACAGAGAAGTCAGAAGATTTTTCTATCTTTGCGCAGATATTAGCCCACAGAGAATAGGCTAATTCATTGTATTAGAGAACGTTTCAATTATTATCTTTTTCCTGGAATTCGGCAAAATTCATGTTATGAAAGGTAATAAGCAAACGGGTCTCACGCACCTTCACGTATATACTCTTGTTATATATCGAATGGAGCGTGAGACTGTTGCTTGTATCATCATAACGGCTTGCCGAAGCCCCAGGAAAGATACAGAGCAACAGTTCTCACGCTTTTCGGTTAACAAAGAATTAAAATAAACAAGAGTATGGCAGAACAAGCATTATTTCAACCATTCAACCGGAACCAACAAAGGGAGAATTTAGAGAGCACAAAAGAAACGGGTCTACTAATCAGCCTGATTCCCAGTTTACAGGAAGACTTCTACGTAGACAGCCTGACAACCGGAGCAAGCAAAGAAACCCTATCCAAACTTCTTCTAAGAAACCCCGGAATCAAAAATGAAACGGCTGTTATTGAAATGATTCATTTCCTGCATGATGAAGGTGACCGCATTTCATTCAGCATTCTCCTACCCTTTTTAGTGGCCGAATATGATCCGAAAGAACTGGAAGAAAAGATACGCGAACGTTTTTTCGGCATAGAACTTTTCATCCGCAAATGCAATAATCTGCACCATTTCATCACTTGTATAAAAGCCGATCAAACCTTCAAAATAGGAGAAGAGGAGCTAAAAAGAGGGGTACTTGCATGGGATATGGGAAGAATGGTATGCCTGACACGCATAGCTTATGATGCGGGATTTATAGATGAAAGCCTTGCATGGAACTATATTTGCTCGGCCGGACAACAATGCATACAAGCTTTTAATGATTGGACTGAGCTAGGAAAAAGTTTCTTATTAGGACAGGCAATGGAAGCTACTGAAAAAAGGAAGCAGGAACTATACATCCGTCTTTACCGTCAGGCCACAGAGAACCCAAACAGTCCATGGAAAAAGAGAACACTGAAATAGATAAGAAACTTATTTATCACGATCGACCACATAATCCAAATAGGTAATCAAGGAGGTCTTTACTGCCGAATCCGGCAAAGTGCGCAATAGGTCAAGAGCACGCTCTTTGTATTCATACATCACTTTCACAGCATATTCTATTCCCCCGTTTTGCTTGATAAACTCAATTAAACGGGTGATTTCGTCTACTGTAGCCGTACCGGCTTTTACCCTAAGGGCCATTTCCTGAGCCCACGCATCAGTCGTGGTATTCAGTACATATAAAGCAGGTAGAGTAAGCTTACCTTCCAGCATATCATTTCCGGTCGGTTTTCCAATCTCCTTACTCTCAAAATAATCGAATATATCGTCTTTAATCTGAAAGCAAATTCCGATGTTCTCACCAAAAAGACGTGCAAATTCAGCCTTTTCATCGGTAACTTCTACCGAAAGAGCAGCAGCTTTAGTACATGCGGCAAAAAGGGCAGCCGTCTTCTTACGGATCACATCGAAGTAAATAGTTTCAGAGTATTCCCGGTTACTGACATTAGAGAGTTGAAGTATCTCCCCTTCTGCCAAATCTTGTCCCAAACACGCTACCACACCGATTATATCATGATTACGAGTACGTTCGGCATGCACCAGACTTGTTGCCAAAAGAAAATCGCCTACCAGCACTGCTACTTTATTATTAAAAATAGCATTCACTGATAACTGTCCGCGACGTTCTGTACTTTCGTCTACCACATCGTCGTGCACCAGACTTGCCGTATGAAGAAGTTCAAGGGATACTGCCGCATGTAATGTCTCAGGCTTTATTTCTCCGTAAAGCTTTGCTACAAGCAACACAAGGATAGGGCGCATCATCTTACCATTCCTCTGCCGGATGTGAGCAATCACATTATTAAGCAAAAGATTTGAACTGGACAGAGAACTATCAAATAGATTTTTGAAATCTTCCAGCTCCGTAGTAATCGGGGACTTTATTAAAGATAAGCTATCCATGCACACACTATTTGAGCACAAAAGTAATAATAAAACGGTTAATACGGTATTTTTTTGTACTTTTACCATGAAAAAACTGAAAAATATGAATCAAAACAGCAAACTATTCCTCTTGGATGCTTATGCTCTTATCTATCGGGCGTACTATGCGTTCATTAAAAATCCCCGCATTAATTCCAAGGGTTTTAATACTTCAGCCATACTGGGATTCGTCAACACCCTGGAAGAGGTGCTGAAGAAAGAGAACCCCACCCACATTGGAGTTGCATTCGATCCACCGGGACCCACATTCCGCCACGAAGCTTTTGAACAGTACAAAGCTCAACGAGAAGAAACTCCGGAAGCAATCCGTCTTTCGGTACCTATTATAAAAGATATTATCAAGGCTTACCGAATCCCCATCCTGGAGGTAGCGGGATATGAAGCGGACGATGTAATCGGAACTCTGGCAACAGAAGCCGGCAATCAGGGTATCACTACTTATATGATGACTCCTGACAAGGACTATGGTCAGTTGGTAACGGATCATGTATTTATGTATCGCCCCAAATATGGAGACAAAGAATTTGAAGTTATGGGGGTAGAACAAGTAAAAGCTAAATTCGATATTCAATCACCGGCACAAGTGATAGATATGCTCGGACTGATGGGCGACTCTTCCGATAATATTCCGGGGTGTCCGGGTGTGGGAGAAAAAACTGCCCAAAAATTAATTGCCGAGTTTGGGAGTATAGAAAATCTGCTTGAACATACCGATCAGTTGAAAGGAGCACTGAAGACAAAAGTCGAGACGAATCGGGAAATGATTATTTTCTCCAAATTCCTGGCAACAATCAAAGTGGATGTACCTATCCGGCTCGATATGAACTCACTCGTCCGGGAACAAGCAGATGAGGACACGTTGCGTAAAATATTTGAAGAGCTGGAATTCCGCACATTGATGGAACGGATATTCAAAAAAGAATCATCACCCGCCTCCCCTATCGCCGGTACATTATTTAATCAGGAAAACGGCCCGGTTCAAGGCAATCTCTTTGAAGAATTTACGCCCGATTATACGAATGAAGAAAAAAAATCAAATCTGGAAAGCTTAAATTCATTAAGCTACGACTACCAATTAATTGATACAGAGGAGAAAAGAAACGAAATTATTAAAAAACTACTTACATCCGAAATTCTTGCGTTAGATACGGAAACCACCGGAACGGATCCAATGGATGCAGAATTGGTTGGAATGAGTTTTAGTATTACCGAAAATCAGGCATTTTACGTTCCGGTACCTGCCGAACGGGAAGAGGCAATCAAAATCGTTCGGGAGTTCGAACCTGTCTTCAAAAACGAGAAGTCACTCAAGGTCGGTCAGAATATAAAGTACGACATGCTCGTTCTGCAAAACTATGGGATTGAAGTCCGAGGTAAACTCTTCGATACCATGGTAGCACATTATGTCCTCCAACCCGAACTCCGTCATAACATGGATTATCTGGCCGAAATCTATCTGCATTATCAAACCATACATATTGAAGAGTTAATAGGGCCAAAAGGCAAAGGGCAGAAAAATATGCGCGACCTCTCCCCTCAAGAAGTTTATCTGTACGCCTGCGAAGATGCAGACGTTACACTAAAACTTAAAAATATACTGGAACAGGAATTAAAGAAAAATGATGCCGAGAAGTTATTCTATGAAATCGAAATGCCTCTGGTCCCTGTTCTTGTCAATATCGAGAGCAACGGAGTGCGTTTAGATACGGAGGCTCTGAAACAATCGTCGGAACACTTCACTACGAGACTGCAAAGTATCGAAAAAGAAATTTATACTCTCGCCGAAGGAGAATTCAACATTGCATCTCCCAAACAGGTAGGAGAGATACTTTTTGATAAATTGAAAATAGTAGAGAAAGCTAAAAAAACAAAAACCGGACAGTACGTCACCTCAGAAGAAGTATTGGAGAGCTTGCGAAATAAGCACGATATCATCGGTAAGATTTTGGAATACCGGGGACTTAAGAAACTATTAAGTACTTATATCGATGCTCTGCCGCAATTGATCAATCCCAAAACCGGACGTATACACACCTCCTTTAACCAGACCGTTACCGCAACAGGAAGATTGAGTTCAAGTAACCCTAACCTGCAGAATATCCCGATCCGGGACGAAGACGGTAAAGAGATACGCAAAGCTTTTATTCCGGATGATGGTTGCAGTTTCTTCTCCGCCGACTATTCACAGATTGAGCTACGCATAATGGCACACCTGAGTGAAGATAAAAACATGATCGATGCTTTCCTCAGTGGCTATGATATTCATGCGGCTACAGCTGCCAAGATTTATAAGGTAGATATAAAAGAGGTTACCGCCGATATGCGCCGTAAGGCCAAGACTGCCAATTTCGGTATTATCTACGGTATCTCCGTATTTGGCCTGGCGGAACGCATGAATGTCGACCGCAAAGAAGCCAAAGAGCTGATAGACGGTTATTTTGAAACCTATCCGCAAGTAAAATCCTATATGGACAAGAGTATCCAGGTGGCACGCGAGCACGGTTATGTGGAAACGATTTTCCATCGCAAACGCTTTTTACCGGATATTAACTCCCGTAATGCCGTAGTACGCGGATACGCAGAGCGAAATGCCATCAATGCTCCGATACAGGGAAGCGCAGCTGACATAATCAAAGTTGCTATGGCACGTATTTATGAACGTTTCAAAGCAGAAGGCCTGAAAGCAAAAATGATTTTGCAAGTACACGATGAGCTGAATTTCAGTGTACCGGCAAAAGAGAAAGAAATAGTAGAGCAAGTGGTTATTGAGGAAATGGAGAAAGCCTACCGTATGCATGTTCCCTTAAAAGCAGATTGCGGATGGGGTACAAACTGGCTGGAGGCACATTGATAACAATCATTAACCATTCGTACAGAAAGCTATGAAAGATCCATCTAAAAATGCTTACTGTTTATATAAATATCCGGCAAACAATCTGCCGGATATCTTTTTGTCAGCATACTTATCAAAAAGAAAGTAACTCAAAGGCCCTAACACTGACAATATGATAAAATTCTTTCGATTTTATGCATTTATATCCGTTTAATATGTAACTTTGCCACCGTTAAAGCCAACAAATGGTAGAAATATGACAATTTAAAGACTTAAAAACAGATATCATGAAAACAACAGGATTTTTAAAAACAGTAGCATTGTCAGCAGTTCTTTTGGTAAGCAGCGTTGCAGTTTCCGCCCGGAACTATGATAACAATCTTATTTATAACTCCGAAGAAGAAAACGGCATGTTAATAGGACAAACCGTTTATAAGAAAGAAGGCTCTTCCCTAGCCAATTATATGAAATATAACTATAAATACGATGACAATAAACGCATGATTGAAAGTCAGACTATGAAATGGAACAGCAATAAAAATAATTGGGAGAACGATTTGCTGGTTCGCTATACGTACGAAGGCAAAACCATTACCACAAACTATTATAAATGGAATAACCGGAAAAGTGAATTTATACTGGCTCCGGAGATGACCGTTACAATGGATAACCCTAATCTATAATCTCCAAACACTTTACTCTTTCTTAAAGATCTAACACATTAAATACTCTAAAAAAGACCGTTGCTAACAGCTTCGGTCTTTTTTTGTGTCACGTGAAACATAAAGAAGAAATAAAAAAGATTATTTGAGATAACAACATCATAAAACAGCCGGAGTTTTTTCACAAAAAGCTCCGGCTTTACCCAACCAGTTAACTATCAAGAGAGTTGTTTAATTGTTTAACACTGTTCATCTCAGTTGTTTTTAAGAGTAATCGTACCTCACAAAGATACAATCAAAGTAAAAGCATAGCAACCCTTTTTTATCTGAAAGCCGATTATATGGTTACAGTCAGAGTATAAGCGGTAAAATAAGAGTCTATCCGACAGAAAAACTTCAAATTATACAAAAGCACTCTTGTAGTTCTTTCAAGAATCCGCGTGAAATAATCAAGTCTTCTTTATCACTAAAAGGAGGATAGAGTAAGCACTGTTTGCTCTTTATCATTGCCAGATAATTGATGTTGATAATAGCCGACTGACTGATTTGTACAAATGCGTCGGAATAGCCGATTATATCACCGGCAGTCGTATTTTTTTTCAGACAAAGCTTCGTTTGATTAAAAAGTTCCACTTGCCACAGCCTCTTATCTTTCAGATATTCAAAATAACCTATTTCTTCAAGACGAAGAAATCTAAATCCCGTTACTGTACTAATCATAAACAAATCTCTACCGGGCATCAAAGTACCCACAGCAGAAGCAAAAGAAGGCAGAGGCTGAGCAGAAGCCATCGTCTTGCGGTAACGTTCAATAATCAAATTCAGTTCATCTATATCATAAGGCTTCAGTAAATAATCAAAAGCCGATTCGCGCAAGGCCTGCAACAGATATTTATCATAGGCAGTATAGAAAACGACTTTCATATCCCACAACACCTGTTCACGAATCTCACTAAGCAAACGGATTCCCTGAATATCGGGCAACTCTATGTCCAGGAACAAAAGATCGGGATGTATATCCATAATAAGTTTCTTCCCTTTTGCCCCATTGCCGGCAGTCCCTTTTATTTCCAGATCAGCCTGCACCTCCAGATCCCGGCGTAAGGTCTCAATAGCCGCCTTCTCATCATCTATAATGATCACCTTATACATAATTTCCTATCTTTATAAATTGTAAGAATAATCCAATGGTATATAGATTAGAACTTGTGTTCCGGTCTGTCCATTATTCACCAGATTCTTGATTTCAAAACGTATTTTCTCGCGATTCTTATCATTCAATAGCTGAATAGTCTGATAAAGCACTTTCAACCCTGTTCCTGTTCCACGTGTAGATGATAAAGTTTGTGGAGAATATCCACGTCCATTATCGCAAATATCAATAAGGATTCCACTTCCCTTTCGGCAAACAGATATACCAAGTAACTTCAAACCGTCAATTCCGGCCAATCCATGTTTCAATGCATTCTCCACCGGTATCTGTACTACCATTGAAGGAATGACAACCTGCTGAATATCCAAGTCTTCCTCGATCTTCACATCCATTGAAAAATCACTTCCGAGACGTCCTTGCTCAAGATGGATGTAAGTCTTCACAAATTCCAGTTCATCATAAAGAGAAATACTGAGTTTCTCTGTCAATTCCAAGCTCTTACGAAGTAGTTTCACCAATTCTGTCAGATCACCACACAACGTTTCCCCATCCCTAAACCGACTGATCTCACGATTCAATACATTAAATGTGAAATGCGGTGAAAGACGATTCCGAATATTCTCCATACGGAAACGGCTGATCTGGTTGATATGCCGTTCCTGAAGAAACATGCGTTTCTTCTTCATATACCAATAAACAAGTCCCGCTACGATAACAGATACAATACCGATCAAAGCCCATATATAGGTTGTCAGTTTCAGCACCTCCATCTCTCCTTTTTGTTTCTCGATCACCAATTCTTTCCGCATCACAATCGTATCCTGTCGGTAACGCATATCCAGTTCGGCTACACGCGTCCTGACACGTTCATTACGGATGGAATCATTAAGTTGAAGATCGTGTTTCTGATATTCATAAGCCTTTTTATAGTTTCCCACCTGCTCGTAATAATGCTGTAGATAGTGATTACGGATATTGATCATATTGGCATCTATATGCCCGTAATCGACTGATCGTCTGATTATATCTCCGGCAAGAGCGACATTTCCCTTTTTAAGTGCAAGCTCGATCATTTGAGTCTCTATGTAATAAAGCGCCGATTGATTCCCGATTCCGGAAAAGAAGCGATAGCTCTCGTCCAGATATAATTGCGCTGAATCCAGTTTATTGGTAATCACATAAAGTTCTCCAAGATTTGCCTTACACAAATTCTGTTCAAAAACCATTTGAGGATAAGACTTCACGACCTCTAATGCACGCCCAATATAATGAACAGCCTGCGGATAGTCTTTTTTATAATAAAAATGGTTTCCCCGGTTATTCAGGTAAGTCCATTTCTCAGACACGCTCATCTGAGGAAAAAAGTTTCCTGCAAGTTCATAATAATGATTGGAAAGCTCAAAATCACGTAATTCCATATAAGTCTGTCCGAGACCATAGTAAACCGGAAATTTATTACGATCGGGCAATCCGAGAGAATCACAAATGAACAGTGCGCGACGATAATAATAAGCGGCATACGCATAATCTCCCTTATGCACATTGGCATCAGCCAAATTTATGCACAAGTCCGGTAGATAGTCCGTTTGTTGTCCCTGAAGCCTTTCTTCGTAGGCTTTTTTATAGGAGATAATAGCCGAATCGGGCTGAGTGCGCTGCATCAAGACGTTGCCTTCCATATTATAAACAGTCGAAAGCAGATCATGAACTTCCGCAGAAAGCTCCACTTCATTACAAAAGCGCTTCACAAGCCGATTGTAATACAAGACTGAATCAAAGTCTGCCGTAACAAAATAAGATTTGGAATAAAATGACAAAAGGTAATAATAAGACAGGCTATCCGGAGCATCCGCCATGGCGTGTCGCAACAAAGAACGTGAATATCGGGTATTACTAAACAATGAATCCTGAGCACAACGTTCCACAGAGTCTATGCTCATACCCCCAAAAGCGGAATCAGAACGGTTTATTTTTTGCTTACAGCCTGTTAACGGTAATAACAAACAAAAAAATACAATTGCCAGGTTTGCTCTATGCCTCATTGTTTTGATTTATCGTGTAATACCCAACAAAAATACATCCTTTTTTTAAATTCGATAACAAACGTACTACTTTTTATGCGCAATTATTCATATCTTTGTAGCCAATATAATTAGAATAGTCTCATAATGAGTCCACTGAACTTCACTCACATCCTGACACAGACAGTCGATGAGCTATCGGAAAGCGAATCATACAAAGGACTGTTTCACCAACATAAAGACGGTGAGCCATTACCCTCGCCACGGGTATTGTGCGATGTTATCGAATTAGCGCGTTCCATTCTCTTTCCCGGATATTACGGAAACTCAACAGTCAACAGCCGGACTATCAATTACCACATTGGTGTCAATGTAGAAAAGCTGTTCAATCTGCTAACAGAGCAGATTCTCGCCGGTTTATGTTTCAGTAATGGTGACCGGTGCGATGAATGTACCGAGGCCAAACGTGAAGAAGCAGCGCGCCTGGCTGCCAAGTTTATCAGCAAACTACCGCACTTGCGCCGTGTCCTGGCTACAGATGTGGAAGCTGCTTACAACGGTGACCCGGCTGCACAAAGTTTTGGTGAAGTGATCTTCTGCTATCCGGCCATCAAAGCCATCAGCAACTATCGCATCGCCCACGAACTTCTGGAATTGGGTGTACCGCTTATCCCCCGTATCATCACCGAAATGGCACATAGCGAAACCGGTATCGACATACATCCGGGAGCAAGAATCGGCACACATTTCACGATCGACCATGGAACCGGTGTAGTGATTGGTGCGACAAGTATCATCGGTAATAATGTGAAACTCTATCAGGGAGTGACATTGGGTGCCAGAAGCTTCCCCCTGGATGCTGACGGTAAACCTATTAAAGGCATTCCACGTCATCCGATTCTGGAAGATAACGTGATTGTATACTCCAATGCCACCATTCTGGGCCGGATTACCATCGGGCGTGATGCGACCGTAGGCGGTAACATCTGGGTGACAGAGAACATACCGGCAGGGGCAAGAATCGTACAGACAAAAGCGAAAAAATAATATAATTAACAACATTAAAGCGCCGGTCACCCGGTTCATTACCGGAACATTAGCATACTGGCATGTTATCCATTTTTATGAGCGAACAATTTGAAATGATTGCCAAAACCTTTCAGGGACTGGAAGAGATACTGGCTGAGGAATTGACAACACTTGGGGCAAACGACGTACAAATAGGCCGCCGCATGGTCTCGTTTACCGGTGACAAGGAGATGATGTACAAAGCAAATTTCTGCCTGCGTACCGCAATCCGTATTTTAAAACCAATTAAGCACTTCACCGCAAAAGACGCTGATGCTGTATATGAACAAATCAAAGCCATCCGTTGGGAAGAAATCCTGGATGTAGACAAAACCTTTGCTGTCGACGCAGTAGTATTCAGCGATGAATTCCGCCACTCCAAGTTTGTCTCATACAAAGTAAAAGATGCCATTGTCGATTATTTCCGCGAATTGAATGGAAAACGCCCTTCTGTGCGTATCAGCAGACCGGATGTACTACTGAATATACACATTGCACAGACTACCTGTACGCTTTCACTCGATTCATCGGGCGAATCGCTCCACCGCAGAGGTTACCGTCAGGAAGCCGTAGAAGCTCCATTAAATGAGGTTCTGGCCGCCGGTATGATTTTGATGACCGGATGGAAAGGCGAATGCGACCTGATTGACCCGATGTGCGGTTCAGGTACTATTCCCATTGAAGCAGCCCTGATTGCCCGTAATATCGCGCCGGGAGTGTTTCGCAAAGAGTTTGCTTTTGAAAAATGGGGAGATTTCGATCAAAACCTGTTCGACCGGATCTACAACGACGACAGTCAGGAACGTGAATTTATCCACAAGATATACGGTTATGACAACAATCCCAAAGCCAACGAAATCGCAACGCACAACGTGAAGGCAGCAGGGGTATCAAAAGACATTATCCTGAAGTTGCAACCGTTCCAGCAATTCGAACAGCCGGCTGAAAAATCGATCATTATAACCAATCCCCCTTACGGAGAACGCATTTCGACCAACGACTTGCTGGGACTGTACAATATGATCGGCGAACGCCTGAAACACGCTTTTGTGGGTAACGATGCATGGATACTTTCTTATCGTGAAGAGTGTTTCGATCAGATTGGCCTGAAACCGAGCGTAAAAACTCCTTTATTCAACGGTCCTTTGGAATGTGAATTCCGTAAATATCAGATTTTCGACGGTAAATATAAGGAATTCAAAAGCCAGGAAGGCGGTGATGAAAACGGTGAACGTGCTCCGAAGGAAAGAAGAGAGTTCAAGCCGCGCCGGGAGGAAGGCGGTTTCAGAGGAGAAAGAAGACCACGCGAAGAACGTAATTCGGAATACGGAGACAGAAGACCGAGAGAATTCAAAGGCAACCGTGAGCCCAAAATCCAAAAGCCCCAGGAGGACTAAACCGTTCCGAACACAAATATACAGACGGATGAACAGGCAGTCATAGAAGATAAACGATACGGTACCAAAGTATGACGCTGTCATCCGCCCGGAAACGACGAAATCAGACAGAGTATAAATCAAAGGATTTAAATAATGATAAAGCAAATCATGAAAACCAACAGTAAACAAAAGAGTGCTTTGTTAGTAATGCTCTTATCTTTACTAATACCAAACATTATGGCACAAGAACCGAAAATGCCGACCTTGGAGGATCTGATTCCGGGTGGAGCTACCTACCGTTCTGCCGAGAATATATCCGGCCTGCAATGGTGGGGTGACCAATGTATCAAACCGGGAATAGAAGCAGTGTTCATGATAAACCCTAAAAACGGAAAAGAAACACCGCTCACCACCCGCAACATAGTAAACAAGGCGTTGGAAGCCGGAAATCACGGTAAGTTGCAACACTTCTACAATGTCAGTTTCCCATGGCCGAAGAAAAGCCTTATGCTGATCACCCTGCCGGATAAATACATCGTATACGATTTCGACTACCGTGAGGTTATCAGCACACGTCCATTGCCAAAGGAAGGTGCCAATAGAGATTATCACCCTGAAACGGGACATGTAGCCTATACCATAGGCAACAATCTGTATGTGGACGATCGGGCCGTAACCAATGAACCGGAAGGTATCGTATGCGGCCAGTCTGTTCATCGCAACGAATTCGGAATTAAGAAAGGAACTTTCTGGAGTCCCTCGGGCAATCTGCTCGCATTCTATCGGATGGATCAAAGTATGGTAGCCCAATATCCCCTGGTCGATGTCACAGCTCCCATTGCCGAAGTCAACAACATCCGCTACCCGATGGCAGGGATGACCAGCCACCAGGGAAAAGTAGGCATCTACAACCCCGCTACCGGCAAAAGTATCTATCTCAATGCCGGAGACCCGACCGATCGCTATTTCACTAACATCAGTTGGGCGCCGGATGAAAAGAGCCTTTATCTGATCGAGTTGAACCGCGATCAAAATCATGCCAAGTTGTGCCGGTATGATGTTGAAACAGGCGAATTGACGGCCACTCTTTTTGAAGAGAAGAGCGACAAGTATGTAGAGCCGCAGGACCCTATCATTTTCCTGCCTTGGGATAACAGCAAGTTCATCTACCAGAGCCAAAAAGATGGCTTCAGCCACCTTTACCTGTACGATACGAACGGCCGGCAAATCCGTCAATTGACCGAGGGAGACTGGCTGGGGAAAGAGGGTCTGGGGGTCCACACGCTGTGAGCACCAAGAAAAAAGAGATTATTATTGCCAGCACAGAGTTCTCGCCATTGCAGAACAACCTGTTCCGCCTGGATACAAAAACCGGAACACGTACTCCCCTGGGCAGTGCAGAAGGCGTACACAGCGGCCAGTTGAGCCCTTCGGGACACTACCTGATTGACCAATACAACTCACCGACTGTTCCGAGAAGTATCAATATCATCGATGTGCAAAGTGGTAAAAGCGTCAATCTGCTCACAGCAGCCGATCCTTTCACCGGCTACAAGATGCCGGGTATCGAGACAGGTACCATCAAAGCAGCAGATGGCAAGACGGACTTATATTACCGATTAATAAAACCGGCCGATTTCGATCCGAACAAGAAATACCCGGCTATCGTATACGTATACGGCGGTCCTCACGCACAACTGGTCACCAACGGCTGGCAGAACGGTGCACGAGGCTGGGATATCTATATGGCCAACAAAGGTTACATCATGTTTACCGTAGACGGACGCGGAAGCGACAACCGCGGGCTCGATTTTGAGAATGTTACTTTCCGCCAGTTGGGAATCGAAGAAGGAAGAGACCAGGTGAAAGGAACCGAATTCCTGAAAAGCCTCCCCTACGTCGATGGGAACCGTATCGGAGTACACGGCTGGAGTTTTGGCGGTCACATGACCACTGCCCTCCTCCTTCGCTATCCCGAGATATTTAAAGTGGGCGTGGCCGGCGGTCCCGTCATTGACTGGGGGTATTACGAAGTGATGTACGGAGAACGCTATATGGATACCCCGCAAAGCAATCCGAAAGGATATAAAGAGTGTAACCTGAAAAACCTGGCAGGCAACCTGAAAGGACATCTGATGATCATCCACGATGACCACGACGACACCTGCGTGCCGCAGCACACCCTCTCGTTTATGAAAGCGTGCATCGATGCCCGCACGTATCCGGACCTCTTCATCTACCCGTGCCACAAGCACAATGTGTCAGGCCGCGACCGTGTACATCTGCATGAAAAGATAACCCGTTATTTCGAAGACTATTTATAAAGATATAAATCCTCAAAAGACATGAAGATATTACTATTAGGTTCGGGCGGCCGTGAACACGCCCTGGCATGGAAAATCGCCCAAAGTCCGAAAGTAGAGAAGCTGTTCATTGCACCCGGCAATGCCGGAACCGGTGAAGTAGGTGAAAACGTGAATATCAAAGCAACCGACTTCGCCGCTTTAGGGGCATTCGCTCTTGAAGAAAGTATCGATATGATTGTGGTAGGCCCCGAAGACCCGTTGGTAGAAGGTATCTATGACCACTTCCAAAGTAACCCCTGCCTGAAAAACATCGCCATTATCGGCCCGTCGAAAGAAGGAGCCAGGCTGGAAGGCAGTAAGGAGTTCGCGAAAGAATTCATGCACCGCCACCACATACCGACAGCCCGCTACCAAAGCGTGACAGCCGATACCCTGAACGAAGGACTGGCATTTCTCGAAACACTTGAAGCTCCTTATGTGCTGAAAGCAGACGGACTTTGTGCCGGAAAAGGAGTATTGATTCTGCCGACTCTCGAAGAAGCCAAGAAAGAACTGAAAGAGATGCTCGGAGGTATGTTCGGCAATGCCTCGGCAACCGTTGTCATTGAAGAGTTCCTGAGCGGTATCGAATGTTCGGTATTCGTACTGACAGATGGCGACCACTATAAGGTGCTGCCCGTAGCCAAAGACTACAAACGCATCGGCGAAGGTGACAAAGGGCTCAATACCGGCGGTATGGGCAGTGTGACTCCCGTTCCGTTTGCCGACGAAGTGTTTATGGAAAAGGTACGTACCCGCATCATCGAACCGACTGTCAACGGACTAAAGGCAGAAGGTATCACCTATAAAGGATTCATCTTCCTGGGGCTAATCAACGTGAAAGGCGAACCGATGGTAATCGAATACAATGTCCGTATGGGTGATCCCGAAACCGAAAGTGTCATGCTGCGCATACAGAGCGACCTGGTAGAACTGCTGGAAGGGGTGGCCGAAGGTAACCTCGACGCCCGATCGCTTGTCATCGATCCGCGTACAGCCACTTGTGTGATGATGGTCAGCGGAGGATACCCCGAAACCTATCAGAAAGGATATGCCATCAACGGACTGGAAGCAGCCCGGGCAACGGACAGCATTCTGTTTCATGCCGGAACAGCCATGAAGGACGGACAGGCAGTGACCTCCGGCGGACGTGTGCTTGCCATCTGCTCGTATGGCAACGACAAGGCCGACGCACTGGCACAATGCTACAAAGTGGCCGACATGATTGACTTCAAAGACAAGAATTATCGCCGCGACATCGGCTTCGATTTATAATGAGGAATCAAAGATTACAAGGACGGATAACGGCGGGCAGATTTACGCTGCCCATCGTTATCTTTACGTGTATTGCCTGTTGGGTGCTGACCTCCGTTCTCCTGCCCGGACTGGAAGTTAAGGAGTCGTCCTACCCGCTGTGGAATATCGTGAACATACCCGCATGGGCCAACCGCATTGTCAGCTTTTTGCTCTTTGCCGGTATCGGCTATTTCCTGATAGAGCTGAACAATACGTTTGCCATCATCCGCATGAGAGCATCCGTACAAACCTCACTTTACTTTCTGCTCATCACGGCCTGCCCCGGCATGCACCTGCTCTATGCGGGCGACGTCGCTGCTGTAACCTTTCTCATTTCGCTCTATTTCCTGTTCAAAAGCTATCAGCAGCCTCGTCCTGCCGGTTATCTGTTCCATTCGTTTGCTTTGCTGAGCGCCGGCAGTGTGGCGTTTCCTCAGCTGACGTACTTCATCCCCATCTGGCTGATGGGTGCATCCGGTTTTCAGTCGCTCACGTTCCGCAGTTTCTGCGGTGCCATAATAGGTTGGAGCATCCCCTACTGGTTCTTATTGGGACATGCCTTTTTTCACAACGAAATAGAGCTTTTCTACCAACCGTTCATCCATCTGGCCGACTTCCGGGACATTGACTTCGGCCGTGACTTCCAACTATGGGAAGTCGTCACACTGGGCTATCTATTCATCCTCTACATAGTCAGTTCGATACATTGCATCGTGGCAGGATATGAGGATAAGATACGGACACGCGCTTATCTGCACTTTCTCATTTTCCTCAACTTCTGCATCTTCCTGTTCATTGTGTTGCAACCCGCCCTGAGCATGAATCTGCTTTCGCTGTTGCTGATAGGCATCAGTATATTAGTGGGACACTTGTTTGTACTGACCAACAGCAAATCGTCCAACCTCTTCTTTATCGGTTCGATGATTACCCTTATCGCTTTATTCTGCTTTAATATATGGACGCTTTTATAGAAACCGTTTCACAGATACTTATCGACTGGGGATATCCCGGCCTGTTCATTTCGGCACTGCTGGCCGGAAGTATTGTCCCGTTCAGTTCGGAGATCGTGCTGCTGGGACTGGTAAAGTTGGGACTCGATCCTACCCTTTGCCTCATTTCCGCCTCGCTGGGGAACACTGCCGGAGGGATGACCTGTTACTATATGGGGCGCTTGGGCAGGATAGACTGGATCGAGAAATACTTCAAGGTCAAGAAGGAAAAGATAGACAAGATGCAACGCTTCCTTCAGGGGAAAGGCGCTTTGATGGCGTTCTTCGCCTTTCTGCCCGCCATCGGTGAAGTGATATCCATAGCCCTCGGATATATGAGGAGCAATGTATGGCTGACCACGGCTTCGATGTTCGCCGGAAAACTGATACGCTACATCATCCTGCTGAAAGCCATGCAGGAAGCCCTGAACCTGGTTATGTAAAGAAGAATATGGAAAGAATCATTGAATATACGGCCGACGGAAGTGCCACCCTCTTCGTTCCGGAGCTGAACGAGCACTACCATTCCGTGAAAGGGGCTCTGGCGGAGTCCTCTCATATCTTTATCGACATGGGCCTGAAAGCCTCTGCTTCTCCTGCACCCCATATCCTTGAAATCGGTTTCGGAACGGGGCTGAACGCATTGCTCACACTGATTGAAGCGGAAAGATCGGGCAGACAGATCCATTATACGGGTATCGAGCTTTACCCGCTGCCATGGGAAACGGTAGAGAAACTGAGATATAACGACCGACCGGGAGGGGATGGTGAACAACGATTAACGACCGGCGATGAACAGGCCGCGCAATGGATGAAAGCCCTCCATACATCGCCCTGGGGAGAAGACGTGCGGATCACTCCGCATTTCACCCTGAGGAAGATACAGGGAGACTTCACAATCATGGACCGTTCATCGTTGATCACTGACCGTACATCGTTATTCTCCCTCCTTTATTTCGATGCCTTCGCACCGGAGAAACAACCTGAGATGTGGACGCAAGAACTATTCGATGAGCTGTACGTTATGATGGAAGAAGAAGGAATACTGACCACTTATTGCGCTAAAGGAGTGGTAAGAAGGATGTTGCAAGCGGCAGGATTCATCGTTGAACGTCTGCCCGGACCTCCGGGAGGCAAAAGGGAGATACTGAGGGCAAAGAAGAGATCCCAGGATTCTCCGGCCGTAACGCAATGTAACGCGCAACCCACATTAAAACAGAAAGGATAAACATTATGAGAATGAATCGAATACATCAGTCAATAGTAACCCATATCCCCGGGAGAGGAATGAGAGGACAGACTGTTCTCTTCCTTTTCCTCCTGCTCCTTTCCGCCTGTTCCGGCCGCGGGAAAGGCGATGCGGGAGAGCGGATCATCACCGTCACGATGGAACCGCAACGGTACTTCACCGAAGCCATTGCCGGAGATAAGTTCACCGTACGCAGCATGGTGCCCAAAGGCAGCAGCCCCGAGACTTACGACCCCACCCCGCAGCAACTGGTATCGCTGGGTGAAAGTGAGGCATATCTGCGCATCGGCTATATCGGATTCGAACGCTCGTGGATGGACCGGTTGATGAGCAATACTCCCCATATCCAGGTGTTCGACACCTCAACAGGGGTGGACCTGATCTTTGAGTCCGCCTTCGATCACGGCGACCACCGCCATGAAGGAGGTGTGGAGCCGCACATCTGGAACTCCACCGCCAACGCGTTGATCATAGCCGGAAATACATTCAAGGCGCTCACCGTACTCGACAAAGGGAACGAAGCATACTACAAGGCTCGCTATGACTCGCTCTGCCAACGCATCGAGCAGACAGACAGCCTGATCCGGCAAACGTTGTCGGTGCCCGGCGCCGACCGTGCCTTCATCATCTACCATCCGGCACTCTCCTACTTCGCCCGCGACTACGGACTGCATCAGATCAGTATCGAAGAGGGAGGCAAAGAGCCGTCGCCCGCCCACCTGAAAGGGCTGATGGATCTCTGTAAAAAGGAAGGGGTACGCGTCATTTTCGTCCAACCGGAATTTGACCGCCGAAACGCCGAAATCATCGCGAAGCAGACCGGCACCCGGGTGATCTCCATCAATCCCCTTTCGTACGACTGGGAAGAAGAGATGCTGAATGTGGCGAGAAGCCTCCGTGGTGAACCCGGATACCAATAACCAACCTCAAGCAATTCATGGATAAAGAAAGAAAACCCCACAAGCATACGGAAGCAGCGACTTCCTCCCCCCTCCTCTCCATCAGAGGACTCTCCGCCGCCTATGACGGACGCACGGTGCTCCACGATGTCGATCTGGAGGTCTACGAGCACGATTTCCTCGGCATCATCGGGCCCAACGGCGGAGGCAAGACAACTCTTATCAAATGCATTCTGGGACTGCTTCGCCCCACAGGAGGAGAAATCATCAAATATCACGAACCACTCACGACGGGCTATCTCCCGCAGTACAACTCGATCGACCGCTCCTTCCCCATCTCGGTTCTCGAGGTAGTCCTCTCGGGACTCAGCTCCAAGAAGTCGCTGACCGGCCGTTTCAATGACCGTCACCGCGAGAAAGCCCGACAAGTGATCCACCGCATGGGACTCGAGGGACTTGAACACCGGGCCATCGGACAGCTGAGCGGCGGACAACTGCAACGCGCCCTGCTGGGACGGGCCATCATCAGCGACCCGCAACTGCTTATTCTCGACGAGCCGAGCACCTACATCGACAAGCGCTTCGAAGCCCGCCTCTACCAGCTGCTGGCGGAGATCAACCGCGACTGCGCCATCATCCTCGTCAGCCATGACATCGGGACGGTGCTGCAACAGGTAAAGAACATCGCCTGCGTGAACGAAACACTGGACTATCACCCGGCCGCAAGCGTCAACACCGAATGGCTGGAACGGAACTTCAACTGCCCGATCGAGCTGCTGGGACACGGCACACTGCCTCACCGGGTGCTGGGCGAGCATTGTCATTGCCACGAGGATGGCAAAGCCTGACAAAGGACGCCTTATTCCATAGAAAAACTCCGCCCTGCATTGCCTCATCTTTTATGTGAAGTGATGCAGGGCGGAGTTTTTGCACAATCCTCTTTCCTAAACCAAGGAACGATAGTTTCCCTCCACCGGGAAGCAAGGTTTCCCCGAGTAAGGAAAACCTCTTTCCCAGGAATCAGGCTGTAGGATCATCTACAATATCACCACCCCCTCCCGAAGGAAGACCAATAACCAGGCTACGTATCACTGTACGAGGTACTTTCAGCAACTTATTACCGGTTGAAAACTGGGTAGTCAGTCGTAATTCATAGACTCCGTCTTTTAAGTCTGCAGGAAGTAGCACCAACACTTCCGAAGGGTTGTTTACGGCGATCATATCCATCGGCAACTTTGTTTCCGTACCTTTCTCATCAATCAAGACGATACCCACTGCAGAGTCTGTACCAGTTACTTTAATATTCTTTCCTTGCAGACGATAGTTACGTCCTGCAGTTGCACTACCGTCCGTAGCACGGGTGGCGGCGTCTT
>OGRY01000819.1_pt1 | contig 25008 bp, 22 predicted proteins | sample 1553551 | NCBI WGS metagenome assembly OGRY01 (sample SAMEA2580101, study PRJEB22360) | human gut metagenome | biome: human gut; feature: human-associated habitat; material: faeces | place: Denmark | collected 2008/2010
CCTGTGCATTTTCGCCCAGGATCAGATTATAGGACGGGTCGGGGATCAGCGAGACCGATTCCAGGTTTTTGAAACCGTCCGCAGACAGTGCCGTCAGTCTCATGCCTCAGCGGTCACCCGAACCGTATACTTATCCACCGTCACCGCATCGCCGGGACGGATCTTTTTGCCACGCATGGTGCAGACTTCGCCATTTACTTCGACTTCGCCGTTTTGAATGACGAATTTGGCCTGCCCGCCGGTATCCAGCGCGCCGCCGAGCTTTAAAAGTGCATCCAGACGGATGAACTCCGTTGTGATCGTGATGATCTCATTTTTCATAATATATTCGATCCCTTATAAAATAAAGATAAATTTAATGTACAAATCTTCGCGTTTGTTTGCATGTTGAAGTTGCATAAAATTTATATTTTAAGCTTTGATGTCAAAACTTCACAAATTAATGTTTCACAAAAGTTGCAGCATTTGTCTACGAGTGGCGAACAGCGCGTGAAACATCGATCACATTTCGCTGCGCAGGCGCACCGGCAGGACGAGGAACGAAAACGCGTCGCCCTCCTTCGGCAGAACGAGCATCGGGCTGATCGGGCCGCCGAGCTGCAGTCGAACTTCGTCGGTCTCCGCCGCGCGGAGTGCATCGAGCAAATATTTGTTATTGAAACCGATTTCAAGCTGGTCTCCGGAAATTTCCGCTGAAATCTGGTCGGTGGCACGACCCATGGTGGTGGTGCAGAAAAGCTTGACGGTGTCTTCGCCGATCACGCAGCGTACCGGGCTTTTCAGGCGGTCGGTGATGAGAAGCGAAACGCGCTCGACACTTTCGATCATCGTACGAGTGGAAACCGTAACTTCGGTTTTTTTATCCTTCGGCAGTGCCGATTTATAATCGAGGAATTCGCCCTCGAGCAAAGCGGAAATAACCGTATAATTATCGATGCGGAACAAAATGTGGCGGCGGCTCGGACAAATCTCCACTTCGCCCTCGCTGTCCTTTAAGAGCTTGAGTACTTCGGAAAGTGTCTTTCCAGGAACGACAAATTCGGTGTTGTTCGCGTAGTTAATCGCCTCGCGGCGCAGGGCCAACCGGTAACCGTCGACCGACACAACATCTAAATTTCCGTTTTCAATTTTGAACAAACTGCCCTGATGGATCGGCTTTGCGGTGCTGTCCGCGACGGCGAAAAGCGTCTGGCGAATCATACTTTTTAAGAGTTCCTGCGGCATTTTGATTGTATCGGCGTCGGTGATTTTCGGCAGCTCCGGGAATTCCGCCGAATCCATACCGATGATGGTAAAGCAGCTCACGCCGGAGGTGATGGTGGCGGTGTTGCGGTCGTCCACGTCGATGGTGATGTCCTCGTCCGGCGAACGGCGGACGATCTCGGCGAACAGCTTTGCGGTGAGGATGATCGCGCCCGGCGCGGAAATGATGGCGGGTAGCTCGGTCTGCATGCCGATTTCAAGATCGTAAGCGGTCAAAATGAGGCGGTTTTCTTCGCTGCGGATGAGGATGCCTTCGAGCGCCGGAATGGAAGTTTTGGAGGAAACCGCTCTTTGCAGATTGGTTACGGCTTCGTTCAACAATCTTTTTTCTACGGTGAATTTCATGTGGATAAGTTCTTCCTTTCTGCGCGGTTTTTTGGTTTTGGTCTTTTGTTTAGCATTTTGGACCGCGAAAGTTTTACCGCGCATTTTGGTTTTTCACATTTCTTTGTGTTTTTTGACGTGAAGATGTGGAAGGAGTAAGCTTGCGGTCCTCTTTTATATTTATTTTAAATATAAGTTATAGCAGTAGTCGTAGAGGGTGTGAAAAAGTTGGAAACTTCAAAAAGTGGCTTTGGACAGGTGAAAATCGCGCGAAAGTTTTGCGAAAATTGATGTGGAGGGATTGTGGAGAGTGTGGAAAATTTAATTTCGTCCACAGAGCAGTTGAAAACTCTGTGTGAAATGTTGAAAACTCGTTGATTTTATTTTGGCGTTCGCATGTAAGGGCACTGGAGATCATACCCTATATCTTGTGGTTGTGCTTCAAAGATAGCCACAAGGAAGCTTACGACAATTATACAGAATGTTATAGGAAATGCTCTGTATTTGATATTTTTAAAAGTGCAGCGATTTTTCCGATATTCTAGTATATAGAAAAGAATAAGGGAATGGAGCACTTTAGGGGTGGAAGAGGATCAGCGGTCGCGAATATTTTTGATGATATCGCTGACGGTGGCCTTCGTCACGGGATCGCGCGCAGATTTTTCTTCGATTTGCTGGATGGCGTAAACGACGGTGGAGTGGTCTCTGCCGCCGAATTCCTTGCCGATCTCGACCATAGGCATCTGTGTAATCTCGCGCACGACGTACATGGAGATCTGGCGCGCAAAGGAAACATTTGCGTTGCGCTTGGAGGACTTGATATCTTCCGGGGAAACGCCGTAGGTGCGGCCGACCTCTTCAATGATTTTGCTGACGGTGACAGGCGCAGGCTGCTCGTTGTTTACGATGTCGCTGATGGCGCGCTGTGCCGTGCTGATAGTGGGGGTGGCGCCTTCCACAAGGTGGATGGCGTTGAGCTTTTTGACCGTGCCTTCCAGCTGGCGGATGTTGCTCTTGAGCTTCTGTGCGATGAATTCGCAGACGTTGTCCGGCACACTGAGACCGACAAGCTCGGCTTTGCGCTTGATGATTGCCATGCGGGTCTCAAAGTCCGGCGGCTGCACATCGGCGGTAAGGCCCCATTCAAAGCGGGTTTTCAAACGATCTTCCAAGGTAGCGATGTCGCGCGGGGGACGGTCGCTCGTTAAAACGATCTGCTTTTTGGATTCGTATAATGTATTGAACGTGTGGAAGAACTCTTCCTGCGTGGATTCCTTGCCGGCGATGAACTGAATATCGTCGATGAGGAGTGCGTCGGCCTTGCGGTACTTTTCGCGGAAACTCACGGTGGTACCGGCGCGGATGGCCTCGATCAGCTCGTTTGCAAACTGGTCGCCCTTGACGTAAATGATATCCTTATCCGGGAAATTCTTTTTGAGCTCGTGACCGATGGCGTTGAGCAGGTGCGTTTTGCCGAGGCCGGAGTTGCCGTAGATAAAGAGGGGATTGTAGTTTTTGGCCGGCTCTTTTGCAACATAGCGGCAGGCTGCGCAGGCAAATTTATTGGAGCTGCCCTCGATGAACGTTTCAAACGTGTACTCGTATTCGTCATCGTCCGGCACGCGCTCTTTTTCTTTTTTCTCCATCGGGGTGATGAGCTTATAGGTGAAAGCTTCGCCGAAAACGCTCTGTACGGCGTCGTTCAAGCACTTGTGAAAGCCGCGCTCGATGGTGGATTTGTTAAATTCGTTTGGCGCTTGAATGATTGCAACGCCTGCTCCGAAATCGAGCGAGATGGGGACGAGCTTGCTGAACCAGGTTTCATAGCTCACGTCGGTGACCTGCTTTTTGCAGTAGTCGCAAATGAGGTCCCATGCTTCTAAGAATGATTCCATTTCCTTATTCCCTTTCTTTTAGGTTTTGGTATCGGTATGCGCCCATAGCCGCGCCGCGGCGGTCATGATGACCGAGGAAGCGGCATTGAAAGTGCATTTTGACGCTAAAGTACTAATATATAGTGTAGCACAAAACCGCAAAGTTGTCCACAGAAAACCTGTGGAATGTTGAAAAATCTGACGGACTTCACAGGCAAAAAGAGGGAAAGAAACGTGTTTTCGGCAATTTATACGCAGAAAGGGTGGAAAAAGGGAGCGCGAAGGCATATTTTTAACGCAGGAATGGGAAACTTTGCCCCGAGCGCCTATAACCTTTCTTGAAAAAAGATCGATTAAAAACATTTGGCATTGCGCACTTTGCTTTGTGTTTTTTCAGGCTGAAAAAAACATGTAGGCCTTCTATTTTCCTCTGCTTTTGCCTTTGCAGCGCTTCATTCCAAGTTTTTTTCCGTAAAAACCCGAAAAAAGGTTGACAGCTTCTACGGTTTTAAGGTATAATGCTTATCTGTAACGGACTGTTATTTGCAGACCGCATTTTGATAAGTAACCTCGTGAAAGGAGGGTTTTTGATATGCTGAGAACCTATCAGCCGAAGAAGCTCCACAGAAAGAAGGAGCACGGCTTCAGAAAGAGAATGTCTACACGCAACGGACGTAAAGTTCTGGCGCGTCGCAGAGCAAAGGGCAGAGCACGTTTAACCTATTAATGTATGCTTTGAGGGTCACCGCTGCGTGACCTTTCTTTGTTTTGCCTGATTTTTTCGGCGGTGAGGCCCTGCTATACGCAGCTTTGGCCTTACCGAACGGCTTTGGAGGCTTACCCATGGACATCCTTGTGCCGCTGACCGAAAACCACGAGTATAAGCGCGTTTACGCCCGCGGAAAAAGCGCGGTGCGCCCGGCGCTTGTGCTGTATTGCCTGCGTAATAAAAAGGTAAAGCAGGCGCGCGTGGGCATTACGGCCAGCAAAAAGATCGGCAACGCGGTTAAGCGGAACCGTGCGCGGCGCCTTCTGCGTGAAAGCATCCGTGTGCTGTACCCGCAGCTGAAGCCGGGGTATGACTTTGTCCTCGTCAGCCGCGGCAGAACGCCGTTCGCAAACTATCAAATCGTATCTTCGCAGTTAAAAAGCGCGCTTGAGGAACTCGGCGTGCTTGTTGCCCTACCCAAAGATAAAAATAACTCCGCAAAAACGGCGGAAAATGACTCCGAAAGGACGTCGGAGACGGGCGAAGAAACCGCAAGTGTAACGAAAGAAGAATTGTCATAACGACAGAGCAGAAAAGCAGTATGAGAAAACAGAAAGAGCCTGTGTCCGCTGCGATACAATATAAGGGCGGACGCATTTCGGCGAAAAAGGGTGTGCGGTATTGGCCGCGCCGCGCCGTCATTAGGCTCATCCATCTCTATCGGAAGCTGAGACCGCGTGCAACGCGCGGCTGCTGCAAGTATATCCCCACCTGCTCACAGTACGGGGAAGAAGCCGTGGAGCGGTATGGCGCCTTACTCGGCGGCGTGCTTGCGCTTTGGCGCATTCTGCGGTGTAATCCGTTTTCCCGCGGCGGCTATGACCCCGTGCCGGAAAAGCGAAAAAAAGAATAAGTTTTGATCCGGGAAGGATTTGGTCAACTACTATGATGTCTATTTTTAATTTCTTCGGCAGCGTACTCGGCTATCTGCTGTGGTTCCTGTACACCGTTTTCAAAAACTACGGTATCGCGATCATCCTGTTCACGATCATCGTAAAGGCGCTGATGTTCCCGTTCTCGATTAAATCGCAGAAGAGCATGGCGGCGCAGTCCAGATTGGCAAGCAAGCAGCAGGAGCTGCAGAAGAAGTACGCCAAGGACCAGATGAAGTATAACGAAGAGCTGCAGAAGCTCTACGAAAAAGAGGGTGTGAATCCCGGCGGCGGCTGTCTGACGACGCTGCTTCCGTTCCCGATCATGCTCGGCATTTATTACTCCGTTATTTATCCGCTCTCGAACACCCTGCATATTGCAAAGGACACCATTTCGCAGGCTACGGAATTCGTTTCTAAGATTCCGGGCATTGCGAGTACGAACCAGTATGTAGAGCTTGAGATCGTTAAGAATTTCGACGCACTGAAGGACCACCTGACGATGTTCTCTGCGGACGATGTGCAGAAGATTGAGTTTTTCGGCAAGGGATTCAAGTGCTTCGGTCTTGACCTGCTCGCGTCCCCGAACACGAGCTCGTTCGCTTCTATGCTGTGGATCATCCCGGTGCTGGCACTTGTGACCTACTGGGGCCAGTCCTTTGTCATGCAGAAGCTGCAGCCCACACAGCAGCAGGGCGCAGGTCAGGGCTGCATGAAGGTCATGATGTACGGCATGCCGCTCCTGTCCGCATACTGGGCATACATCATGCCGGCAGCTGTCGGTTTCTATTGGATTATTTCCGCGCTGGTCGGTTTTGCACAGACGCTCATCACGCACAAGTATTTTTCGCCGGAGCAGGTCTCCGCAAAGTCGGAAGCGAGCCGCTATGTGACGCTTTTACAGGCGGATCGGAAGGTAAAGCCGCTGCCCGCAAACCTGCAAAAGCAGATCGCCGATAAGATTGAGGCGAAGAACCAGGCGCAGGCAGAGCGCCAGGCTGCGCAGAAGGAAAAGAAAGCGGCCGGTAAAAAAGGCGGAAATGCGCAGAAAAACAAAGGCAATTCTACCGATTATCTCGGAAGCAAGAAATAAATAAAGGCTGTTATCCCCACCTCCTTTCACTCCGAAACGGGATAAAGATAGAGTATTGAAAAGAAGAAAGGAAGAAGAAAGCCATGGTAAAAGAAGCAATCGCAACAGGCGCAACCACAGAAGAAGCGTATGAAAAAGCATGCGCAATGTTGGGCGTAGACCCCGCAGACGCAGAGTTTGAAGTTCTCGAAACGGAAGAGAAAAAGCGCTTCGGCCTTTTCGGCGGCAGACCGGCAAAGGTGCGCGCGTTCATCCGTTCCACACCGGCAGACGCCGCAGCAGAGTATCTGCGCAACGTTCTTTCCGGCATGGGCCTCGGCGACGTAAATATTGAGATCCGCGAGGAAGAGGCAGGCGCAGAGCTTGTGCTCACCGGCGAAAATATCGGCTTCATCATCGGCCACCGCGGCGAAACGCTGGATTCCCTCCAGTATCTTGCGTCTCTCGTTGCAAACCATGTGGACGAGTCTTATTATCGCATTACGCTGGACGTGGGCAATTACCGCGAAAAGCGCAAGGAAACGCTTGAAAATCTCGGCAGAAAGATGGCTGCTCGGGCCGTGAAGACCGGTCGCAATGCCTCCTTGGAGCCGATGAATCCGTATGAGCGCCGCATCATCCACACCGCCGTGCAGGAGGTTGAGGGTGCGAAGTCTTGGAGCGAGGGTGAAGACCTTGCCCGCCACGTTGTGATCGGCCCTGAGGGCGGCGAGCGCTACGTAAGACGCGATAATCGTCGCGGCGGCAATAACCGCGGCAGAAACGGCGGCTATAACCGCGATAATCGCGGTGCTCGCGCTCCGCGCAGAGATAATCGTGACAGCCGTCCGGCACAAAACCGCACCGCTCCCGCAGCACCGCGTGTTCTGGACGACGTTTCCACGCCGTACGGGAAGATCTCCAAAAACTAAAACTTTAAAACAGAGAACCTCCGTATACTTTGGTATGCGGAGGTTTTTGCGCTTAAAAGCGCGCTGTAATCCGTTCATAGCGAGCTTTCACGGAATAAGAACGGCATAAAAATAAAAAGGAAGCGTCTCCGAACGGATAAAGGAGGCGCTTTTTCTCTGTGATTTTCCTGCGTTTTCCGACATTCTGCGTGACAATCTTTTCGCCGCGTGGTATAATACAAAATGAGAAAGTGTTGCATGTGCAGCGAACGAGAAGAAGGGATAAACTATGAAGACCATTGCAGCAATCTCTACGGCGGCGGCGCCGGGCGGCATCGGGGTCGTCCGCATTTCGGGCGATGGGGCCCGCGCGGTCGGCGACCGTGTTTTTAAGTCGGTTTCCGGCGCGAAGCTCTGTGATATGACGGGTTACACGTGCCGCTTCGGACACGTGTATGCGCCGGACGGCGAGCGCCTCGATGAGTGCGTTGCGACCGTTTTTGCCGCACCGCACAGCTTTACGGGTGAAGACGTGGTGGAGCTTTCCTGCCACGGCGGATTGTTCGTTTTAAAAGCGGTTTTGCAGGCGGTTTTTGCTGCCGGTGCGGTCTCTGCGGCGCCGGGCGAATTTACGCGCCGCGCGTTTTTAAACGGCAAAATGGACCTTGCGCAGGCGGAAGCCGTCATGCAGATCATCTCCGCGCAGGGGCGCGAAGCGATGAAAGCGGCGCAGGCGGGACACGACGGCGCACTTTCCCGCCGCATTGAAAAGCTGCGTTCGGATCTGACGGACATCGGTGCGCACCTTGCCGCGTGGGCGGATTACCCGGACGACGACATTCCACAGGTGGATGAGACGATGCTGAAAACGCGCCTTGCCGCCGGAAAAACGGCGCTGAAAGATTTGCTCGCCGGCTTTGACGGCGGGCGCATTCTGCGCGAGGGCGTGGTGACGGTCATTGCAGGCCGCCCGAACGCCGGCAAATCCACGCTGATGAACCTGCTTGCGGGTTGCGAGCGTTCCATTGTGACCGATCTTGCGGGCACGACGCGTGACGTGGTGGAGGAGACTGTGCTGCTCGGTGAAATTCCGCTGCGTCTTGCCGATACCGCCGGTATCCGCGATACGGAAGACCGCGTGGAGCAGATTGGCGTGCGCATGGCTTTGGATCGCGTCAAAACGGCGCAGTTTGTGCTGGCGGTGTTTGATGCGAGCGAAGAGCTGAACGACGACGACCGCGCGTTGATGGACGCCATAGGCGATACACCGGCCGTGGCGGTCATCAATAAATCCGACCTCGCGCCGAAGATCGACCGTGCGGAGATCGATAAGCATTTCAAAGAGATCGTGACAGTCTCGGCGCTTTCCGGCGAGGGACTGCCTGCGCTGCAAAACGCGGCCGCGCGCGCACTGAAAACCGCTGAGCTGAACCCGAACGACGGCATTCTCTATACGGAGCGCCAACGCGCGGACGTACAAAAGGCGCTCACGGCGTTGGAGGAAGCGGAAAACGCTTTGCTTATGGGCATGACGTGGGACGCGGTGACGGTCTCGCTGGAGGGTGCCATTGCAGCTTTGAATGAACTGACCGGCGAGCGTGTTTCGGATGCGGTGGTCGATCAGGTATTTGAAAAGTTCTGCGTGGGAAAATAAAATATCAAAATTGTTATATTTTATCTTTAAAATAGGCAGTATTTCAGAATAAATCGGAAAAGAAGTTAAATTATGAGCTATGATGCAGGAAAATACGATGTTGCCGTGATCGGCGCGGGACACGCGGGAATTGAGGCGGCTTTGGCCTCGGCGCGTCTCGGCTGCCGCACGGTGATCTTCACAATAAACATGGACGCTGTGGGCAACTGCCCGTGCAACCCGAGCATCGGCGGCACAGCAAAGGGTCACCTTGTGCGCGAAGTGGACGCGCTCGGCGGCGAAATGGGCAAAACGGCGGACGAATGTACGCTGCAAAGCCGCATGCTGAACCTTGGTAAAGGCCCTGCGGTGCACTCGCTGCGCGCGCAGATCGACCGCAACAAGTACGCGCGCGTGATGAAGCATAAGCTTGAGCAGTGCGAAAACCTCGTGATGCGCCAGGCGGAGGTCATCGACATTGAGCGAGGCGGCGAAAACTGGCTGCTGACGACACGCCTCGGCGCGGTTTACACGTGCCGCGCGGTCGTGCTGGCGACCGGCACATTTCTCGGCGGGCGCATCTTCGTGGGTGAGGTTTCGTATGCGGGCGGCCCGGATGGCATGTTCCCGGCGACGGAACTTGCGGGTTCTTTAAAAGAGCTTGGCATTTCGTTGCGCCGCTTTAAAACCGGCACCCCGGCGCGCGTGCTGCGCTCATCCATCGATTTTACCGACCTCGAGGTTCAAAAGGGCGATGAACCTGTCACGCCGTTCTCATTTGATGCGGAAATGCCGCCGAAAAACTCGGCTGTGTGCTACGTGAGCTGGACAAACGACCGCACGAAGCAGGTCATTCTCGATAATATTCACCGTTCGCCGCTGTATGCGGGCATGATCGAAGGCGTTGGCCCGCGCTACTGCCCGAGCATTGAAGATAAGATCATGCGCTTTTCCGAAAAGCCGCGCCATCAGCTTTTTATTGAACCGTGCGGCGCGGAAACCGAGGAGATGTACTTGCAGGGTATGAGCTCTTCACTGCCGGAAGAAGTGCAGATTGCGTTTTACCGCACGATCAAGGGGCTTGAGCACGTAGAAATCATGCGAAACGCGTATGCGATCGAATATGATTGCTGCGACCCGCTGCAGCTGAACGCCACGCTGGAGTTTCGCGATTATCCGGGACTTTACGGCGCGGGGCAGTTCAACGGCAGTTCCGGCTATGAAGAAGCCGCCGCGCAGGGTTTTGTGGCAGGTGCAAATGCTGCGCTGAAAGTCTTAAATCGTGACCCGCTTATTTTGGATCGCGCGGGCTCGTACATCGGCACGCTCATCGACGATCTCATCACGAAAGGCGTCACCGACCCGTACCGCATGATGACCTCGCGCTCCGAATACCGCCTTGTACTTCGGCAGGATAATGCCGATGAGCGACTGACGCCAATCGGCCGCGAGCTGGGGCTCATCGATGACCGCCGTTGGGCGAAGTTTGAAAAGAAGCAGGCGCAGAAAGAAGCGGAGATGAAGCGCGCGGAGAAAACGGTGTTTTCGCCGACGGACGCGCTGAACGAAGTGCTGGTTTCATGTGAAACATCGCCGGTCACGACGGGTGTGCGCCTTTCTGAGCTGCTGCGCCGCCCGCAGGTGACCTATGCGGACCTGACACCTATCGACATCGAACGCCCGAATTACCCGCGTGAGATTTTTGAAAGCGTGGAGACGGCACTCAAATATGAGGGCTACATCAAGCGCCAGCTGCAGGACATTGCCGAAATGCGCCGGTTGGAAAAGAAGCTGCTGCCAAAAGAGATCAACTATGCCGAGATTTCGGGTCTGCGACTTGAGGCACAGGAAAAACTCAATCGCGTGCGTCCGGAAAACGTGGGACAGGCAGGGCGTATTTCCGGTGTTTCCCCGGCGGATATTTCCGTGCTGTTGATTTGGCTCTCTGCACACAATGGAGGAAAGTAATGTCCACTACATTTAATATGTAATGGATTGAGCCTAATTACTATAATATTTATAAAACAAAACTGAAAGGGCAGCTTTGCTTTAGGCGGGCTGAAATTTTGATTATGGATATTAAAAATCTGCTGATTTCAAAAGCAAAAGAGATTGGCGTAAAGGTTTCGCCTGCACAGGCGGAGCAGTTCCAGATCTATCTTGATCTGCTTTTGGATCGCAACACCGTGATGAATCTCACGGCCATCACCGACCCGGAAGAGGCAGTCGTAAAACATTTTGTGGATAGCTTGACGCTGCTGAAGGCGCTTGAAATTAAAAAGAATGCGAAAGTTATCGACGTGGGCACCGGTGCGGGCTTTCCCGGCATTCCGCTCAAGATCATGCGCCCGGACATTGAACTGACGTTGCTGGATTCTTTGAATAAGCGGCTTGTTTTTTTGCGCGAAGTGTGTGATGCCATTGGCATTGAAGCCGAGACGATTCATAAACGCGCAGAAGAAGCCGGAAAAGACACTAAGCTACGTGAAAGCTTTGACGTTGCAACGGCTCGTGCGGTCGCAAACATGAATATTTTGGCGGAATATTGTATTCCGCTCATTAAAATGAAGGGCTATTTTGCCGCGATGAAAGGTCCGAGCTTACCGGATGAATTGGAATATGCCCGAAAAGCAATCTCTTCGCTTGGATGCGATGTTGTAAAAACGGTTCCTTTCATTCTGCCGGATGAGGAACAGAGCGAGCGCTTTGTTGCCGTAATGCGCAAACTGCGCTTTACACCGAAAATGTATCCGCGTCACGGTGGCACGATCACCAAAAAACCGTTATTTTTAGAGCAGAAAGGGGAAGCAAAATGAGTATTATTTACCGTAAAGCCGAATTGAACGACATTCCGAAGCTGAACCCACTTTTGGCGCAGCTTTCCGATGCGATGGCAGATCCGCAGAAAATGGCGGAAAAGATGGAGAAAATCGCAAAAAACGAGGATAACTACTTGCTTGTAGCTGAAAATACGGAAAACGGCGACCTTTGTGGTTCTTTGATTGGTGTTGTATTTGAAGATATTTGCGATACCTGCAAGCCGATTTTACTCGTTGAAAATGTTGTTACGGACGAAAAATACCGCGGAAAAGGCGTTGGACGCGGCATGTTTGAAGCCATTGAGACGTGGGGCAGAGAGAAAGAGTGCCACTACTGCATTTTGGTCTCCGGCCTGCAGCGTACCGGCGCGCATAAATTCTATGACGCCATCGGGTACAGCGAGGTAAAGGGCTTTAAAAAGTATTTGTAAGAAAGACGATATAAAAACGGCTATGCAAGGAGAAACTCTTGTATAGCCGTTTTTTTAATCAAAAAGAATGTGCCAGTTTGGATTGCGGGAAGCTGCAAAGCACATTTGAATTTGCTCTGCGTTGTTCTTTTCCTCCGCAAGCTGCGGCAATTCATCTTCCGCATACCATCGGCTTTCGGTCGTTTCGGCGTTGGCTTGAAATTCACCGCCTGTACGCGTGCATAAAAAGAAAATTTTGCAGATGTTATAGGCGTAGCGCGGCAAATTGTGCCGGTTTCGGTCCTGTACGGCAATGATACGGTCTGCTGTAACGCGCAATCCGGCTTCTTCCAAAACCTCTTTAACAGCGTTTTCTCCAACGGATTTATCCACATCGACCCAACCTCCGGGCAAAGACCACTTGCCGTTTTGTTCGCGTACCAGTAAAATTCGGTCGTTTTCAATAATTGCCGCGCGGGTATCTAACTTTGGCGTTTGGTACCCGGTTTCGTTGCAGAATAGATTTTTAACGGTTTCTACCGGAATCTCGCTTTTCATAGACAAGATCTCGGCGGCAATTTCACGAATACGCGTGTAGCGCTCGAGGTCAAAAACATCTTTGCCGTAGGTTAAACCTGCCTGCGCTAAGCCTTGCAGTTCGATGGCCCAGTTGAGCCATTGATCTTTGTTTTCCATTCTATTCTCCTGCTGTAGTTTCACGTGGAACTTATAACTCTTTCACCATGAAGTATTCACCGCGTGTGGTGCCGTCGGAATAGCGCAGAGAATTTGGTAAAAAGCCGTATTCTTTAAATCCGAGGCTTTCGTAAACATGCTTTGCACGCTCGTTGCCTTCAATCACACCCAACTCCGCTTGTGTGTATCCGCATTGCTTTGCAAGCTCCAAAAGTGTGCTTAATAATATACGCCCAAGTCCAAGGTTGCAATACTTTTCATATAACGCAATGGAAACACAGCAGCGGTGCTTTGTGCGGCGTTTATCACCTTGCGACGCCAGCGAACAGTTTCCGGCAAGTTCACCGTTTACATAAGCGGTGAGCATGATCTCGTTTGGACTTTCCGCTTTGTTTTGCAAAATTGCGCGTTCTTTTTCGACGGTGAAATTCACCTCATCCGGCTCACGCAATAAAAACGGAGATTCGCCCGAAACGGTGCGCAGGTATTCAATCATTTGCTTGGCATCTTCGGGGCGCGCATTGCGTACGACGGCGGTACACCCGTTTTTCAGCTTGCTTTCGGTTTCTGCATAGATCATGTTCTTTCGCTCCTTTTCTCTAAAAATGGCGGGAATATGCGCTTTTTCGACGCTTTTCCGTTTGAATATTTCTATTATTATAGCACCGCGTTTTGAAAAAGCAAGAAAAACTTTTTGTACGGTGACAGATTGCGGCAAAATCTGCCTTTTCATTGTGGTAAGCTATTTCCTGTAAAGAGAACAAGCCCTCACAAAGGACGAACTTCTTACACTGGAAATGCAAGCAGGAGGTGCGGCGTATGGCATTTACGGAAAAGAAAAAGCTTTTGGAGCTTTCACCGGATAAGATTGTGCCAAATCCTGCACAGCCGCGATTGGATTTTCCGCAGGACGAGCTTTTGCAGCTCGCAGAAAGCATTCGTCAAAACGGCGTTTTACAGCCGATTCTTGTACGCAGAGACCGCGACCGCTACATTTTGGTGGCAGGGGAGCGCCGCTGGCGTGCTTCGCGTATGGCGGGGCTCAAAACCATCCCGGCCATTGTGCAGGAGCTTTCTCCGCAGGACGGCGCGGTGTTGGCGCTTATTGAAAATATGCAGCGCAGTGACCTGAATTTTTTTGAGGAAGCTGCTGCAATCTATGCTTTGATGCAGGACCGCTCTATGACGCAGGAGGAGACCGCACGTAGGCTCGGCATGAGCCAGCCGTCGCTTGCAAACAAGATTCGTTTGCTGCGGCTTTCTGGCGAAGAGCAGCGCATGGTGCTGGAAAACCACCTTACGGAGCGTCATGCACGTGCTTTGCTTAGAATGGAAGATCCGGAAAAGCGCATGGCAGCGTTGAAGACTGTTATAGCGCGCAAAATGAACGTGGCGCAGACGGATACGTATATCAAATCACTTTTGGAGCAGGAGGGACAGGCGAAAAGGCCGAAGAGGACATTCATTGCGAAAGATGTTCGCCTGTTCCTCAACACGATCGACCATGCTGTCCAAACCATGAAAGAGGCCGGCATCGGCGCGGCTTTTCAGCGTAAGGAAACGGATGAGTATTACGAATGCGTCGTCCGCATCCCAAAATCAGCTGCACACAAGGCAAGCTGATGCGCCAGAACTTAATATCGAGTACGAGGTAAACCCATTCCCTTATTCATTTCCCACAACACAGAAGGATTGTCTGCAAATGCCGGCAGTCCTTCTGTGTTTTTAATGCTTTTTTGGTTTAAAACTGCAAATGTTTCACATGAAACATCAAAATTTGCCAAAACGCGATAGAATCCGGCTGTTTCACATGAAACATTGCAAAAAAATGAACTTTTCTCTTTATTCTGTGCCGGATATGTGCTACAATATCCTATATAATAGAAAGAAGAAGGAAAGGGGCGCGGTACATGAGCAAGGTAATTGCCGTGGCGAACCAAAAAGGCGGCGTGGGCAAGACAACCAGCGCAGTAAATATTGCCGCATGGCTCGGCGCAAAAGGGAAAAAGACGCTTTTGGTCGATATTGACCCGCAGGGCAACTCCACGAGCGGCGTAGGTTTTGATCGCCGAACGCTGAAAACGACCTCGTATGATATTCTCATCAACGGGGCAAAGGGTGAAGATGCCGTTCTCGAAACAAAATTTGAAAAGCTTTCTGTCATCCCTTCCAAGGCCGATCTGGCTGCGGCAGAGATTGAGCTTGCGGATTTGAACGGGCGCGAGTCCGTTTTAAAGAAGGCTTTGGCGCCACTGCGCACAGAATTCGACTATATCATCATCGATTGCCCGCCGTCGCTGGGGCTTATCACAACGAACGCGCTGAATGCTTCGGACTCTGTTTTGATCCCGGTACAGTGCGAATACTACGCGTTGGAGGGCCTTTCGCAGCTGATGAGCTCCGTGCAGGCTGTGAAGCGCCGTTACAACGACCGTTTAGAGCTGGAAGGTGTTTTGCTGACGATGTATGACGGTAGACTGAACCTGACGCAGCAGGTTGTGACGGAAATTAAAAAGTATTTCCCGCGCAAGGTGTTTGCAACAGTCATTCCGCGCACAGTGCGTCTTTCCGAGGCGCCGAGCTACGGACAGCCGATCTTGTACTACGATAAATCCAACAAGGGCTGCATCGCATACGGTGCGCTTGTGGATGAAATTTTGAAGAAAAACCGCTGATTTCGGCGGCAAAACCGGTTCCATGCGCAAAATCGTGTGGTATCGGTATAAATGCGACAAGAAGGAGATGGTCTTTCGCAATGGCAAAAAAAGGAGGCCTCGGCAAGGGGCTGGACGCAATTTTCTATGACAATGCGCGTGAGGACGATGCCGGCGCGGTGGAGCTCAGCATAAACGACTTAGAGCCGAACCGTACGCAGCCACGCCAGAGCTTTGATGACGGCGCGATGACCGAGCTGGCGGATTCTATTGCGCAGCACGGCGTTTTGCAACCGATCTTGGTGCGCCCACTGCTTTCCGGCGGCTATCAGATCGTTGCGGGTGAACGACGCTGGCGTGCTTCTCGCATGGCAGGACTGACGACCGTACCGGCGGTTATCCGCGACCTGACGGACAGCGAAGTGATGCAGCTGGCGCTGATTGAGAACTTGCAGCGTGAAGATTTGAAGCCGCTGGAAGAAGCAAACGGCTACAAGATGCTGATGGATAACTTCGAGTTTACGCAGGAGGAGATTGCGAAAACAGTGGGCAAATCCCGCCCGGCAATCACGAATGCACTGCGGCTTTTGAATCTGCCGGAGGATATGCAGAACATGCTGGAGCGCGGCGAAATGACTGCGGGCCATGCCAGAACGCTGCTGAGCTTCAAAAACGAAGACCAGATGAAAGCGGCGGCAAGACGCGTGACCATGGAGGGCATCTCCGTGCGCGAGCTGGAAAAAATGGCAAAGCGCGCAAACGAGGAGAAGCCGGAAAAGGCAGATAAACCCGCAAAGCGCCGCATCCGCTACTATGATGAGGCCGAGCTTGCACTTCGAGATGTGCTGAATCGCGTGGTGCATATCTCCGGCACGAAGAAAAAGGCGGCGCTGACAATCGAATTTTACGGTGAGGAAGACCTCAAGAACCTGCTGTATGATTTGAAATTGACTGATAAAACGGAAGGATAAAGTCTTTAGTCAAGTTTTCTTCAGAAAACTTGCGGATTCTTAGGGCGGAGCCCTAAGTCGCTTTCCGCAGAAAGCGAAATTTTTTTGCCTACCCCAAAATCAGGAAAGTAGGTTTAACAGTCTGGAAGACTGTTAAACCGTAGAAAACCCTATTAAGGGGTTTTCTGAAGCGATTGCAAAGCAAGCGCTTTTAAATAGAGAACTTTGCAGTTTTACAAATAACCGAAAGGAATGTTCAAAAATGATCGATATTAAGTTTTTGAGAGAAAACCCGGACATTGTCCGCGAGAATATCAAGAAAAAGTTCCAAGACGCGAAGCTTCCGCTCGTCGATGAAGTCATCGAGCTGGACGCCGAAAAACGCGCTACGCAGCAGAAGGCCGACAGCCTGCGTGCTTCCAGAAATAAGCTCTCCAAGCAGATCGGTGCGCTGATGGGTCAGGGTAAGAAGGCCGAGGCTGAGGAGGTCAAGGCACAGGTCAAGGCGCAGTCCGATGAGCTCATCGCCGCGGAAGCGAAGGAAAAGGAGCTCGACGAGAAGATCCTCAAGATCATGATGACGATCCCGAATATCATCGACGCCAGCGTGCCGGTCGGCAAAGACGACAGCGAAAACGTCGAGGTTGAGCGTTTCGGCGAGCCGGTCGTGCCGGATTTCCCGGTTCCGTACCACACGGAGATCATGGAAAGCTTCAACGGTATCGATCTGGACGCTGCACGCCGCGTTGCGGGTAACGGCTTCTATTATCTGATGGGCGACATCGCGCGTCTGCACTCTGCCGTTATCGCGTATGCGCGCGATTTTATGATTGACCGCGGCTTCACGTATGTCATCCCGCCGTATATGATTCGCAGCGACGTCGTCACCGGCGTTATGAGTTTTGCGGAAATGGATTCCATGATGTACAAGATCGAGGGTGAAGACCTGTATCTCGTCGGTACCAGCGAGCACTCCATGATCGGTAAATTCATCGACCAGATCCTGCCGGAAGCCGAACTGCCGCTCACGCTGACCAGCTATTCTCCGTGCTTCCGTAAGGAAAAAGGTGCACACGGCATCGAGGAGCGCGGCGTTTACCGTATTCACCAGTTTGAAAAGCAGGAAATGATTGTCGTCTGCAAGCCGGAAGACTCCATGAAGTGGTATGATAAGCTCTGGAAGAACACCGTAGACCTGTTCCGCAGCATGGATATCCCGGTCCGTACGCTCGAGTGCTGCTCGGGCGACCTCGCAGACCTTAAGGTTAAGTCTGTGGACGTTGAAGCGTGGTCCCCGCGCCAGAAGAAGTACTTTGAGGTCGGCAGCTGCTCCAACCTCGGTGACGCACAGGCGCGCCGCCTGCGTATACGCGTAAACGGCGAAAACGGCAAGTACCTTGCCCACACGCTGAACAACACCGTTGTTGCACCGCCGCGTATGCTTATCGCATTCCTTGAGAACAACCTCCAGGCAGACGGCAGCGTTCGCATCCCGGAAGCTCTGCGTCCGTACATGGGCGGCAAGGAAGTTATCGTCCCGAAAAAGTGATTTTTGCAAATTAAATAGGTGGTAAAAGAGGCACATGCAAAGTAAAATGCGTGTGCCTCTTTTGTCGTCTGCTTATAGAAAAACTTGCTCTGATGACCGTATTAAAAAAATAGGAGAAATGATGCAAAGCGGAACAAAAGAACACGAACTTTTAAAAGGCGACAGTTTTCGTCATCGTCTTGTGCAAAACTTTTTCTGAGGATATGTGGAAAACCGGTTTTCAACTTAAATGAGTGAAAGAATATTCAGCAGTTTCGAACGTATGTATCTCCGGTTGCGGACATATTTCGACGGATATACACAGCTGTGTCCGCGATACAAGAACAAATAACCGCACAATCGCAGAACGAAGCTGTGTATAAATATGCATAATTCTGCAAAATTATGGTGTGGAAAACTCGGTGGAAAGTGTGGAAAAGCACACGGTATAGTGGAGAAAGCAAAGCTTTTCACAAGGTATCGGCTATATATGGAAAGGCAATATACTTTACGCATTCATTTTTACGACATGTTGCGTGCGGGTACGCTAAAAAGCAGCATAAAATGGATTGGAAACGTCATTTCGGCATATACAATAAAAGGCGTGTGTTTTCAGACAAAACAAAAGGCCCGCCGAAGCGAGCCTTTAAGAGCACAGAGTATTTGAAGGTCATGCCGCAGCCGTTTCTTTTTTATTGCGGTGGAAGAGAAAGCTTGCGGCGAAGATCGCAACGGAAACGAGGAATACGCAGGCTGTTACGCCATAGAACGCTTTGCCGCCGATGGTGTCAAACAGAACGCCGCCGAGCAGGTTGCCGAGAATGCCGGAGATTTGCGCTACGGAAATGAACAGGCTGTGCGCCGTGGCACGCAGCTCCACGGGTGCAAGCTCATAGATATAGTTCGTGCTCGTGCCGAGAAATGCACCGTTGCCAAGGCCGTAAAACGCGGCAAATACCAACATAGTCGGCAGCGAATTCACAAGGAAGCAGAAGCACAGACACTCCGTCGCCATCAAAATTGCAGAAAGCATGATGAGGTATTTCATCTTGATATAGCGGCGCAGGCGGCCGATGAAGAACAGAAACGGGATTTCCATCATAGCGCGCACGGAGAGGATAAGACCAAGATTGACAGTATCAATCTGAATATCCGCCATGTAATACGTCAGAAAGTTCCCTTCAAACGCCGCGGCCATCTGGAAGAAGAATGCAAAAATGAGAAACGCCATGTATGCGTAGTTTTTCAGCAGTACGCCGGCACCCGCTGCGCTCTTTTTCACACGCTTGCCACTCTGCGGCTCAAAGCAGAAATACGTCAGTACAATGGCGGGAATCATCACAATGCCCATCACCCAGAATGTCGAAGGCACACCCGCCGCAGGAATGAGCGCGTTTACCGTGATGACACCGGCAATGGCAAATAAAAGCGAGCCGCTGCTGCGTATCATGCCGTAATTCAGTCGATGCTCCGCACAGTTGCGCACCGTAAGGTTATCGACAAACGGCGACATCGGTACGCGGAAAAAGTTGATGATCGGGATCAAGATTAGAAATAACAGAGTCGAGTAGGATTGCCCCGTCGGAATGAGTGGCACAAAAATGAAAAGGCCGCAGCCGAGCGTCAACGTTAAAATGACAATTTTGCGCACGCTGCCGATACGGTCGCTCACCGTGCCCCAAAACGTCATGGCAAAAATAGCGACGGCACAGGCAATGGCGTTTAATAAGCCGAAATCCGTAGCGGGAAAGCCGATGCTTTGCAGGTAGACTGTTTGATAATTGCCTACCGCCATGGCCGCCCAAAAAATGCCCTGCACGCCGGCAAGGCGCAGCGTTTCCGCCATCTCCGGGGAGAGGGAGCGCAGTCTGCGAAGCTTGTTCATGAAAAACCATCCTTTTAGCCCAATAGGGCCGAGTGTAATAGGGAAAGCGCGAAAAATATGCCGTGCGCCGAATATGTCGGGTACGGGAGATATGCTTTTGATATAGTAGTTTTAGGGTATATCAAACGGAGCGGAGTGTCAAGATATTTTGTGATTTCTGTATGAAGTTTTTTACAAATGGAGTGCTTTTTAGAAGTTCAGTCCGTCAAAATCCTGCAAAAATCGCCCCGAAACCCGAAAGTTAGTCATATAAAACTGCTTTTTGTGGTTTTTCCCTAAAAAGCGCATAGAACGCTCAGCGGGTATCTCTGTTTTTTCGAGGACAAAACAGTTGAAAATGTACCGCGAAAGTGGTACAATCTAATATCAAATAATATATTTTCTCCGGCTTGCCGGGAAATTTTTCCTATGCGGTATGCGGAAATTATCGCATAAAGACAACAAAACACGGTGCATAAGGCGAAAGGATGGTTGACGGTATGCTGAACACAGAATTCACCTCTAAGTTTGTCAAAGAGGGGCTCACCTTTGACGACGTTCTTCTGATCCCGGCAGAATCACACGTACTGCCCAGTCAGGTAGACATTTCCACTCATCTCACAAAGAAGATCAAGCTGAACACCCCCATTATGACGGCGGCTATGGATACCGTCACGGAAGCGGATATGGCCATTGCCATTGCGCGTGAGGGCGGCATCGGCATCATTCACAAGAACATGTCCATTGAGCGTCAGGCCGATCAGGTCGATATGGTCAAGCGCTCCGAGAACGGCGTTATCGTTGATCCGTTCTTCCTTGCGCCGGAGAACACCGTGCGCGAGGCGGATAACCTCATGGGCCGCTACAAGATCTCCGGCGTGCCGATCTGCGAAAACGGCAAGCTTGTCGGCATCATCACGAACCGCGACCTGCGCTTCATGTCCGGCTCCGATTTCGACCAGAAAATCGAAAACGTCATGACGAAGGATCATCTCGTCACCGCGCCGGTCGGTACCACCCTCAAGGATGCACAGGAGATCCTGCGCCACCACAGAATCGAAAAGCTTCCGATTGTCGATGAAAAGGGCTATCTGAAGGGCCTCATCACGATTAAAGATATTGAAAAAGCTGTGCAGTACCCGAACTCTGCAAGAGACGAAGGCGGCCGTCTGCTTTGCGGCGCGGCTATCGGCGCTACGGCTGACGTTCTGGACCGCGTTGCTGCCCTTGTGGAAGCACAGGTCGACGTTGTCGTGCTCGATTCTGCACACGGTCACAACAGCGGCATCATCGAAGCAGTGAAAAAGGTCAAGAAAGCATACCCGGACCTCCAGCTCATTGCGGGTAACGTTGCAACGGCAGAGGGCACCCGTGCGCTCATCGAAGCCGGCGCAGACTGCGTAAAGATCGGCATCGGCCCGGGCTCCATCTGCACCACCCGTGTGGTTGCCGGCATCGGCGTGCCGCAGGTCACGGCTGTGTATGACGCAGCATGCGCGGCGGCAGAATACGGCGTTCCGGTTATCGCAGACGGCGGCATCAAGTACAGCGGTGATATCGTCAAGGCGCTCGCAGCAGGTGCAAGCGTTGTTATGCTCGGCTCCCTTGTTGCAGGCTGCAAGGAGACCCCGGGCGAGTACGAGCTCTATCAGGGCAGACAGTTCAAGGTCTACCGCGGCATGGGCTCTCTGGGCGCTATGGGTAAGGGCTCCAGCGACCGCTACTTCCAGGCAAACAACAAGAAGTACGTTCCGGAAGGCGTCGAGGGCCGTGTGCCTTATAAGGGACCGCTCGCAGATACCATTTATCAGATGGTCGGCGGTCTGCGCTCCGGCATGGGTTATGTGGGCTGCGCAAATATCCCGGAAATGCACGAGAAGGCACAGTTCGTGCGCATTACGGGTGCGGGTTTGAAGGAAAGCCATCCGCATGACATTCAAATTACGAAGGAAGCCCCGAACTACTCCATCCACGGCTGATTTTAAATTTGCATTACGGAACCTCTTCGTCTGCACGGCGAAGGGGTTCTGTTTTGTTTTCAGCAGTTGCACGAAAACCGGTAAGCATGCATAGTGAAGGACATCTGATGCAAACTAAAGCAAAAATCCGTATTCTATATCGATATTGGAATATCATATACTATTATATATAGAATGGCTTTGCAGCAAAAAACGCATAGAAAACAGCGCACATAGGGGAGAGACAGGTGGACAAAACTTCGAAAATGTCCAACATATTTTCCGGGTAAACTGCATTTTTGCGCGTTCTCTTTCAAAAACAGGAGAAAACTTGTCGGATTTCGCCGTAAAATGCAGGAATTCGGTTTCTATCCGTCGTTCGTGCACAATACACGGAAACTTGTATTTTTGTCGAGGACACGCCCCTGACGCGGCTTTTTTTGGCGGATTTTGGGCGGATTTAATTACAAAATTGCAATACTATCATGAAAAACTGCACGGTGTGTATATGCCTCAAGGTCATAATTCACAAAAATACACAAAAATTAGGACAGGATTTCCATAGTTTTGCCACTTGCGATTTAGCGCTTTATGCTGTATTATGTATGCAATATGAATTTTCTTTGAACGAAAATTTCATAATTCTATCACCTATCACATTAGGAGGAACAAGAAATGAAACTGAAAAAGGTTTTAGCTCTGGTTCTGTCCGCGGCGTTGGTTGTTTCCGCATTCGCTGGGTGCGGCGGCAAGAGCTCCAGCTCCACGACATCTACCGAGAGCATCGCAGCTTCTGAAAGCAGCGCAGAATCCACCGAGTCCACCGCCTCCGGAGATTCCACCCCGGCTGCATCCGGTGACGCTACGGCAATCTTCACCCCGAAGACCGTAGACGCGGCAAAGACCATCAGCCTGAACGCAGGTATGGAGCCGACAGGCCTGAACACCCTGACCTCCACATACGCTATCGAGTTCTCCTTGTTCAAGCACATGTATGAGAACCTCGTCACCCTCGACGATGACGACAACACAGTCCCGGGCGCAGCTGAGAGCTGGGACTACGATGAGGATACCCTCACCTACACCTTCCACCTCCGTAAGGACGGCGTTTGGACAAACGGCGACCCGGTTACGGCGAAAGACTTCGAGTTTGCTTGGAGTCAGGCTTTGAACCCGGATGTTGCTTCTGATTACGCTTACTTCCTCTACTTCATCAAGAACGCTGAAAAGTATTTCAACGGTGAAGTTGCTTGGGACGAAGTTGGTGTAAAGGTTGTCGATGATTATACCCTTGAGGTTACCATGGAGCAGCCGACTCCGTACGCACTGTTCCTGTTCTCCTTCGGCACCCTTGCTCCGATCAACCAGAGATTCTATGAGGCTGTAGGCGCAGACCTCTACTCCACCGAAGCGCAGTACTTCTGCACGAACGGCCCGTTCGCTCTTACTGAGTGGAGCCACAACGATAAGATCGTTATGCAGAAAAACGATGCATGGCACGGCGCAGCAGACGTAGAAGTTGAAGAGATCGATTGGAAGATCATCACCGATGCCAACGCAGCTCTCTCCTCCTTCCTCGCAGGCGACCTGGATATGGTCGGTCTCGGCACCGGCGAACTCATCAAGCAGGCTGAAGCAGCAGGTGCTACGATTCAGTCTTATACGGATGGTACCTCATTCTACATTTACTTCAACAATAATGACCAGTATCTCTCCAATGTAAATCTCCGTCGTGCACTGTTCAATGCAATTGACGAGCAGAAGGAAATTGACACGGTTTGGCAGAACGATAACGAGCCGATGACTTCCTTCACGGCGCCCGGTGTTTCCGCTACTGACGGCACCTCCTTTGCAGGTAAGGTCGGCGAGCTGTATGCGCCGTCCCGTGACCAGGAAAAGGCTAAGGAATACCTTGCAACGGCTCTCTCCGAGCTCGGCTGCACGGTAGACGAGCTCTCCGCTCACCTCTCCATCGACTGCGGCGACTCCGCAACGTCTATTGCAGAAGCTTCCTTCTATCAGGAGCAGTGGAGACAGGTTCTCGGCATCGAGGTTACCGTTAACTCCATGATCACCAAGCAGGGTTCTCAGAACCGTAAGACCGGCAACTATGTCATGTCCATCACCGGTTGGGGCCCGGACTACAACGACCCGAACACATTCCTTGACCTGTGGGTCACCGATGGCGGCAACAACCAGACCGGCTTCTCCAACGAGAGATACGATGAGCTCATCGACCTCGCAGCCAAGGAGACAGACCTCGAAAAGCGTGAGTCCTACTTCATCGAGTGCGAGCAGATCATTGCGGATCAGCTCCCGATCGGCCCGGCCTTCTGGAGAGCTCCGTCCTATGCTTGCTCCGATAAGATCAAGGGCGGTATGCACAGATCTACGTTCCAGGATATCAACGCTGTTTACGTAAAGCTTTCCTAATCGAAAACCTTACGGGCGCTGACCCGGATACTTAAAAGAAATTCAAATACGGTTACGGCTTGCGGTGTATCTCAAAAAGGTACGCCGCACCGAACTGTATTTATTCTTTTAATCTTTTACTTCAACACTTTTAGGTGATATACGCATCACTGTGTTGGGTGAGTAAAGCCTTGTTTCCCCGAAATTTTGGGGATTTCCGCGAACGGCAATACAAGCTGCATTCGCTAAGTTCACAAAATTGATGTGCCAAAGGCGGCAGAATAGTTTCCGAGCTTTTGCGCACATTTTTTGTTATATTGTCATATTGTCGTTTATCGGACAAGGCCGCGGACGCTTTGGCGGCATCGTTCCCAAAAACGTCGGCGGCTTTGTCCGCATAACCTTTAATCATTCTATTAAACTATCAAAGAGAGGTGGATTGCACATGACTAAGTACATCTTAAAGCGCGTGGGCTATTCCATTGTTACCCTGTTCCTGTTGGTCGCGATCACATTTTTCATGATGCAGCTTCTTCCGGGCGACCCGTTCACCGGTGAAAAGCAGCTTCCCGCGGCACAGATGGAAGCGCTTTATGCGAAATACGGTCTTGATAAGCCCGTATGGCAGCAGTTCTTCATTTATATCGGTAATGTTGTGCAGGGCGACCTTGGCGTTTCCCTTACCTATAACCGTGCGATCACATTGATGATCACCGAAGCATTTGCCGTTTCGTTTGACGTCGGTATCCGTTCCATTTGCTTCGCCTTCATCGGCGGCGTACTGCTCGGCACACTCGCAGCCATCAAGCGCGGCAAGGCAGCCGACACAGTTGCCATGATTATTGCACTGCTCGGTGTTTCCGTTCCGTCGTTCGTTGTGGCCTCTATTTTGCAGTATTTCCTCGGCCTCAAGCTGTATCAGGCAACGGGCATGCGCCTTTTCGCCGTTACCGGCTGGGGAGGCGTCAACACCCACCATCTCCCCGCTGACAAAATACC
>OGRY01000833.1_pt1 | contig 24814 bp, 20 predicted proteins | sample 1553551 | NCBI WGS metagenome assembly OGRY01 (sample SAMEA2580101, study PRJEB22360) | human gut metagenome | biome: human gut; feature: human-associated habitat; material: faeces | place: Denmark | collected 2008/2010
ATGCCATCAATTTCCTCTGTCTTATGTTCACCGAAGTATACGCCTCCGGTCAGCTCTCTCATCATAACAATATCAAATCCATCGCCGATAATCTCTGGCTTTAATGGACAAGCATCTTTTAATTGTGAAAACAGCTTTGCCGGACGGATATTTGCAAACAGACCAAGACCTTTACGAATCTTTAACAGACCTGCCTCCGGACGCAAATTTGGTGCTACCTGATACCATCTTGAGTTTCCGACGTTTCCGCCTACTGCACCTAAAAGCACGGCATCACTAGCCTTTGCCTTTTCAAGTGATTCTTCGGTCAGCGGTTCGCCATACGCATCAATTGAACAGCCGCCCATAAGAAGCGTCTCGTATTCAAACTCATGTCCATATTTTTTTGCTACGGTATCCAGTACCTTTTTGGCCTCAGCCACAATCTCAGGACCAATTCCGTCTCCTGGTATCAATGCAATCTTACCTGTCATCCTGTATCCTTTCCAACAGCAAAAGCTGTCTGCAAAAAGTTTCTTTTTTATCATAATGAAAGTACAAGCACCTTTCAGCACTTGTACTTCCCTATGTTAGTATATTTTGACATTTTTTTCAAGAGAACAAAGTTCGTTCCACAAATAGCATCAATAATCAATTAAATTACATCAAGTTTTTTGAAGCAATACACTACTTTGGGATAAAAAGCAATAGGTTATTTGCTCTTATATATCATTATTCATTGATACGCTCAAACACCATTTCATAACCGTCACTTCCAAAGTTTAAGCTTCGGTTCACACGGCTGATTGTCGCAGTAGATGCACCTGTTTTCTGTGCAATCTCAAGATATGTGTTTTTCTGGCGTAGCATAGCTGCTACCTCAAAGCGCTGTGCGATAGACTGAAGTTCATTGACGGTACATACATCTTCAAAAAAAGCATAACACTCATCAAGATTTTTTAATGTGAGAATTGCTTGAAACAAATGATCTGTTTCAGGGTTTTTAATTTTTTTATTCATTCTGGTTTCCGTGTGCTCAAACAATATATTATTAAAGCACACACCCTCTCCTTTCTACATTCCTGTTTTTATTTTTTCTGGTTTTTAATTAGATTTTTAACCCTATGCATATATTTTGACACGCTAAAGCGAAAAAGTCAAGTCTTTTTGATAAAATTTAATCTTTTCATTTGTACTACTGTTTAAGTTTGCTCCATTTTCTTCATCTAAATGAAAACCTTCTGGTGATACCTTCTGCTCTCCGCACACATCCATACCTAGAAATATAGCACCTGACTTCTTTGCATCTGTCAAAAAACAAAGAATCTGTGAAAGCTGCATGGTTCCCTGGCTCCAGTCCGTAACTGCTTCCTCTTTGTTTAATACATCCTTATCAAGAGAAATATATACAGGCCACTTTGAAAGTTCCTTACACAAAGCTTCCTTTTGCTGTTCAAATTCAGCCTCTGTCACCCATGTGATGCGAGAATCTTTTAAAAGCTGCTCTGCTGTTTTATCCTCATCTGCCGGACCTACTAATACTGCCTTTTTTAAATTAGGAAGATTTTCTAATGCATGAAGAACCCAACTTCCACATGTTAAAAGACCGCCGCCAAATGCGCTCTCCATACAGTCTGAATGATGGTCAAATAAAAGAAGGCTAAATGGCCGATTTATGCGCTGCAAAAACAAAAGACTGACATAATGATAGTCGCCTGAATCAATAAAATGAAGCGCATTCACTGGAATATGCGCCAAACGCTTTTCAAGCTCTGTTTTCGCCTCATCACTGCAAAAATACAGACTTCCAGAAATATCAGTGCAGTCTGTATATATGCAGTCTAAGCCTGGCTTATTTAAAATATTGTCTGTTGCTTCTATGTCTTTTGCTTTCCAAAAGGACTGACTGTCATAGGCACCTGACAAAGAAATCATATAATAAGGATTTTTGCTCACGCTGTCTTTTCCTTTCTTATCTATTATTCCAGACATTTTTTAGATAATCTCTTACTTCAAGCAGATCTGGCAAAATTATTTCGGCAAGACTTTGCATTTCTTCATCTGGTTCAAGAAGATCAGGCACCATAATAGGATGAAGACCTGCCGCATGGAGTGAACGCATTCCGTTATATGAATCCTCAACACCATATGCGCTCTCTGGAGTAATGCCCATGCGTTTGCATGCCTCTAAATAAATATCTGGCTCTGGCTTACTCTTTTTTGCCATCTCACCGCCTACAATCACATCAAAATACTGTATTAAGCCGGCATGAGTCAGCTGACGAATGACTGTCTCACTTCTTGTAGATGAGGCAAGTCCAACATTAGCGCCGCTCTCCTTTAGCCATGACAAAAGCTCTCTAGCTCCTTTTTTTACAGGAAGCCCCTCTGTCTCTTCAATTTCGTGAAAGCGATTAGATGTGTCTTTTCTAAACTCCTCATAAGGGAAATCTGGTCCTTCAAAGCGAAACATTGTTTCCTTTGTCTTTTCAATTGTCGTGCCAATGCAGGCATGAAACATGCCCTTTGCATCCTTCAATTTATATTTTTCCTTATAATCCTCCCAACAGCGCTCACATACATGCTCAGAATCAAAGATGACACCATCCATATCAAATATAACGTTCTTCATTTTACACCTCTTAAGCTCATATTTAAAAGTACAATAGCCGCCCTGTTGCCAGGGCGGCGAAATGTTATTTTATTTAATCTACATATTTCTTTAAAGTATTGCGAACAGCATCTTTTCCTGCAAGCATTTCAACAAACATGCCCTCTACCTTGTCTGCAAGACCTGCCTCGTACATATCAACACCAAAGATTGCCTTATTAGTGAGAATTTCCTTAAGCTGTCCTGTATAAGTCTCTGGCTTTCCTGCCTCTACACCAGAAAGCTTTTCCTGCAGCTTAGCAAGCATTGGATCACTACTAAGCTCCATCTTCTCAAGCTTATCATCTGTTCCAAGAAGATAACGAAGCCATCCTGCAATTGCAAGCGGAATGTATACAAGAGAAGAACAGTCAAGCTCACTGCTTGCCATGTAAGATTTCATTGTCTCACCAAAACGAACAACGATTTTCTGAGAAGTATCAGTTGCAATACGCTGCGGTGTGTCTGGCATAAATGGATTTGGAAGACGCTTCTCGATTACTTCATCAATAAATGCCTTCGGGGAAAGGATGCCAGGATCAGTAACAACCTTCATACCCTCATCGTAACCAATATGACGAATAAGTCCTGTAAGCTCCTTGTCATTCATCTCATCTGCAATCAGATTGTAACCAAGCAGGCAGCCATAAACAGCCAGAGCGGTGTGCAGCGGATTTAAGCAGGTAGTTACCTTCATACGCTCTACACGGTTTACAGTATCACGGTCAGTCAGATAAACACCAGCCTTCTCAAGTGCCGGTCTTCCTGCTGGGAACTTGTCCTCAATTACAAGGTACTGCGGTCCCTCTGCATTTACAAACGGTGCAATATAGGTATTTCTGGAAGTAATAACAGGTGCCATTTCTTCAACGCCTGCTGCCTCTAATTTTTCCTCAACAGCCTTTGCCGGTCTTGGTGTGATCTTATCGATCATACTCCACGGGAAGCTGATGCTTGATTCATCCTCAAGATATGTGATGAACTCTTTTGTTACAAAACCTTTCTCTGCCCATGCCTTTGCGATTGTCATAACAGATGCCTGAAGCTTCTCACCATTATGAGAGCAGTTATCCATGCTGACAACAGCAAGCGGATAACGGCCTGCCTTAAAACGCTCAAAAAGAAGTGCAGCAACGATGCTCATTGCATGCTTTGCGCTCTCTGGACCATTTTCAATATCAGATACAACAACTGGAAGGAAATTTCCATCAATTCCCTTTAATGCATAACCCTTCTCAGTAACTGTAAAGCTGATCATCTGTAAGGATGGATTTACAAAGATAGCCTTTAATCTGCCATACTCTGCCTCATCAGCTGTATTTGCCTTGATTCCGTCTGCAATACTTGCGATTACACGGCTTGAGGTATTTCCGTCTGGAAGAAGCGTTACCATCAGTGTCATTGACTCATGTGGCTTGTAGATCTTATCGATGATATCATAATCAAAAGTCTCTGCTGCAATAATTCCTCTGTCAGCATCACCTTTATTTAACAAATCTTCCTGCAGTCCTGCAATATATCCGCGGAAAATATTTCCTGCTCCAAAGTGAACCCATACAGGCTCCTCAAGTGTCTTTTTATGAACTGCTTCAATATCATAAGACGGCAGTGTAATACCTGCCTTTTCAAATTCATTTTTCTTTTGTGTTACATCCTGTAATGTCAGTTTCATCTCTGATTCTCCTTTACAATTGACTCCCACAGACCGCATAAATATGCAGCACCAAGTGCTCTGTCATACAGACCGTATCCAGGCATTGCCTTCTCGCCCCAGATCATTCTTCCGTGATCTGGACGAATAATTCCATCAAATCCAGTATCGTACAGTGCCTTCATGATTGCATGCATATCAAAGGTACCATCTGAAGACAGATGTGCAGACTCCTCAAAGTCATTCATGCCATCGTTAAACTGTAAGTTTCTTATATGTGCAAAATGGATTCTTCCCTTAAGTGCGTGAATCATCTCAACTAAGTTGTTGTTTAAGTTGGTTCCGTAGGATCCAGTACAGAAGGTAACACCATTATGCGGATTGTCTACCATCTTCATCATACGCATGATGTGATCCTTGTTGTTGATAATACGTGGAAGACCAAATACGCTCCAAGACGGATCATCTGGATGAATTGCCATATTGATATCATACTTATCACATACAGGCATAATTGCCTCAAGGAAATACTTTAAGTTTGCAAACAGTTTCTCCTCATCGATGTCTGCATACTCCTCAAACAGCTGCTTAACCTTTGCCATACGCTCTGGCTCCCAGCCTGGCATAACTGTTCCGTTCATGTCATTTGAAATAGAATCAAACATCTTAGCCGGATCAATGCTATCTACTGTCTTCTGATTGTAAGCAAGAACTGTAGAACCATCCTTTCTCATACGTGCAAGTTCTGTACGAGTCCAGTCAAATACTGGCATAAAATTATAACATACCATATGAATATCAGCCTTACCAAGATTCTCAAGTGTCTTGATATATGCATCAATATCCTTGTCACGCTCTGGAGCTCCCGTTTTGATTGCATCGCTGATATTTACACTCTCAATACCAGGAAGGGTCAATCCTGCTGCCTCTACCTCATTCTTAAGAGCCATAATCTCCTCATAAGTCCACAGCTCACCTGGCATTTTGTTGTAAAGAGTAGAAATAACACCCTTTACATAAGCTGTCTGTCTGATCTGCTGTAAGGTAACGGTATCATACTGGCTGCCGTACCATCTCATTGTCATCTGCATAACGAATTCTCCTCCTGTTTGAACTGCCAATTATCCATTACAGATAAACGGCAGTTTTATATATTTTTTACTATACTTAAATAGTAGCATAGATCACTGTGATTGAAAATGTGTTTTTTTACATTTTTTGTGTGGTTTTTGGTAGTAAAATTTTTGTTCGTGCTGCAATCATACTTATAAAAACTGCGTCACATCTTTGCATGCCGCATAGCTTAACTCAAATTCCTGCGCTGTCAGCGTTTTTGACTCTTTGTCATAAGATGGTGACGTTTCTTTTGCGCGTTTTTTAAATGTCGCAAAACTAACATCTGACTTTTTGCCGCCGCATACACAAAGATAAGCCGCATTTTTGCTGTAAGCACGCTGCTCACAATTAAAATTCATACCATTGTGTGCTTCCAGTTTTTCACTGCACCATAATGCCAGATAGCCTGTTTCTTTGCGAAGGAATATCCAATTTTCTTCATGGATCACCTCATCAAAACGACACTCAGGGCAATATAAATGAGTATAGCCAATTGGATGCTCATCTGGAATCACATAAATACCGCCAAGAAGACCGTGCTGCTGTTTTAATGCCGGCATCACACCATTTCCATGCCAATAGCCTGGGCGCATATCGCCCTCCTCTGATGTAGAACCTGGATGTGTGACGAAAATGCTCGCTTCGCCATCAAGCGCTGCATACCACATATGCTGCTGATAACCGTATGTACCTGGTCTAAAATATGTAGTTCCATGGAAACGCTCGTTAAATGATTTCGTAAAGTTATGTGTCGTGATATCCACATCTTCCTTAAGAGTCTCATTTTCCCAACGTGTAAACGGCTCTCTAGGAGATGCTACACTTGTCAAACAATAGTCATCATTTTTCTCCAGATAAACTCTTGCATTGCCCGTTGTATAATTTGTCTCAACATCATCCTCCATAAGCTTTACAAGACCTTCTGGAATCGGATAGTGACTGCTTGCATAAAAACCAAGCCATCCCTCTCCAAATGTGTATGGCAGCTTTGGATTGATCAAATTCATAAGTGCCATTGCTCCCTGATCAAACGGATACAATACACTTCTGTAAACACGTCCCATCGGTGCCACAATACCAGTTTTATAAGTGTGAAGAGCAAGCATAGACAGCATCTTATCAGTAACAGCTGCCGCGCGCTTTGAAATTTCCGGCTCTGAATAATCAACTACATTAATCAATGCAGCAAATGTAACGCACATATAGACAGTACTCAAAAACTCCTCAAAGCCATACTCTTCTACATCATCAAGCCACTGCAAAACTTTGTTTCTTCCATATAAATGCAGTTCTTTTCCTGTCATCTTTGCACGTGGGAAATATTCGTCTGGATACATCTCTCCTGCATTCATCGCACATGTATAGAACATCAGCGCATGGTTCTCGCTCCAAAAGCACATGCCATCAAACCCGTCCATATCCATCCAGTAGCGATAATTGATCATAACATCTTTTATACGCTCTTTCATTGCTCCTTCAACTGAATAATTATGCAGATAACGAATCAGTCCGCACATCAAAAAGTCAGAGCAGTCATATCGCTCTTCGATCATCTCAAGCATCTCATACATCAATCGCTCATCATCCATAGAGTTGTCATTGAAATGCTTTCTTGCAAGGATGTTTGAAATCGGGAAACCAAACTTCTCACCGCGACTCTCGCTCATAACATCTGCAATTCGTCTGAATATAAGCTCCTTATTCTCCTCAAAGCTAAATGCACTTCCATCCTCGCGCAATGCATATTTAGGAACAAGCTGCTCGGTACGTTCAAAGACACGCTTAAGCTCAAGCTTTCCTGAAACAACCTTCACTGTTACATATGGCTGTCCATTTTCTAAAAGAATCTCGTTTTTTCCCTCTGCCTGATACCAAACAGCAGGTATCTTTGCCTTTGCAAAATCCTCTTCATGATAGCGATATGTATAACTTGTTCCTGCTGGAGCTGGGCTGTCAAAACAAAGCTTGTTTGACTCTAAACGTGCACTCTCCAAAAATGCTTCTGCCACAGCTGCAGCGTCAGCACATGCTTCATCTGGAATTGACACTTTAATTTCATCCTTATGATTTAAAATCTGCAGACCTGCTACACTTCTTGTATCACGCACGCCAAGATTCTCACATGCTAAATAAATAAGATTGCGCCCTGCTTTTAAATGAAGCGTCAGCTCTTTTTTCTGAATTGGCTTATAAACTGGCTGCTTTAATGCACCCTCTAATCTGCCATTGCAATATACATCAACGGCTGCATATGCCCAAAGCGCTGCCGTAACATCGATATCCGATGATGTCTCAAGCACAGTCGCAATATCAAAATGAATGCGGCGCATAACAGAATAGAACGTTGAAATATTTACAAAACAGCTTCCGCTGTCATAGTAATACTTCCATTCTTCATTCAAGCGGCTCTTTGCTCCAACAAGAATCTCACCAGTTTCACCAACTGGTTTGTGTTCTGCAATTACAGAACGCAGATATGCCTCATAACGAAGCTGATTTTTATCCTTCGCCTCATTAAAATAAGGCTCTTCCTGCGGACCTGACACCATAAAATGTGTCACAAATCCATCTAGGCCTAGTTTCCATCCTCTCATTTGCTTTTTCCTCCTACAGCATCATTGACTCTACTTACGCTGATCAATTTTTGTTATTGACATCATAAAGACAAATTGCTTTTCTTGTATTACAGCTCCTTGGTACTACATTTATGTCCTCTAATACAAGATTATCGATATGACGTGCCCAGATACCATATGCATCTACATCACCATGTGCATTGCTCTCTGGATAATCCTCCAAAAATTCATCAAACGTCTTAGGGATCTCAACAATTTCCTCATTATCCCTATATACAACATGATAACTGCTTACAGTAATATTTTCAAGTGGTCTGCGAACAACACTTCCATCCTTTCTAGTTGTTTCATATCCAGTTAATATTGCCGGAACTTCTGCGTTGTCTGCATGAATATTTTCAATACGGATATTTTTAATGCTGCCGCCCCAGTAGCGATTTTCTCCCACTTTGTCTGTATATGGCTCATTATAACGATTTCTCTTATTTAAACAAATATACAGAGGACAAATAATCTTATCCATCGTAATATTTCTAATAATCACATCAGAAAGATTCGTTCCATCACATGACTCAAGTGAAATTCCAGAAACAGAACCAGGATAAATATCGGGCATGCAAAACGTACAGTCTTCTACAAGGATATCACTAATATCATTTGCTGTTTCAGTTCCAATTTTGAATGCGTTCATAACTGTAACAACAGTACATCTTTTTACATGTACATGCGTCATGGCACGTCCAGTACGAATTGGATTTTTAATTACAATTCCATCATCTGCACAGGAGATAAAACAATGATCTACTAATACATTGTCACTTGCGTTAATATCCACTCCGTCAGAATTTGCTACATGACGATTATCATCAATTACCATATTCTTAACTGTGATATTTTCACAGCACTCAATATGAAGTGTCCAGCTCATTGAATCATATAAGATAATATTGTCAAGCGTAACATTTTTACTGTCCTGTACCCATACAAGTGCTGCCGGACGGTTTAAATTTGGTTTGCCCTCACCATATTTATCTTCTGAATAACGTATTCTCTGTCTATAATAATAGCGGAGTGTTCCAGGAATAGTATTAATCCCAATAAAATTGCTGAAATTATTTTCCCTGGCCTTTTGAAAAGCTTCGCCTATCGCCATATTTCCTGAAACTATTATCTGTTTTTCATTAATTAAAATTTCACTGTTTTTCCAAATTACTAAAGGAGTATTTACTCTGCTAACTATCGGTAAAGTATTAGTTCCTTTTCCTAAAAAATAATATTCTTTTTCTTCTTTTAAAAATTCTATCACTTCTTTTAAAGATTCAAGATAAATTACTTCAGAAAAAATACCATCAAGCGGTAATGGAGAAAGTTTTTTTATCGGAACATCATATTTAATTTTCATTATCGATACTCTCCAAAAGATTATTTAAAACAAAGTTATGTTGAAATTTTTTATAGTTTTCAATCAATGTTATTCTTCTATCATATTGGAGTTCTTTTCTTAACAATTTATATAAATCCTTTATATTAATTTCCGCATCAAAGTGCTCTATTCCAACATTATCATAAAGATATTCTGCATTAGCATATTGATGATCATCTTTAACATGTCTTGATGGACATAACACTAAAGGAATATTTTGTCTTAAGACATCCGCAATTGATCCAGCTCCCGCTCTAGAAATAATTAAATCATAATTGCTATAGAAATTCGAATTAATAAAAGGCATTCTTTTTATTTTTGATTTAAACTTATAACTTTTAAAAGGCTCAGAAATAGTAATATCTAATTCATCATGCTCTAATTTTAATTTATCAAAAAGTTCATATAATTCTTTAGTACCATTGGACCCAGTCAAAACTAAAATTTTAATTCCTCTTTCTTTAATATAATTCAGTCTTTTTCTATCTTCTTGAGGATGGCCGATTACTTTAACATTTTTAGCAGTACTTAAAGGAAAATAACTAAAAACCTTTTTGCAAAATGGTTTAGCAATTTTATTTGATTTTCCCATAATCCTATTCAATTCATAAATATATAAATTTCTATATCCTAAAATATATAGCATTGGGAACACAGTGCTTAGTCTTCCACCAAATGATAGAAAAACACATTCTTTATCATATTGTTTCAAAATTTTTAAAAAAGATATATACGATTTATACTTTTTTAATTCATCGATAAAAACTACATTTTCCTTATCTTTTAATAGCATTAAAGGTATCTTTTTCTTTTCTGATATGATTACAAATTGTCGTCGATGTTTTTTTAAAAAATCAGCGGTTTCTAAACAAGGACAAATGTGTCCTGCTGTGCTGCTTGCTAATAGTATATATTTCATCATAATCTCCTTTTTGCGCAATTATTCCTAAAGAAAACAAAGTGATAACTAAAGAACTACCGCCATAAGAAATAAGAGGTAAAGTAATTCCTGTTACTGGTAATAAACCGACAACAACACATAAATTTATTAAAGTCTGCATCATAATAACATTGAGCAATCCAACTTTTAAAAAACAAGAAAACGTATTAAAACTCAAAGCATATTTATAACCATAATAAAATAATAAACCATAGCAGATCAAAATAATTATTCCGCCAATAAGTCCAAATTCTTCAACAATTATAGCAAAGATAAAATCAGTTTGTGGTTCAGGAAGATAGAAATTTTTTTGGATAGAATTTCCAAAACCAATGCCTGCTATTCCTGATGGTCCAATCGAATATAAACTTTGAATCATCTGGAATCCACTTCCCAAAGGATCTTTAAAAGGATCTAAGAAAGATATTATTCTCGTAAAACGATAAGGAGCACTTAATATCAATAAAGAAAAGCCAAAAACAAGAGCTGACCCCATAATAACAAAATATCTCATCTTCATCTTAGTTATGAAAACCATCATTATAAAAGCCATCAATGTTACTAAAGCTGTTCCAAAATCAGGTTCCATCATGATGAGAAAAAATCCGATACCAACAACTATTAATGGTAAAACAAGTGTCATCAATTTTTCAGTTTTTTGATAATTTTTATAAAAATATTTGGCAGTCCAAATCAGCAAACTAATTTTAAAAATTTCTGAAGGTTGAATTCCAAATCCTCCTACACCAAACCATGATCGAGAACCATTTCTAACAATTCCCACACCTGGAATCAAAACTAAACCCAAAAGCAAAATCGATATCAGCAAAAAAATATTTGAAAATTTATATAAGAAAAATGGGCTGATATAATAACCTATCAAAAAAGCAACTACACCAAGAGAGACAAATATCAATTGTCTTTTAAAAAAATAATTTTTATCCTGGTAAATATATTCAGCCCAAATACCGGAAGCTTCTTTTACCATAATAATTCCAAAAATAGCTAATAAAAAAGTGAAAGCAATTAAAATATATTTAAAATTTTTTACTTTGTGATCCATATTTTTCTTTCACCATAATTTCAAAATGTTGTCCTCTTTCGATATAATTTTTATATTCTAAAGAAGACCCACCTGGAGAGAACAAAATTCTCAAATCTTTTGAAAAATCAAAATTTAGATTATCGATCAATTCTTTTAAAGAATTATATAATTCATATTTAGAAACAAAGGGGATAAATCTTGATGCTTCCTTTCCGTAAATCATAATTTTATCCGCTATTAATTTATGATCTAAGCTTGATTTTAAATGTCCACCTAAAATTAACACCGTCTTATCTTTCGATAAATTTAAAGCAAATTCAGTAGCAGAAAGCGAAGTGGATTTCGAATCATTGATAAAATAAGTATTTTCTAACCTGAAAAACTTTTGATATCTATATTTTGGCAAAAATTCTTCGATATTATCAAAAGTCAATTTTTCATTTAAAAATCCAATGTCCAACAAAAGCAATCTAGCCAAACAGAAATTTTTGCTATAGCCTTTTTCATTTGCTGTTGAAATGACATGCGCATCTTTTAAATTCAATATTTTTTGACTTTCTTCATCTAAATAAACGCTATGCGAAAAATAGCAGATTCTCTTTTTCACAGCTATATATTCACTATAAGAATAATAAGCATCTAAATGATTGGGAGAAATAGAAGTCACTATCAATTCATCAAGACATTTCTCATCAAAAAATTCTCCTTGGAAAGAAGAAATCTCAACTAAAAGATAATCATAATTAGATAAATTTTTTATTTTATCAAATAAACTATTTCCAATATTCCCCGCAACTAATACTTTGCATCCATTTTTCTTCAATAAATATTCTAAAAATTTAATGGTTGAAGTTTTGCCATTGCTACCGGTAACTCCAATTATATGCACTTTGCCTTTTGCTAGTTTCAACGCCATATTTAATTCTGAATCAATTGATGTAGCAACTTTTTTTATCAAGCTCAAGTTTTTTCTATTTTGACATAGACCTGGAGCAATAAACGCCTTATCAAAAAAAGGTAATTCTTTTTCTAATCTCGCAAAATTATAATCCGCTTGCTCTTTATCATCATAAGTATATATTTCATTTTTCTCACCATTTATGCTTTTTAAAATAGCATTATTCGATTTTCCTAATCCGCAAATAAGATATTTCATAAATTAATCTCCATTATCAATACAATTAGACTTATAACGCTTTGAATAAAATAGTATGAGAAAACTATTTTATATTCTGGTATTCCTTTTATTTCAAAATGATGATGAAGGGGTGCCATCAAGAATATTCTTTTGCGAGTTCTTTTATAATGAAACACTTGAATTATGACACTCAAAGTTTCAAAAATATAAATTAAAGCGATAAACGGCAACAATATTAATTTGTCTAAATATATTAGACTATAAGCAAGAACAGCACCCAAAAATAGACTTCCAGAATCTCCCATAAAAATTTTTGAAGGGCAAGAATTCAAAAGCAAAAAGCCAATTACTGCTCCGATAATCAAAAGCAATAAAAGACCTAAATCACTTTCTCCTTGTTGAAAAGCTAATACTAATACAGGTAATAAAGCTAAAATAAAAACTCCTCCATCTAGCCCATCAAGACCATCTAATAAATTGCTGCTATTAGCACTGGCAATTACGCCAAACATCGCAATTAATAAAAATAAGATATTATTTCCTAAATTATTATTGAATGGATATAAATTTAAATACCATGTGGAACTATCATCGTATCCGGCAATTATAAAGGTGATTATGATCACTTCTATTTCTAAAAATATACGTAACCAAGCCGATAATCCCTTTTCATTCTTTTTAATAACTTTTAAAAGATCATCAATTATTCCAATAATTGAAAAAGAAAGAATTCCAATTACCATAGCTAAAAGACGATAATTTTTTAAAGATTTCCAATCGAGTAAAATATAAATTAAAAATATACTAAATATTATTCCAATACCACCCATTGTCGGAGTACCAGTTTTTAAAAAATGGGATTTTACTCCTAATTTATGAATCGGCTGTTCTATCTTTTTTCTCTTTTGAAGTTGAATTAACCCCCAGCAAAAAAATAATGATAGACATAAACTAGCTAAAAAAGAAGCAATTAAAAACAATACTCTTTCTATTTCAACAGACATTCTTTCACCACCATTTTGTCATGGAAAGGATATTTAATTCCATTTTTTTCAATAGTTCTTTCATCGCCTTTCCCTAATATCAATACTGTTTTTTCAGCAAAATATAAGTTGACAGCAAAATCTATTGCTTTATATCTTGAAGAAATAATAAAAAATTTATTTTTACCTTTTATTTCATTTAAAATATCTAAAGTTTTTTCATTTCGTGGATTATCTTCAGTCAAGATTACTATATCAGCATATTTTTTTAATGCTTTTCCATATTTTTTTCTCTTTCCTTTATCACGGTTTCCACCAGCTCCAATAACAACAATCAAAGGCTTATTAAAATATTTTTTACACTGTTTTAAAACTTTTTTTACCGATTCATAAGTATGAGCATAATCAACAAAAACATTATCCGATACTTTTTCCATTCTTCCAGAAAGAGGTAAAACATAAAATAAAGCCTCTTTTATCGCTTTGTTTTGAAAACCTTGCCTTTTAAAATACCCCAAGACTAAATTTAAATTTTCCATGTTAAACGGCAACAATAAATGTGTTTGATATTTTTCACCATCAAATATAAATACAGTTTTATTGAAATAATAACGGCATTTTTTTATTTTTTCTTTTATACATATAGTTTTGCTTTTTGGAAATTTATTTTTCTTCTTATTACCATTAAGTATATAAATCTTTTCAGCTTTATTCTTAGCAAAATTAATTTTTGTCATTTGATAATTTTTTCGTGTCTTATGATAATCCAAATGATCCTCATCAATTCTGGTAATTAAAATTTCATCCAAATGAAAATTATCTAATCTTTTTCCAGCTATTCCAATCGAAGAACATTCAAAAACAACTTGACGATATTCATTTTTTTTAGCATAGCTAATCGCTTGAGATAAAGTTAAAGAGTCCGGTGTGGTCAAGGGAGAATAATAAGAATTTTTTATATCTTTAGTCGTTGTGATCAACAAAGTTTTAATATTCAAATTATTGTAAAGTCTAGATACCAAATAACTTGTTGTCGATTTACCTTCAGTACCAGTTACCCCTATCAACTTTATTTTTTTCGTATCATAAAACTTATTTGCCAGATAATTTATCTTGTTTTTTAAATCACAGCAACATATTCCTTTATTGCTATCAGAAATAATAGCGATTGCCCCATTTCTTTTTGCTAATTCAATATAATTATTACCATCATAATCTTTGCCTTTATATGCTAAAAATATAGAATTTTTTATGCATTTTTCAGCATTGATAAAAAGATCAGAAACATATCTATCATCTTCACTATTTATATTTAACCAACTTAAAACATCTTTTACTCTCCAAGCATTATCCATATCGTTTTTCCTTCTTCTATTTTTTCTCCAACTTTCGGCAGTTGATCAATAACTTTATTTCCTTCACCATTAAAAACAAATTTAAAATGCGTTGATTTCACCTTGCTTTTTTCAAGGCCGATAAAATTAGGAACTTTATATGTCTTTACATCCATCCAAGTATTTTCTTTTTCAATTCCTGAATAATCTTTTTTCACATTTAATAATGGTAAGATTTCAGATAGTATTTCTTGAATTATCGGCCCAACCGTCGTTCCACCATATTGAATGCAATTTTTTGGTTTTTTCATTGCAAAATAAACAACAACTTTTGGATCGTTCATCGGTGCAGCGGCGATAAAACTTAAAATATATTGTCCATCCAGGTAAACACCATTTTCAGAAATCTGGGCGGTCCCTGTCTTCCCACCAACACGATATCCTTCAAGAAAAGCTCTGCGCCCTGAACCTTTGCTTACAACAGATTCCAGAGCTCTTCTCATCGTTTTTGAAGCTTCTTTACTGATTACTGTATTTTTTATAGTCAAAGGATAGCTATATATTTCTTCTCCAGTATTTGTGTTTAAAATAGCATCCAAAATATGAGGGCGTAATAAATTACCACCATTTATCGTAGCGCTAAAAGCCGTAACCAATTGAATAGGAGTTAATGCTATTCCTTGGCCAAATGCGGAAACCGCAGCATTTAATTCATCAAAATTGCTTTTAGAAAAAATAATACCCTTATTTTCACCAGCTATATCTACTCCAGTTTTATTTCCAACTCCAAAATTAACTAGATACTGATATAATCTTTCACTGCCTAATCTCCGACTTATTTCTACAAATCCCGGATTAGAAGAATTTTGTAAAACTTCCAAAAAAGTCTGAAGGCCATGGCCTCCTTTTTTCCAAGACTTTATGGTTCTGCCTTTAACTATTTCATATCCTTTATCATAATAAGTATCTTTATCTATATCGATGACTTTTTCATTGATAGCCGATGCAAAAGTGATAGCTTTAAAAGTTGATCCCGGTTCAAATGATGAAAAAACAGGCAAAACACGATTATATATATCACTAGAATAATTTTGATAGTTATTATTATCATAAGTAGGTCTATTCCCTATTCCTAATATTTTTCCATTATTAGGATCCATTGCTACCATATAGATCTCTTCCGGACTATATTTTTTCATTGCAATATCGGCTGCATTTTCTAAAACATCCTGAATTCTACTATCCAAAGTCAATCTTAAACTGAAGCCAGTGCTCGGAGGAACAATACGTGTTTCAATCCCCTGAAAAAAGCCACCTTTCGCATCAGAAACATAATTTAATGTTCCATTCTTTCCCTTTAAATAAGAATTATAATAATTTTCAATACCAGCAAGACCATCCCCATCAATGCCAGTAAATCCTAATAATGAAGCCAAACGCTCTTTATACGGATAAATTCTTTTATAATCTTGAACTAGATAAACTCCTTTTAATTCTTCTTTTTTTATTTTTTCTGCATCTTGATAAGAAATCTTTTTGCCTTCTGGATGAAGTAAAACAATCGAAGAAATTTTATTGATTTTCTCGAATATTCTTTTCTCTTCAACATTTAATATCGCACTCAATTTTTTACTGACTACAGATTTATCTTTTATTTGATATGGTATAACCGCAACACTCATAGTCGGTTCATTATAGACTAAATCATTTCCGTTGCAATCTAAAATTGAGCCCCTTTTACTAGCGATGGGAAAAGATCTTTCCCACATCTCCATCGCTTTATCGCTGATATAAGCATGAGCAAAAATTGTTGTATAAACCAATTTTCCACCTATACAAAATAAAACAATTGTTGCAATAATAAATAAAATCTTAATTCTTTTATGAACAAATAATGATGGAGTTTTCATAATTAAACATATGCAAAAATAATAAAAAAAGAATTAACTATAAAAGTAATTTACCAATAAAAAATTTTTTTGCCTTATGTAATATCGAAAATAAAATATAAACAAAAAAAACACCCGATTTTAATCGGGGTTATATTAAACTATTTCGATGTAATTTGTAATTTAGTAATTCCAAAATTTGTCGCTCTACCAGTTTCTTTTAATCCTATCTTAATAGCTCCTATTTTCCCGCTAGGATTAGCTAATAAGAAAGATATTTCTGTCGGGTTTTCTATAGTTCCAGTAATCTTAGAAGCATTAATTGTTTCTTCAGTGATAACTTTTCCAGTTTTATCAATGCCTTGAACTGAAACAGTTAATTTATTATCTGCGGTAGTTCCTTTTTCAAGGAATCCAGTAATTTTAACAGATAATGATTTTGTAGTAACAAAAGGCGGTGTCATAATAAAGTCAGTCTTTTTCTTTAGAACAATTGCTTTATCATAGGTATATGTAAATTCCGTAGTCCAATTCTCTCCAATATTTGGAAGTGGAAGACCACGTTCAACCTCAGAGAAATCAACACCTAAATCGACAAGTCCGACATCAGTATTACTTTTTGTACTAGAAGAAACTACCGGAACACTAATAGAAGAACTTGATGGTTTACTAGAAGAAGAAGATGACGAAGACACATTTTGCTTACACCCGACAAGAATAAGCCCAGCCACAACAGGAATTAAAAATTTAACCTTTCTTTTCATAAATCCTCCATCAACATTATGATGAGTGGATTTATTAATTTTATTCAAACAATTTACTTTATAGCTTCTTCAACCATAAAATCAATGTTCAAAGAGTTTTTAAAGAAAGTGTTTTTATTAAAATAACCTAAAAGACAAATATCTCCATCTCCTTCAACTTCTTTCTTTCCATTGAAAAAACAAACTTTTAAATTCTTATTCACTTGATAAAATAAATGCGTAGGATTTTTTAAAGAAGGTTTCAAGCATTTTTTATCAATAGTAATTTCAAATAAAGGTCTATCATGTTCAACTCCAAACGGCTCAAAACTTTCAATTAAGTTATAATCTTCCATATTAAAAGTATTAATATCTATTTTGATAGTTTTAGCTTTTTCTTCTTCAGAAGAACAAATTAAAACATCTGGAATTTTACTTAAAAAAGCATCGAGATATTTTTCAGTTATTGTAAAACCTGCGGCTTTAGAATGACCGCCAAAATCAACGAAGTAATCTTCAAAATTTTCTAGACATGTAACTAAATTATATCCTTTAGGACAACGCATACTAGCAGTATAATTCTTTGTTATTGGATCTTGAGAATAAACAATGACTGGTTTATCGAATAAAGATAAAAGCCTGCTAGCTAAAAGACCACTAATACCTGTTGGTAGAGATGATTGATAGATAATTATTCTTTTATCCTGATCAATAGAAGCTAAATCAAAGCCATTAGCTACCAAATCTTTTCTTTCTTGATTATATTCTTTAAACTTCTCTGAATATATTTTAATTAAAATATCATCTTCAGTTAAAAGTAGTTTAACAGCATCATTGACTTCTAAGCCTTGTTTAATTCTGCCAGCTGAATTTAAAATTGGAATAATCTCAAAACTAAGATTATGAAGGTCAACGTTATTCTTATCATTTACAAGTGACATTATACTTTTATAATGATACTTATTGATATTTTTTAAAGCCATTCTAACAAGAGCAACATTAGCATTTTTTAAAGGCATTAAATCACTTATAGCAGCAATACCAGCTAATGTAACAATATATTCATCATAATATCCAAGTAATCCAAAGCTGACAAGCATGCACAAAAAAGCTGCGGAAATGTTATAGTCAACATAATTTGATAAGAATTGTTGGAAAATAAATTTAGCATCAGGAAGTTTTGATTGCGCTTCATGATGATCAATTATAATAGTTTCCATCCCTAATTCTTTAGCTTTTTCAACTTCCGAAACCTTAGTTATCCCATTATCAACCGCGATGATAATATCATAATTTTTCTTAGCAAACTCTTCAATTCTAGAACTATTTAGACCATATCCTTCTTTGTAACGAGAAGGAATAAAGTATCCTACCTTAGCTCCTAATTTCTTTAATGTTTTAACCATGATAGTTGTTGAAGTAATACCATCAACATCATAGTCACCATAGATTACAAATTTCTTTTTTTCAGCAATAGCTTTTTTAATATAATCTATTAAATTTACAAAAGAAGCGGCCCTTTCAAAGGGGTTAGGTATATCATTAATACTACCTAACTTTTGAAAAGCCGCGTAATCATCTTCAGTAAAATTATAATAGTTTAATAGATCCGATAATAATTGATTATTCATATTAACGGAAATCATTTAATCCCATAACAATTGTTTCATGAGGTTCATTTTCATTGACAACAACTGCCTTTTTCTTTCTCTTAAATTTCATGAATAACTTAGAGAAATCAATAGATTTATATTTGATGTGTGCACGAACAAATAAATAGAATGATGGAGCGAAAGCAATGATATAAGCTGTTCCTAAAACAACACCAATAGTCAAAATGAGATAAGAACTCATCAAGCTAGAAATTCTTGTGCATAAAATAACTAAGATAGAACCAACTAAGGTATTTCCAGCAAGAGCAATTGAATTTGGAAGAGCGAAAGCTAAAGATTCTTCCATTGAAGAAACACGTCCTTCAAAAGTAATCTTCTTTCCTAATAACTTATTATTTTCTCTATTGCGGTCAAATAAAGCAACAAAGATAATGCTTGTAATGGCGGTAATAGCAAGTAATCCAAAGACAACAAATGGTGTCATAGGCAACATCAACGCAGAGAATAAACCAATTGAAGTTGCACCGATAATTGTGCCGGAAAGCAAATATGTTAAGAAAACATAAATACCATATCTAAGTAAGAAGAATGCAGAAGCAAAGGCAACACTCAAACCAACAACAAGCAATAAATATCTTACATCATGTTCAGAATTAACTACTTTTGCTGGAGCAATTAATATAGAAGCTTCGCTATCTTCAAGTGTAATAGCTTCATTAACTCTTTCAAAAGAATTAATGAAATCTTCATCTTGAGCTAAAGAAGAATCAATTTTGAAAGATGCATAAATTTGATAATATTCTATTCCATCATCATCTTTAAGAGTATCTCTTTCAAAGAAGAAATCATCATATTCAAAGTCAGCATATGTACTATTTACTTCACCAACTGAAGTGACAACAAATTTAAGGAAATCTTCTTCCTCTTGATAATAATCAGCTTCATAAGAGGAAACCTTAATAGCAACACGGCCAGAATCTTCATATCCATCTGCTAATTTGAACATTCCTGTTGTGAAATTAGTAGTAACTAATAAAGCACAAGAAGCAACAGCTAATGCGCCACCGATAATTCCATAAATTTTATTATTTTTCTTTCTCTTTTCAACTGGAAGAGCATATTTCTTTTCAGAATAATTCTTAATTTTTAATCCTAAATTATTCTTTTGTGCCAATGAAGAAGTAGATAAGAAATACATCAATGTACGATAGACAAAATAATTGATTAAGAAACTGACAAGGGAACCAATAAGTAAAACACCACCGAAGGTTTTAATTGAACTCTTGCCAATAATAAATGTAAATAAAGCAATGACAAATGTTACTAAGCTTGTATCTAAAGTGAAGAACAAACATTTTCTTAAACCTTCAGAAGTAGCTTTAGCAATAGAACGTCCTTTTTTCAATTCACCTTTAATCTTTTCTTGAGCAATTTGAGAATTAAAGGTAAAGAGCAATATAGAAACAATAAGAGCCATAATTGAAGCTGGAGCATATTCAAATCCTAAGAAAGTAGCAAGCATTAATGTTAAAGCGGATGAGAAAATCATTGCTAATGATCCGGCAAAACCACTAAGTCCGTAGAAACTGATCCAACAAACAACTATAAGGAGCATTAAAACACCTATAGCAATAAATGTAAAATCTTTGACATTTGTTCCTAAGGAAGCACTTGTACTATCTTGATATAAATATTGAATATCAACACCATAATCGGATGAATTATAAGCATTAACATAAGCATTAGCAGAAGCAATAGTAAAAGCAGAGCCTTTTTCATCAGCAGTAGTATATAAAACATTACTGCTTTCCATATAATTGCCTTCCCAAGCTATAGAAGCTATAACTTTATCTTTAACTGCTTGCTGTACGTTTTCACCAAATGCAGCATCATAGGAATCAGTATCAGGATTAAAATCTTGGAAAATATATACAGTTGTAGAACTAGATTCGCTATCACTAGAAGAAGAATTATCTGGGAAATGACGAGCAAAACTATCAGCAACAGCCTTAGATTTTATCTTAAAACCAGGATAAGCATTACTGCCGACATAAGTTAAAGTGAGTGGAGAATCAGAATCGAAGAATTCTGTACCAGTCAAATAATAATCACCTTCATCAGTTGGAACTAAAATTGTTAATTCACCAGTAGCTTTAATTTGCTTTTTAACTAATTCAATTTCATTTAAGTTACGATGAGTGAAATTAACTCTTAATTCAGCATTATCTCCTTCACCAACAACCTCGACATGTGCATTTTTTATATCAGCTTTGTCAAGTCTTTCCATAACTTTATCGCCAATTGTTGAAGGGTTGATTTCACGTCCACCTTCTCTTCTTGAAAGACTATAGACTAATTCAACACCATTAGCGAATTCAGATGAATAAGTTAAATGTTCGGCTATCGGTTGACCGCAAAATAACACGCCCAATACCAAAGATGCAACCATTACAATAAACGCCCAAATACGTCGCATATTATTACCTCCGATTTTTTAAAATTGATTAACATTTATACACCATAAATGAGATCACGCTTATATACGCCTATATAATTTACCATTAATGATGGTACTTTTTCAAGAAAAACAAGGAATTTATTAAGTTTTGTAAATTGACAAACTAAATTCCACTTTCAAAACATAATAAAGTAATTATATCCAAATTCAATTTTAATTTATTCATATATATCATTCATTGAATTAATAGTCATTAAATTAATAATTTTCTGAATTTGAGAATTTGTATAATTTCCAACATAGACATATTTAGTAGAACCTGATATTAAGTTAATTTTTAAATATTTATTAAACCAATGTTTATAAAAGACTTTCGTCCGCTTTTCTTCTTTTGTGAGCTTAACTATTTCAATATCTTTTATTTCTGAAAGAATTATCTTTTGATTCCAATTAGCATCAATATTGTGACTCACCTTATACCAACTTGTTGTAAAAGGAAAATAATAAAATTCAGCTGTGTTATAATTAACTTTGAAATGTCTAACAAATAAGAACAAAACTATTATAATGCCAAATATAATGTCAAACGGACTACCATTTCGTAGTGCTAGAAAAACATTAGGATTAAATATCCAAGACCAATCAATGATAGACTTAACAGATAGTATTACAATAGTAACTATCATTGAAGCCAAAAAAATTCCATATAACAATAAATCATAAAAAGATATTATTATTTTCTTTCTAATTTTCTTCATTCTATTTTGTAATCCTATCAATTAAATTATCTAATATTCCGCCAAAAATTATATTTACTACAAAAGCAATAACTACGCCAACAGCAAATCCTACTACAGCTCCGCCTGGACCAAAACAATTTCCTATTGCAGTTGCGCCATATATAATTACCTTATCTAAATAAATAAGGCCGACACTTTTAGCTGCAGTTAATGCTGCACCTAACATTATTCCTTTTGAACTTACTCCTCTTTGAATACTATCAAATATATCTAAACCAACATTTAATACAATACCAAAAACATCTACCTTACTAATACCCCAATTAAATTGATTAAATGCAAGGACTCCTTTTTTCATTGAAACTCCAAGCATAGTCATATCAGCGGCGAAAGGATGTAAATTTTTCGAAAAGTAAGCAGTATGATTAACTAATACAGATATTAATTCATATGAATCATAAATCGTTGACCCAGCACTTATTCCATTTGCTATCCATCCTAGATTAAATTTGCTTTTAGTTATAGAACCAAAATTTACGTTATTTAAAATACTATCATCAACAGTAGTACTATCATTGCTGTATAAAAAACTAATCGGATTATTTTTGGCATAGGCATATAGATTTAATCCATTGATACTTTCTGGACTTTGATAATCTATTGAATCTGGACTTATAAATCTTCCGATTTCTGGATCATAATATCTTGTTTTTAAATATAGATTTCACTTTTAATTTTAAAAGTAAAAAATATTGTTTTTTTTGTTTATTGCATTATTTATATATTATTCTTTACTTAAATTTTTTATTTAAATTATTCATTTTCTATAATCTTAATCCTCTTGATAAAAAAATTAATATTAATTCATAAATTACATATGTACCTAAACTACAATATCCAACAATCATAAATACAATACTGGGCATAAAATTTATTACAAATTGATTAATAAGAAATAAAGCTATATTTACAATAACAATAAACCATTGCACTAAATATGGTATTACTCTTATATAAAGGAATGGAGGATTAGTCATTTTGTTGTCCTTAAATATAACTAATTTTCTTAAAAAAGAATCATTTGGAACAATTAATTTCTTTATAGTATTTTCAGAAAAGCAACAATCATGTTGATTGCCAAAAATTAAATTTGAAAAATTTATAGCTAAAACACTTAATATGCAGATAAAAAAACAATAATATCATTTGTTTCCATATTTACCTCCATTTATATTTAATACAAGTATGACAATCCATATTTTTTTACATAATTATATAAATTCAGCCTATTAATACTAGATTGATTTAAACTAGACACATCAGTTGGTCGAATAAATCTACATAGTTCAGAACTACAATTATTAAATAATGGATAATTTTAACTAAAATCTTATTTTAATACTATTTTGAAGCAAAACTAAATGTTGATAAAATTTCCAAAGCAAATATTTAAGATTTAGTACAATTTCAATGAGGATATAAAAATATTTTATTATTTTTTTCAGTACAATTCAAGGAGACTTTATGGATCAGAAAACGACCGGCGAACTGATGCAGCTTCTCTCTTCCGCCAAAAATATTTCCGATTTAAAACAATACACTGACGCACTTGCAGACATGACATCTTCCGTGACCTTTCCGGAATATTTAAATGAACTGATGCATGCCCGCGGCGTGACCGCCTCAAAACTGATCTCTGCAGCCCAGATTCAGCGCAATTACGGCTATCAGATCTTAGACGGCAGGCGAAGTCCCTCCCGTGATAAAGTCATTTCTCTCTGCCTTGCACTAAAGCTTGAGCTCCCGGAAACACAGCGTGCTCTCACGCTCACAAAAAACGGACAGCTCTATTCCAAAAACAAACGGGATTCCATCCTCATTTTTGCTTTTGGGAAAAAGCTGTCCGTGATTGACACAAACGTGCTTTTAGAAGAAATGAATGAGCCTGTTTTAAACTGACTTCTGCATCATTCAAAAACATCCTGCCCTGTTGTAACATCTTTTCAAAGTGCACTTCTTTCTCATTCTACGTTTTCAAACTCGATCCCCATCATCGTAAGCCCGTGTGCCGGCGCCGTAGGCCCTGCCGCGCTGCGGTCTTTCTTTGCAAGAATTTCTTTTACCGCCTCCGGTTCGATCGCACCACCGCCAACCTGCACTAATGTCCCTGCAATGATCCGTACCATATTGTAAAGGAAACCGTTTCCCGTCACGCAGATCGTGATGATATCTCCTTCTTTTTCCACATCACAGGCATAGATCGTGCGCACCGTCGTCTTTACCTGTGCACCGATCGCACAAAAACTCTTAAAATCATGCTCTCCTACCAGCCTTTGTGCTGCACTCTGCATTGCATTTACATCAAGAGGCTCTTTTACATGCCAGCTGTAATTTCTAAACTGTGGAATCGGAAATCTTGTATTTAATATCCTGTACTCATACGTTTTTACGGTATTACAGTGTCTTGGGTGAAATTCCGGTGAAACTTCGCGTGACTCAACAACACTCACATCTTCAGGAAGATGTGTATTGATTG
>OGRY01000849.1_pt1 | contig 24601 bp, 10 predicted proteins | sample 1553551 | NCBI WGS metagenome assembly OGRY01 (sample SAMEA2580101, study PRJEB22360) | human gut metagenome | biome: human gut; feature: human-associated habitat; material: faeces | place: Denmark | collected 2008/2010
AAGATAAATTCTTCGTTAAGAATGAAGCTTCTGCTGATTCTGTATGGTGGACTTCCGAAGAATATAAAAACGATAACAAACCATGTACTGAAGAAGCTTGGGCTGACTTGAAAGCTAAAGCTGTAAAACAACTTTCCGGCAAACGTTTGTTCGTTGTTGATACTTTCTGTGGTGCTAACGAAGCTACTCGTATGAAAGTACGTTTCATCATGGAAGTAGCTTGGCAGGCTCATTTCGTAACTAACATGTTCATTCGCCCGACTGCTGAAGAACTTGCTAACTACGGAGAACCTGATTTCGTATGTTTCAACGCTTCTAAAGCAAAAGTTGACAACTACAAAGAACTGGGCTTGAACTCTGAAACTGCTACAGTATTCAACCTGAAGACTAAAGAACAAGTAATCCTGAATACTTGGTACGGTGGTGAAATGAAGAAAGGTATGTTCTCTATCATGAACTACATGAACCCGCTTCGTGGTATCGCTTCTATGCACTGCTCTGCTAACACTGATATGGAAGGAACTAGCTCTGCTATCTTCTTCGGATTGTCTGGTACAGGTAAGACTACTTTGTCTACTGACCCGAAACGTAAATTGATCGGTGACGACGAACACGGATGGGATAACGAAGGTGTATTCAACTACGAAGGTGGTTGCTACGCTAAGGTTATCAACTTGGATAAAGAAAGCGAACCAGATATCTACAATGCTATCAAACGTGACGCTTTACTTGAAAACGTAACTGTTGACGCTAACGGTAAGATTGATTTCACTGACAAGAGCGTGACTGAAAACACTCGTGTTTCTTATCCTATCTATCACATCGAAAACATCGTTAAACCGGTTTCTAAAGGTCCTCACGCAAAACAAGTTATCTTCTTGTCGGCTGATGCGTTCGGTGTATTGCCTCCAGTATCTATCCTGAACCCGGAACAGGCTCAATACTACTTCTTGTCTGGATTTACAGCTAAATTGGCTGGTACAGAACGTGGTATCACTGAACCGACTCCGACATTCTCGGCTTGTTTCGGTGCTGCTTTCTTGTCATTGCACCCAACTAAATATGCAGAAGAACTGGTTAAGAAGATGGAGATGACTGGTGCTAAAGCATACTTGGTTAACACTGGATGGAATGGTTCTGGTAAACGTATCTCTATCAAAGATACTCGTGGTATTATCGACGCTATCCTTGACGGTTCTATCGACAAAGCTCCTACTAAGGTTATTCCTTTCTTCGACTTTGTTGTTCCTACAGAACTTCCGGGTGTTGATCCGAAGATCCTTGATCCTCGTGATACTTACGCTGATCCTGCACAGTGGAATGAAAAAGCAAAAGACCTTGCCGGTCGCTTCATCAAGAACTTCGCTAAGTTCACTGGAAACGAAGCTGGTAAGAAGTTGGTTGCTGCTGGTCCGAAACTCTAATCAGACAAAGTTAACAACTTTAAATAATCGAAAGGCGACTCTGCAAAGGGTCGCCTTTCTTTTTTGTCCTGTACCGCACAAGAACCTACCGGCTAAAAAATCTCTTCTCAATTAACATTGTTAATGCCGCTTGCATATCACTTTCTTCCTATATGCAAACAACAAGTCTTTTGCGCCTATAAGATTTGTTATCTGTCATCAAAACACTTATTTTAAGACCATGTTAAAACAAGTATTTCAACAACCCAATGTACATTCTTCATCTTGCTGATTTTCAATATGACAGATAGAAAAGAGCCCTATTCCTGAAAGATATCATCCATTTGCTCTTCAAAGACATAATTATCATTCTGATAAGTACCTCTCGCTTCGAGATCAAAAGAAAAAATCAACCGAACGATACAATTCCCCAGTACGGAGACGAAATAAATCATACAAAGAATGAAATTTGCGTAAAGAATGGAATTATTTAATTTCCCAGAATACAATCAGCCCATTGGCAAAATCAACAACCTGATAAACGATATAATAAAAGTAGTGATAAACATTTCAACGGAAAAGTCGGCTAAGTTCTTTCAGTACTTTTACCATCTGTATTAGATTGATTATTAATGGTGTACTAAACGGAGTGTAAAACGGTGAAGATGCTTGGTCGAATATTTTAATGCTTCTGAGTGGGAGGTATAATACCTATTTTCTACCTTTTACTTATATATGCATCTGAAATATAGTTGATTATTGTTTATGGGAGGAGTTGTGAACGCTATCCGCATGTTTCTTCTGCCATCTCAGCGCTAACCGGATAAATAAAAATCTTAATGCTATTAAATCTTTATTGTATAAAATATGTTGGTATAAAAAAATATAGTGAAAAGTTGCGGGGGTATTAACTTCTTATTATCTTTGACCCCATAATAAATACTAATAATTGCAAATGCAATGGTTAACTGGTCCTAAGAGCTATCTGTTGTCTTTTCGTATAATTCCTAAGTACTGAAAGAACCTATCTCATGTAGCTCTATTTTTTCCAGATAGCAATCAGCATAGTTCAGCAAGGTTATTGAACAGACTTAATATTATAAACCAAAAGCTAATGCCTATGAGAACCTGAAAAAATCCCCTCAAACCGATGTAGATTAGACAGTCTGATCTATATCCTCCAAATCACATTTTATGTTTAACCGAATAATTTAATGTATGACAAAAAGAACTTGCCAATTTCCGAAGCACACATGCCTTCGAGAAATCAACTTTTTGAAGATAGCAGGTATCAGTCTCCTGCTATTCTGCACGACATCACAAATTGCCGTAGCAGACAGTTATGAAAAAAATGCTGTCACAGCCACACAGCAGAGTAAAACAGAGAAAATAACAGGTAAAATAGTCGATGAGAGCGGAGAGGCCATCATCGGTGCCTCGGTAAAAGTACAAGGAAGCACTATCGGTACCATCACCAATATGGAAGGAGAGTTTATGATACCGAATGTCCCCAACAAGGCCGTACTCGAAATCAGCTACATCGGATACAAGCCCTTAGAAGTCGCTGTCGGAAAATCCAAAGATTTACGCATCACGATGGAAGAAGACACTAAAACGCTGGATGAAGTCATCGTAGTAGGTTACGGTACGACTTCTAAACGCAAAACAACCGCCGCCATTGCCAGTGTCAATACAGAAGACATTATCAAAGCACCGACGGCAAACATCACCCAAAGCCTGGCAGGACGTGCTCCCGGTCTGTTGGTCACAACCAGCGGAGGCGGTCTGAATAACTTTTCCAGTGTCTCTATCCGTGGAGGGGGCACTCCGCTTTATGTAATAGACGATGTGATTTCCGAAGAGCGGGATTTCCGCAATCTGAATGCTGAAGACATCGATCAGATCACAATCCTGAAGGACGCCGCTTCTACCGCCGTTTACGGAGCACGTGCCGCCAACGGTATCGTAATGATAGTAACCAAGCAAGGCAAAGCAGGGAAAATGAGCGTCAATTATAACTTTAACTATAACTGGAGCCAACCTGCCAATATGCCCAATAAGTTGGATGCCCACGATGCAGCCTTCTACAAGAACATGAGTATGACCAATGACGGATTGGCACCGGCCTATACGGACGATGAACTGGAACTGTTCCGCAACGGATCAGATCCACGCAGATATCCTAATACGGACTGGCAAAAACTCTGTTTGAAGAACTCCGCACCGGAAATGCAACATACCCTGACTGTCACCGGTGGTAGCGAAAAGATAAAAGCATATACCTCTTTGGGGTTCTACGATCAGAAGTCACTCTATAAGTTCGATGTAAACAGTTTCAAACGCTACAACTTCCGCACAAATATCGTAGCAGATTTCAAAGAAATAGGTTTGAAAGTAACTTCCAGCATCGAAGCTTACAAAACGGACTTAAGATCGCCTAATGCCAAATCGGGAGACAGCTATTATCACACCTGGGGACACATCCAGAATAAAGCCCCCTGGGAAATAGCATACAATCCGAACGGACAAATATTCAACACACCGGATAACCCATTGATGGAGATCTCCCCCGACGCCGGATACACTAAAAACGAAAACCTCAGTGCCATAGCAAACCTCGCACTGGAGTGGAGCGTACCTTATGTACCGGGCCTACGATTGAAAGCACTGGGTAACTACCGTATCAACAACGACAAGTCAAAAAGTTGGAAAAAATCACCTTTAGCATACGATTGGGATGGCAACCCCAACGATCCCGGCAAACCTTCACTGAGCAAGTCTTATTCAAACTGGTCATCGTACACCGTGCAAGGCTTTGCCAATTATGACCGTACTTTCAATCAGGTACACACAATCAGCGCCACAGCCGGTATCGAAGCCTATAAACTCTTTAAAGACGATGCCTCGTTATCCCGCGAAGAATATTTGCTGGACGTAGACCAGATCGGTGCAGGTCCTGTATCTACAGCCAAAAACAGTTCTTCGGAAGGTGAAGAAGCGCGTGCCGGTGTAGTAGCCCGACTGAAATATGACTATGCCAGCAAATATGTGGCCGAGGCCAGCCTCCGTTACGACGGTAGCGACAATTTCCCGCGAGGTAAACGCTGGGGAACATTCTATGCCGGCTCTCTTGCATGGGTCATTTCGGAAGAAAGCTTCTGGCAGACATTAAAAGACCGTCATATCTTCGACCAGTTCAAGGTAAGAGCTTCTTATGGCGAGATCGGTTCAGACGCCATCGGACGCTATGCTTACCTGCAATCATACGGACTGAACGACCGTGGCTACCTGCTTAACGGAAGTTGGTATCCGGGATTTTCCGAAGGTGCCTTGGTCAGCAAAGACATTACCTGGTATACTACCCGCGACTTTAACATCGGATTCGATTTCGGATCGCTCAATAACCGTCTTTCAGGTTCTGTAGACTATTTCCGCAAGAGCACCAAAGGTTATCTGACCTCTCCGTCGGCAGTAGCTTATACCGACCCGTTGGGTATCGCATTACCCAAAGTAAAGTCAAATGGCGAGTTCATCCGCCAAGGTGCCGAGTTCATCCTGCAATGGAAAGAGAAAAGAGGTGATTTTGAATACACACTTTCGGGCAACTTCACCTACTTCGACCAATACTGGAACATCAATCCGAACGAAGCGGAAACCGATACCAAGAACCCATACAAACGTACTACACAAGCCAAAGGATATTGGGGTATCGGATACGACTGCCTGGGTTATTATCAGAATCAGGAAGACATCATGAACTCACCCAAACGTCAGAGTTCCGTCAACTTAGGTGCAGGCGACCTGAAATACAATGACTTCAACGGCGACGGTATCATTGACGGTTCCGACCAGCACCGCATCGGCAAAAACAGTATGCCCCGCGGCCAATACGGCTTCAGTGCCGACTTGAACTACAAAGGCTGGTTCATGAACATGCTGTGGCAGGGAGCTACTCCGGCCGACCTTTATATGGGCGGTATGATTCAGGGAAGCCAAAGCGGCAGCGGTTATCCTCCTGTTATCTATGACTTCCAGACCGACGTATGGACTCCGAATAATACGGGAGCCCGCTATCCACGTTTGAGAAGTACGGCAAGCTACAACGGCAGTAACAACTACGGCAGCTCAGACTTCTGGCTGATCAACACAGGCTATCTTCGCCTGAAGACATTATCCATCGGCTACGACTTCAAACATAAACTACTCAAAAGAGTGGCATGGATGAATAAATGCAACGTTTCTCTGAATGGTTATAACTTACTGACTTTCAGCAAAGCGAATAAGTTCGACATCGACCCGGAAATCGGCGACGGCAACCTCTACACCTATCCGGTTTCAAGAGTATACTCCATCAGTGTCAACGTAGGATTCTAAATAGTATGAACTTAAAAAGAAGACAATATATGAAATTCATAAAATACATCACTCCTGCGCTCTTTTGCGCAGCACTGACACTCCAGAGCTGTGAACACTTCCTGGATACGAAGCCTATGGAATCTTATTCGGAAGACCTCGTCTGGAGCCTAAAATCGACAGCGGACGCTTTTGTATTGCAAACCTACAACAATGTCCTCCCCTTCTATCACGATATCCGCACGGAGGAGCAATGGACCTTGAATTCGGTCATGCGCCAGAACTGCCCGAATGAAGCCAGAGATCTTATGAACCGTGACTGGTCATGGGGATTCAACCAGTTCGGCACCATCCGCCGATGTAACCTGATCATCGAAAAATCGCAAGCATCTACAGGTTTGTCCGATGCAGATAAAAAAGCATTGGTAGCCGAAGGAAAGATGCTGCGTGCAATGACCTATTATTATATTGCCAAGCATTGCGGACGTGTGATCTGGGTAGACCATGTATTGGCTGAAACGGATGAATTCAACTTACCGCTCACAGAATCTATCGACAAAACGTACGACCTGATCCTGAAAGATATAGATGATGCCATCGCAGGACTGCCCGAAACCTCCCTGCAAGGGCGTATCAATGCCAATGCAGCCCGTGCGCTGAAATCAGAAGTATGCCTGACAGCTGCTGCCTACAGCACAGACGACACCCGCAAGAAGTCACTCTTCGAACAGGCCGTAGCTGCAGTAGACGGTATACAAGGATACACACTGGACAGCAATTACGGCAGTATGTTCAACCAGGATGGTGCCAGGACATCTCCCGAAATCATTCTGGCACAATATTACAGCAAGGATAACACCAACGGTGCAGGTACACTTATGCAGGAGATGCTTCCCAACCAGAGCAACAAACGCCTGGAAGACTACGGAGGACGTCCGTTCTTCAATCAGGACCTGGTGTTTGAATGCTGGCTGGAACACTCACCTTCCCAGAATCTGGTGGACGATTATTTAGTAATAGACCAGATTACCAACCAAGGAGTGAAATGGAATGAGTCGACCCAGTTCGTGAACAACACGACACCATTATCCAATGCCGACGTAGCCGACATGGCTGTAGATGCCAAGGAGCTGGATGACAACAGCCTGGCATATCAGACAAACAGCAACGCTCCGGACGTGCAGATCAATGACTTTATGTACAAGAACCGTGACCAACGCTTCTATCACTCCATCCAGTATGATTCGTGCATGTTCTACAATGAGCTGATCACTCTTCATAAGGGCGGAAACCTGCATAGGACAGCCGTAGACGGTAAGACACCGGGCAACGGATACATCCCCATAACGAACTACATCTGGCGCAAATATATCTATGTCAATGCCGAACGCATCTTCTGGAACAATCCGACCGACTACCATTATGTCATCTTCCGCTATGGACGTGCATTGTTGAATAAGGCCGAAGCCTTGCTCGGACTGGCCCAATACGATGCCTCCAAAGTGAGCAGTGCGGTAGCCACATTCAACCGGACACGTACCACTCACGGCAATCTGCCTCCTTCCATCGCCACTTCACTGGCCGACGCATGGCACGATTATAAGATTGAACGTCACGTAGATCTGGCTCTGGAAGGCGATTATTACTGGAGTCTGTTACGCTGGGGCATGTACGGCGGCGAAGCCAATCACGGGAAACCCGCAGGAGACATCATTCCGGAATTGAGTTCACCGGCCACCTTTGTTGAGATCAGCCAAGACAGACATCGCATGTTTGTAGGTACTGTAGGATATACCAATGCCGACCGTACATTCTCCAAGAAACGCTACCTGTTCCCGATCACACAAAGCATCATCAATGCCAACTCCGCCATCAATGACAGCGACCAGAACCCGGGATGGTAAACCTAACAGTTCATTCATTAAATAAATTAAGAAGAAAATAATATGAAGAGAATCAAATTATCAGATACTAAATGGTTTATGTTACTGCTGCTGATGTGTGTTCCCATCATCAGTTCTTGCAGTAAAGAAGATCTGCCCGCCTACGAAGAGGCGGAAATAACCAAAGTAGGTGCTTATCACCGCTTCTACTCCGGTGATAAGGATGCCATCACGGGAGAAAACATTGTAGCCGAAAAAGAGCTGGACCGTACAAACAATATCGACTCGGAGCACGGTGTAGCCACTGCCGTATTTACAGTTGCTGCCGCAGGGGGCAAATTCACAGAGGCCGAACGCGCTAAAGTGTCATTGAGTAACCTCGTGGTTTACGTCAATGTATCTACCGCCGCCCGCGTTACCCCATTGGACGGTTCACCCAAATTCGGTGTTCCTGCCGATTGGACCCGGGAGCATAAATACAGCGTAATGGCTGCCGACGGTACAAAGAAAATCTGGACAGTAAAAGGTACTCTGAACAAATAAGTCCCCCACTCGATTATGACTCGTAGAAGTCACAGATTCAATAGGTAAGTATTGCTTAATTATCAGATGTTCTCTGAAGCCGTCGGGTAAACATATTTATGGAAATAAATAGTAACCCGGCGGCTTCTATTTAGCCTCAAGTGATCCACTAATACAAAAAAATCATATACCTTTGGATACCCAATTCATCTTATTCAATAATACATTTAAAGCAAGAGACTACATGCCATGAAAAAGTATCTGCACATCCTACCCGCCTGCTTTTTATTTTACGCTGCCGCCCATGCACAGCAGAAAGATACTGTCTACGTCACCGACTTCGGAGCAGTCCCCTACTCGTACGAGAACTGTGTTACACAAATACAGGCTGCCATCGACGAATGTAAACGCACGGGAGCCAAAGTGCTATCGCTGCCCGAAGGCCGCTATGACATCTGGCCCGAAGGAGCCACCCGCAAAGAATACTACATATCGAATACATCCACCGAACAGGAATGTCCCTCAAAAGTAAAGACCGTGGGACTGATGCTTCATGAAATCGATGACCTGACCATCGAAGGAAACGGAGCCACCCTGATGTATCATGGGAAAATGACGACCATCGCCCTGGAACATTGCAACGGGGTGAGAATAAACAACCTGCACATCGACTTTGAACGTCCCGCAGGATCTGAGATTCAATACCGGAAAGTGACCGGAGGAGAAACAGAAGTAACCCTGCACCGCGATACGCGTTATGAGATTGTGAACGGAAAGATCCGGCTGTATGGCGAGGGATGGCGTTCCAACAGGAATCACTGCATCGAGTACGACCCGGATACGGAATCTTTCACCTACAGTCAGGGATGGAATACACTGTCGGCATCCGATGCCAGAGAGATTGCTCCGGGCATCGTCCGCTTCAATACCCCGACGGAATTTATGCCCAAAGCAGGAAACACACTGACCGTCCGCGATATTATCCGCGACCAGGTGGGGCTTTTCATTCTTGAAAGCAAAAACATCACGCTGAGCAGGCTACAGATGCACTACATGCACGGGTTGGGCATCGTCAGCCAGTATACCGAAAACATAACGATGGACCGAGTCAAGTGTGCTCCCCGCCCCGATAGCGGCAGGTTATTGGCAGCCTCAGCGGATATGATGCACTTTTCGGGATGTAAAGGAAAAGTAATCATAGACAGTTGTTATTTTGCCGGAGCACAAGACGATCCGGTCAATGTGCACGGAACCAACCTGCGCGCCCTTGAGAAAATAGATGCGCAAACCCTGAAGTTACGCTTCATGCACGGACAGAGCTATGGATTCAATGCTTACTTCAAGGGAGATACAGTCGCCTTTATCCGGGCAGCCACCATGGAACGCTTTGCCTCGGCAACGGTCAGGGACGTAAGACGAATATCGGACAGAATAGTGGAAGTACGTTTCGACCGGGACATTCCGACAAGCCTGGAGCTCAATCACGATTGCGTAGAGAACATGACCTGTACCCCCGAAGTGGAAATACGTAACAGCTACTTCACACGAACCAGTACAAGAGGAACTCTGGTCACCACTCCAAGAAAGGTGGTGATAGAGAACAATACGTATTACAAAACGGGCATGAGCGCCATACTGATTGAAGCCGACGCCGAAGGCTGGTACGAATCGGGACCGGTCAAAGATGTATTGATCAAAGGCAATACCTTTATAGACTGTGCCTATAATGGAGGCCCCGGCCATGCTGTGATCGCCATACATCCTTCCAACAAAATCATCGATGCCGAACGCCCGGTACACCAGAACATCCGCATAGAGGATAACACGTTCAGAACATTCGACTACCCGGTGCTCTACGCCAAGAGTACGGCAGGACTCTTGTTCAGGAACAACACCATCGTCCGCACGGAAACTTTTCCTGCCGCATCCGGCAATCCGTACGTTTTCTATCTGAACGGCTGCAAGAAGGCAGTGATAGAAGGCACCGTATTCAAAGGAGAGACTCCCCGGCAGAGTATAAAAACAGAGAATATGAAAAGAAAAGACCTGAAAACAACGATCAAATAATCCCTTACGCTTATGAAAAAGCCTTCATCAACTCCTTCTCCCCGCCTGGCCTCACTGGACATCCTGCGCGGTTTCGACCTTTTCCTGTTGGTCTTCTTCCAGCCGGTATTGTGGACATTGGCACATCAGCTCAACCTCCCATGGCTGAACAGTATTCTTTTCCAGTTCGATCATGAAGTATGGGAGGGGTTCCGTTTCTGGGATCTGGTAATGCCTCTTTTCCTCTTCATGACAGGAGCCTCCATGCCGTTCTCGTTCTCCAAGTTTAAAGACAATCCGGACAAAGGACCCGTTTACCGCAAAATCATCAAACGCTTCATCCTTCTGTTCATCTTCGGAATGATTGTACAGGGCAATCTGCTGGGCCTCGACCCGAAACATCTGTACTTATACTCCAACACCCTTCAAGCCATTGCCACAGGCTATCTGATTGCCGCCATCATACAGTTGCATTGCAACTTCCGCTGGCAGCTGATCGTCACAGCCCTGCTATTAGTGATTTACTGGATACCGATGACCTTCCTGGGCGACTTCACTCCGGAAGGAAACTTTGCCGAGAAGGTGGACAGGCTGGTACTGGGGCATTTCCGCGACGGAGTGTTCTGGAATGAAGACGGCAGTTGGAGCTTCTCTGCTCACTACAACTACACCTGGATCTGGAGCAGCCTCACTTTCGGGGCTACCGTGATGCTGGGAGCTTTTGCCGGAAAGATAATGAAAGCAGGCAAGGATAATCGCCGGAAAGTGGTACAGACCTTGCTGATAATCGGTATATCCCTGATAGCCTTCTCGCTGATATGGAGCCTGCAAATGCCCATCATCAAACGGTTGTGGACAAGCAGCATGACGCTTTTTTCCGGCGGACTTTGCTTCCTGCTGATGGGTGCCTTCTACTACCGGATAGACTACAAAGGACACAGCCGCGGGCTGAACTGGTTGAAAATATACGGCATGAACTCCATTACGGCTTATATCTTGGGAGAGGTCATTAACTTCCGTTGCATAGCAGCATCCGTCAGTTACGGACTGGAGCAATACCTGGGTGGTTATTATCAGGTGTGGTTAAGCTTTGCCAACTATCTGATTGTATTCCTTATCTTACGGATCATGTACAGGCAGAAGATATTCCTGAAGATCTGAGTGGAAAGATCGGAAGTGTCAGCCATCTGCAGAATCATAGCGCAAAAAGAAACCGAATAGCACTTTTCGCTAACAGAGCTCCTATTCGTTTCGGATGCTTCAGGAGAAAAAAAGGGCCGAACGGCAGCTTTCGGAGGTGAAAAGCCGGGCTCCGGGGGTAAAAGAGCCTTGCTTTTCGGAAAAAGAAGTAAGTATTTACTCCGAAAGGAGTAAGCATTTACCCGGAAAGAAGTAAGCATTTTCCTAAAATGTCCTTATGTTCCGGAAATATCTCCTATTGTTGTCCGGAATATCTCCTATTGCTATCCGAAACGGGTCTTGGCGGAAGAATTTTTCCTCCCGTTGACCATTGCAGACAAAGCGTTGTACACTGACAGAAAAGCAGGAAGGAGACCGGAAAAGGAACCATTTACCGGCAGAACCGTCATTCCACCTTCAAAGTAAAAGCAAACAAGCTCAAAGATGGGAAATGTGATATCGGACTTTACACGCAGGGCGCGTTTTTTTCGCCCGGACTGCCAGTCGGTCCGAAAGAAACGATTCTGAGGAGGTCCGATAATCAAAGTGACAAAAGGCAAAGCTGACAGCACCCGAAATACCGGACATGCAACAGGCGCATGAATGGAATGTAGACACACCGATAGTGACAGCCCCCCGGAAAGGTTGGATAATTTATCTTACCTCCGAGTAAACGTCACATAGTCTGCACAAGATTTAAGGTTTTTCTTTATCTTTGTGCAGACTATGACAAACCAATACTAACTCTAATAACACCCAAACATGAAGAAACTTTATTCACTTCTCCTCACCGCCCTGTTTGCCTTGCCGGCGGCGCATGTCCATGCCACCGACTACACGCAAGGGCTCTCCATCTGGTTCGACACACCGAATACACTACAAGGCAGAGCCATCTGGTATGGCAGCCGCCCCGATCTCTGGAAAGGAGAAAGCAAACCGGAGAGCGCAGGAGACACTGCCCGGAACCCCGATGCCAACTGGGAGTCGCAATCATTGCCCATTGGAAACGGAAGCATCGGAGCCAACATCATGGGCTCGATAGAAGCGGAACGCATCACCTTCAACGAGAAAACTCTCTGGAGAGGAGGACCTAATACTTCGAGAGGAGCCGATGCCTACTGGAATGTAAACAAACAGTCGGCACATGTACTGAAAGAAATACGCCAGGCCTTTACCGACGGAGACCAGAAAAAGGCCGAAATGCTGACACGCAAGAACTTTAACAGCGAAGTGCCTTATGAGTCGAACCGAGAAAAACCTTTCCGTTTTGGTAACTTCACCACAATGGGAGAGTTTTATATAGAAACCGGACTCAGTACAGTGAACATGAGTGACTATAAACGTATTCTCTCTTTGGATTCGGCATTGGCCGTTGTACAATTCAAGAAAGATGATGTAGCCTACGAACGCGATTACTTCATTTCCTATCCTGCCAACGTGATGGCAATCCGCTTCAAAGCCGACCGGCCGGGCAAGCAGAACCTTACTTTCAGTTACTCCCCCAATCCGGTATCGACAGGAAGCATGTCGGCAGACGGTGCCAACGGCCTCGCATACACTGCCCACCTCGACAATAACGGCATGCAATATGTAGTGCGCATTCATGCCATTGCCAAAGGCGGAACACTATCGAACGCAAATGGAAAAATCACCGTAAAAGACGCTGACGAAGTAGTATTCCTTGTCACTGCGGATACCGATTATAAGATCAATTTCGACCCGGACTTCAAAGACCCTAAAGCATATGTGGGAGTAAATCCTGCCGAAACCACCCGTCAATGGATGGACAATGCCGTAGCCATGGGATATGATGTACTCTTCAAACAGCATTACGACGACTACGCCGCTCTGTTCAACCGGGTAAAACTACAACTGAACCCGGACGCACAAAGCGCCAACCTGCCCACCGGCAAACGCTTGCAAAACTACCGGAAAGGGCAACCGGACTTTTATCTGGAAGAACTCTATTATCAGTTCGGACGTTATCTGCTCATAGCCAGCTCAAGACCGGGTAACATGCCTGCCAACCTGCAAGGCATCTGGCACAACAACGTAGACGGTCCGTGGAGAGTGGACTACCATAACAACATCAACATACAGATGAACTACTGGCCGGCTTGCTCGACCAACCTCTACGAATGTACATTGCCGCTGATCGACTTTATCCGTACGCTGGTAAAACCGGGACAGAAAACAGCGCAGGCTTACTTCGGAACAAGAGGATGGACAGCATCGATCTCAGCCAATATCTTTGGATTCACCACGCCGCTCGAAAGTGAAGAAATGGCCTGGAACTTCAATCCAATGGCAGGCCCCTGGTTGGCAACGCATGTCTGGGAGTATTATGATTACACCCGCGACAAGAAATTCCTGAAAGAGACCGGATACGACCTGATCAAAAGCAGCGCCCTGTTTGCCACAGACTTTTTATGGCGCAAACCGGATGGAACTTACACCGCAGCTCCGTCTACCTCACCCGAACACGGACCGATTGACGAAGGAACCACTTTCGTTCACGCCGTAATCCGCGAAATTCTGCAGGATGCCATTGAAGCAAGCAAAGTACTCGGAGTGGACAGCAAGGAACGTAAACAATGGCAAGAAGTGCTGACACATCTGGCTCCCTACAAAGTGGGCCGCTACGGTCAGCTGATGGAATGGTCGAAAGACATCGATGACCCGAAAGACGAGCACCGCCACGTCAACCACCTCTTCGGACTGCACCCGGGACATACGCTCTCACCCATCACCACACCCGACCTTGCCAAAGCTGCCAGAGTGGTACTTGAGCATCGCGGCGACGGAGCAACCGGATGGAGTATGGGATGGAAACTTAACCAATGGGCACGTCTGCAAGACGGTAACCACGCCTACAAACTTTTCGGTAATCTGCTGAAAAACGGTACACTGGACAATCTGTGGGATACTCACCCGCCTTTCCAGATCGACGGAAACTTTGGAGGTACCGCCGGTATCACAGAGATGCTGCTGCAAAGTCACATGGGCTTCATCCAACTATTGCCCGCACTTCCGGATGCCTGGAAAGACGGAAGCATCAGTGGAATCTGCGCCAAAGGGAACTTTGAGGTAGACTTGTCATGGAAAAACGGACAGCTTGCAGAAGCAACCATCTTCTCAAAAGCAGGCGAACCTTGTACGGTGAGATACGGAGATAAAACTCTCTCTTTCAAAACAAGTAAAGGAAAAGTTTATAAATTGGCTTTAGATGCAGACCGACTGGTCATCAAATAATACTTTATTATAATTCTATCAAATAAAAATATCCCCGGAAGAAAAGTATTTTTTCCGGGGATATTTTTGCTTTATTACACAGAGTTCACTCCATCCGGAGAAGTATATTCATCATACAGAGATATCCAAACCTAATGTTACTGCCATCCGGATCTTACTACTAACGTTCTACTATCTTTATTGTAAAATCCAAAAAGTATCCTATTTAACATTTTGGTATTTCTCAACTCCAACATTCCTAAATATAAACACTATTAAACAGAACCGGATAGAAAACCGGAACGAAAAGACAAAACCTTAATGTAAAGCCTCAAAACAAAAAGACAAAAAATTCTTCTCAGGAAAGAGGTGCTCATTATTAATATTAAATAATGCTCACCTATATATTATGAGTGGAATAAAAGTGGGGTATAGTTCTCACGGAACTTATCGTTATTCAAGTGTTTCTGCAAATGTGTCTTAACCTTTGGCCTGTTCTTGTATTAATACTTTTTTGTTAACTTAGGCTAACTTGTGTTTATAAAATCACAATATCTCTCGGCAAAGATGCGATAACTTTTAATAATATGCAAGAATTTATAATAATAATTTTCTTTATCACTGCTCTTTGCACCACTATTTTATTAAAAAGCAGCAGATAATGAATAAAACGTGCCGCCTCAGAGGAAGGTGGTAGAAAAATAAGCCTCTCTCTATTTGCAAAAGGTTAATCAGCGGGACTTAGTGGTTCCTGTATCATTTAACATAATCAGCTTCCCGGACCAATACGACTACCCGTACAGGTGAAATAATAAAGAAAAAGGACGAATCAGAAGGTTCGAAGTTATATAAAAGCCGATTTATCACTTTTTTCCAAGTTCCGTGAGAACTTAATCACCTTTGGACAAACAAATTTAATAAACAAATCAGCATGGTTCAGAAAGGAGCAAGAAAAGAATGACATACATACAGTAACCTCTAATAATTATGCTTATGAAGTAGAAAAAACGAATCCTTTACAAACCTTATTCCGGAAACAAAATAAAATCCGGAATCCTAAAACAAACTATCAAATTAATGTTTAACCGAACAATTTAGTGTATGACAGAAAAAACTAACCTGTTTCCGAACCTAATCCGGTTTCGAGAAACAAATCGCCTGAAAATGGCAATCGCTGCTTCTATCATGCTATGGTGTGCTACACCTCAGCAAGCGGCAGCCGATACTTACGAAAAACACGAAATCGCCTCCGTACAGCAGCAGAAAGTGAAAACAACAGGTACGGTACTGGACCAGAACGGAGAAGCCATGATCGGCGTATCCGTCAAAGTGAAAGACAATGCCACTATGGGTACCATCACTGACCTGGAGGGAAAATTCTCTATCGATGCACCCAAAGGCGCTACACTCGAGATCTCCTACATTGGCTATAAAACCGTTACAGTCAAAGCAGAAGGTACAGCTCTCCACATTACGATGAAAGAAGACGCCGAGGTACTGGATGAGGTTGTTATCGTGGGTTATGGTTCACAAAAGAAGGTGAACGTAACCGGTGCTGTCGGTATGGTAAACTCCGAAGTACTCGAAGCCCGTCCGGTACAAAATGTATCACAGGCATTGCAGGGTGTAGTACCGGGTCTGAACCTCTCGGTAGGTAACTCCGGCGGTGCACTGGATAGCTCAATGAGTATCAATATCCGTGGTGCCGGTACCATTGGCGACGGCTCCGGATCTTCTCCCCTTATTTTGATCGATGGCATCGAAGGTGACCTGAACTCGGTTAACCCGAACGACATCGAAAATGTATCCGTACTGAAGGATGCAGCCTCTGCTTCTATCTATGGTGCCCGTGCCGCATTCGGTGTAATCCTCGTTACAACCAAGAGTGGTAAGAGCGGCAAAGCAAAAGTCAGCTATAACGGTAACGTACGTTTCTCCGATGCGCTTTGTGTTCCGGAAATGATGGACTCTTATCAATTCGCACTCTACTTTAACCGTGCAGCCGAAAATGCCGGTGACTCAGGCCCATTCAGCCAAGAAGCGCTCGACCGTATTCTTGCCTACCAAGCCGGAACCCTGAAAGAGACAATGACCATGAACGAACAAACCCGTAAATGGCAGGCTTATGGCGGTGCTAATGCCAACACCGACTGGTTCAAAGAATTCTATAATGACTGGGTTCCGTCACAAGAGCACAGCCTGAGCATCAGTGGAGGTTCGGAGAAAACGCAGTATACCATCAGCGGAAGCTTCCTCGATCAGAACGGTCTGCTTCGCCATGGTAGCGATAATTTCCAACGCTATACGATGAACGGTAAAATCACAAGCCAGATTGCTGACTGGTTCACTGTCACTTACTCAACCAAATGGACACGCGAAGACTTTGACCGTCCGTCCTATCTGACAGGTCTCTTCTTCCATAACATCGCCCGTCGCTGGCCGACCAATCCGGCTTACGACCCGAACGGACATCCGGTAGACGGCATGGAAATCGAACAGTTGGAAAACGGTGGAAAACAGATCAATCAGAAAGACCTGAACACGCAACAGCTACAGTTCATTTTCGAACCCATCAAAAACTGGAGAATCAATGTGGAAGGTAGTTTACGCACAACGAACACGAACGAACATTGGGATGTATTGCCGGTATATGCATACAACGCAGATAACGAACCGTACCTGATTTCATGGAACGGCGGCGCACTCGGCCTCTCTCAGGTAAACGAGTATTCATATAAAGAAAACTACTACACGACCAACATCTACTCGGACTACTTTAAACAGTTTGACAGTGGACACTACTTCAAAGTTATGGCCGGTTTCAACAGTGAGCTTTATAAAACCCGTTATGTCCAGGCTCAAAAGAGCACACTGATTTCAAGTTCGGTGCCTACCATCAACACAGCCACCGAAGACCCGAAAGCATGGGGAGGATATGCCCACAATGCCGTAGCCGGTTTCTTCGGACGTATCAACTACAATTATAAAGACCGATACATGGTGGAAGCTAACGGACGTTACGACGGTTCGTCACGTTTTATAGGTGACAAACGCTGGGGATTCTTCCCTTCATTCTCTGCCGGATGGAACGTTGCACAAGAACCATTCTTTGAAAGAATCGCCGAAAAATGCAGTATCGGTACATTGAAACTCCGCGCTTCTTGGGGACAATTAGGTAATACAGATACCAAAGACGCATGGTATCCTTTCTATCAGACTATGCCGACAGGCTCCAACTATGGCTGGTTGCTGAACGGAGCATTACCCAACTATGCCAACAATCCGGGCATTGTCAGCATGAAGAAAACATGGGAAACCATCGAAACATGGGATGTCGGTTTGGACTGGGGATTGTTTAACAACCGCTTGACCGGTTCGTTCGACTACTTCGTTCGTTATACTTACGATATGATCGGTCCGGCTCCCGAATTGGCAGCATCTCTGGGTACAGGAGTGCCAAAGATCAATAATGCGGATATGAAGTCCTACGGTTTTGAACTTGAACTGGGTTGGAGAGACCGTATCCGGGATTTCTCTTATGGCGTGAAATTCGTTCTGTCTGATTCTCAGCAGAAAATCCTGAAATATCCGAATGAAGACTACAACATCGGTACTTATTACAAAGGCCAGAAACTCAATAATATCTGGGGATACAAGACAATCGGTATCGCACAAAGCCAGGAAGAAATGGACGCCCATCTGGCAAAAGTAGACCAATCGGCCTTGGGTAGTAAATGGGGAGCAGGCGACATCATGTATGCCGACCTCGACGGTGATGGCAAGATCAGCACAGGAAGCAATAAGTTGGGAGATACAGGTGACCGCGTTATCTTGGGTAACAGTACACCGCGCTTTAACTACGGTCTGACTATCGATGCAAGCTGGAAAGGAATCGACTTCCGCGCATTCTTCCAGGGCATCGGTAAACGTGACTATTGGCTGCAGGGCCCGTACTTCTGGGGATCAACCGGTCTTGGACAATGGCAGGCTGCCGGCTTCAAGGAACATTGGGACTTCTGGCGTCCGGAAGGTGACCCTCTGGGAGCAAACACCAATGCTTACTACCCACGTGTAGCAAGAAACGGCGGTAAGAATACGAATGTACAGAGCCGTTATTTGCAGAATGCAGCTTATTGCCGTCTGAAAAATATCCAGATAGGCTATACTTTGCCTAAAACATGGACAGAAAAAGCAGGTATGTCGTCTGTACGTGTCTATGTATCCGGAGACAACCTGCTTACTTTCTCTGATATCACAGGCATCTTCGACCCGGAAGCAATCGGAAGTACATATGATGCGAACAACGGTAAACTGTATCCGTTGCAGAGAGTCATTTCAGTCGGTTTAAATGTTAACTTCTAAAAAACACCAAGATTATGAAAATTAAAATGAAATATATCGTGGCGCAGGCTTGCCTCGTAGCGGGAGCATCCATAGCTCTGACTTCGTGCAACGACTTTCTGGACAGAGAGCCGCTGGATCAGGTCACTCCGCAAGAGTATTTCCAGACTGCAGACCACCTGGCAGCATATACCATTTCAAAATACAACTCTATGTTCTCAACACATAGCGGATGGAATGCCGGTACGGTAAACAATGATGGCGGTACAGACAACATGGTAGTGGGTGGTTATAACTCTACCTACTATGAAAAAGGAATCTGGAAAGTACCTTCAAACAATGACAACTGGTCCAACGGATTGTCACTGGCCCGTTATTGCAACTACTTTTTCGAACAGGTGCTGCCTAAATATGAAGCCGGAAAGATTTCGGGGGCAGAAGATGATCTCAAACACTACATCGGTGAAATGTATTTCATGCGTGCCTTGATATATTACAACCAGCTACGTAAATACGGAGATTATCCTATCATCACTGAGGTACTTCCGGATGATGAAGCGATACTGATTGAAAAGAGTGTACGTCAGCCACGCAATAAAGTGGCCCGCTTCATTCTCGAAGATCTCGACAAAGCCATCGGGTTAATGAAAAACCAAGGCTTCATGAACAACAATCGCCTGAACAAGCAATGTGCATTGCTGATCAAATCACGTGTGGCATTATACGAAGCTACATTTGAGAAATATCATCAGGGAACAGGCCGCGTGCCGGGTGACGAAACATGGCCGGGAAAGAGCGTACATCCGAATTTCTCACTTGATGTAACAGCCGAAATCAACTTCTTCCTCGACCAGTGTATGGATGCAGCCTCACAAGTAGCGGACGCTATCACACTGACTGAAAACACAGGGGTATTCAATCCGCTCAGCGACAGCGAATATTCCGGTTGGAATCCTTACTTTGAAATGTTCTCTGCCGAAGACATGAGTGGTTATTCCGAAGTTCTTTTCTGGAAAGATTATCTTCGTTCGGGAAGTATCAACATCAGCCACGGTGCTCCCAACTATATTTATTCAGGTGGAAACAATGGAATGTTGAGAAGCTATGTACAGACTTTCCTGATGGAGAACGGATTGCCCTGGTATGCCAGCAACAGCGGATTTAAAGGTGACAGCAGAATTCAGGAAGAAAAGGAAGGACGTGACCAGCGCCTGCAACTTTTCTTATTCGGTGAGAAAGACAAACAGGCTCCGAGAGCCGATGGTGACGGCACTATGCCCGAGTTCGGCGAACCTGCTCTCTTTGAATTGCAGGAAGTCAGAGACTTGACGGGATATCGCATCCGCAAGTGCCTGACTTATAAGAAAGACCAGATCATCTCCGGTTCCGACCAGTCGACCACAGGATGCATCATCTATCGTGGTGTGGAAGCTTACCTTAACTATCTGGAGGCATATTACCTGAGAAACGGTAAGGTCGACGGAAAAGCAGCCCAATACTGGACCGCTATCCGCAAACGTGGCGGAGTGGACACAGACTACGAAAAGACCATCCGCAATACGGATATGAGTAAGGAAGTAGACTGGGCAAAATACTCCGGTTCTACATTGGTAGACGCAACTTTATTCAATATCCGCCGCGAACGTCGTTGCGAATTCATCGGCGAGGGTATGCGTTGGGACGACCTGATGCGTTGGAGAGCTATGGATCAGTTGCTCACAACCAAATATATTCCGGAAGGATTCAACTTCTGGGATGAAGCTTATGATGACTATGTGGCAATGAAGAATGACAAAGGCGAGCCCAAATACAAAATTGTATCAGACGGTAGCTCAACGGCCAATATGTCAGCCAAAGAATTGGGTAAATATGTACGTCCGTACTCAATCGTCAAAGCAAACAACGCTGTATTTGACGGTTATACATTCGCTAAGGCATACTACTTGTATCCGGTGCCGATACGGCAAATGGAGCTTTTGTCTCCGGACCGTTCAGTCAACAATTCTGTGCTTTACCAGAATCCATACTGGCCAAGCAAAACAAGCGAACCTGCTATCGAATAATAGTTTTCCAATAGGAACTAAAATATAAAAAGTATTGATTTTTAGTATATAATAAAGTTGTTGTGGTAAGAGATTTATAGCAGCTACACAAATTTGAAAAAGGAAAATTGGGAAAAGGGCATCCGTGAGGATGTCCTTTTTTATATTATTATATAGGAAAAAAAAGCATATATAAACAGAAAAGGCTGTGCAAAATTACACAGCCTTTCGTTAGATAGATATATCCGCAAATATTAGCTCTTATTGGCGCGTTTACGTTCAGTTTCATCCAGAATAACCTTACGCATACGCATTGCTTTCGGAGTAACTTCTACATATTCGTCTTCCTTAATGTATTCCAAGGCCTCTTCAAGAGAGAACTGTACAGGAGGAATCAAACGGGCTTTCTCGTCAGAACCGGAAGCACGCATATTAGTCAACTTCTTCGACTTAGTCACATTTACAACCAAATCTTTTTCGTGAGCATGCTCACCCACTACCTGACCTGCATACACCTCTTCCTGAGGGAAAATAAAGAATTTACCACGATCCTGCAATTTGTCGATAGCATAAGCAAATGCAGTACCACTCTCCATAGCGATAATCGAACCATTGGTACGACGTTCTATGTCTCCTTTGAACGGCTGATATTCCTTAAAGCGGTGTGCCATGATAGCCTCACCTGCCGAAGCCGTCAGAACATTCGTACGAAGACCGATGATACCACGCGAAGGCATATCAAACTCAAGGTTGATGCGTTCACCGGTATTCTCCATCATAGTCATCTCACCTTTACGGCGGGTTACCATATCGATGATCTTACTTGAATATTCTTCAGGTACGTTAATCGTAAGCTCCTCAATCGGTTCACATTTTACTCCATCTATTTCTTTATAGATTACTTGCGGCTGTCCGACCTGTAACTCGTAACCTTCGCGACGCATGGTTTCGATCAAGACAGAAAGGTGAAGCACACCACGGCCTGATACAACCCATTTACCGTCTTCTTCGCTCTTACGTACGCGCAAAGCCAGATTCTTATCCAATTCCTTGGTCAGGCGATCATGGATATGACGTGAAGTTACAAATTTACCATCTTTACCATAGAACGGAGAGTCGTTGATGGCAAACAGCATACTCATAGTCGGTTCATCGATAGCAATAGGTGGCAATGCTTCCGGATTTTCATAATCACAGATCGTATCTCCGATCTCGAATCCGTCAATACCTACCAAAGCGCAAATATCTCCCGAAGAGACCTCAGTCGTCTTCACACGACCCAGTCCTTCGAATACATGAACCTCTTTAATCTTAGATTTCACAATGCTGCCGTCACGCTTAGCCAAAGACACGTTCATGCCTTCTTTCAGTGTACCACGATGAACACGCCCTACAGCAATACGGCCTGTATATGAAGAATAGTCAAGTGAAGTGATCAGCATCTGAGGAGTACCCTCCAATTGCTCCGGAGCAGGAATGTTCTCTACAATACAATCCAGCAAAGGCACAATACTGTCCGTCTGCTCTTTCCAGTCCGTACTCATCCAGTTATTCTTGGCCGAACCATAGATTGTCGGAAAATCAAGTTGCTCTTCGGTAGCATCCAGGCTGAACATCAGGTCGAAGACCATCTCGTGTACTTCGTCCGGACGACAGTTCGGTTTGTCTACCTTATTAATAACAACAATCGGTTTCAATCCGATTTCCAAAGCTTTCTGCAGCACAAAGCGCGTTTGCGGCATCGGGCCTTCAAAAGCATCAACCAACAGAATGCATCCGTCGGCCATGTTGAGCACACGCTCTACTTCGCCACCGAAGTCGCTGTGTCCCGGAGTATCAATAATATTAATCTTAGTTCCGTTGTAATTGATAGAAACGTTTTTAGAGAGGATCGTTATCCCTCGTTCACGCTCCAAGTCGTTGTTATCCAGAATTAATTCTCCGCTTGTTTGGTTGCCGCGAAACAAGTTTCCGGCTAAAAGCATTTTATCGACGAGAGTCGTTTTCCCATGGTCAACATGGGCAATAATTGCAATGTTTCGAATATTTTGCATATAATACCTATTATTTGGCGACAAAGGTACAAAAATTGGATTAGAAAAAAGGGATACTATAGAAAATATTTCCTGCAATTCATTGTGGGATAAAAGATAATGCCTATCTTTGCACGCTCAAAGAAACATTTTATAGATCAATAATTTTATTAATTATAATATTAAAATCTTTTGTTAATATGAGAAAACACACGAATTATTTGGCACGCATCCTGTTGGGATGTATGATGTTACTATGTTGTGCGGTAGGTTATGCGCAACAAGTACAATTTAAAGGATTGGTGGTAGATCAGGAAGGTAATCCACTGATTGGAGCAACTGTTATAGTAAAAGGAGATAAGAGACAAAATACGATAACAGATTTGTCCGGTGAGTTTAGGTTGCAAAATTTGGCAGAAGGTGCCACTTTGCAGATTTCTTATATCGGTTTTAGAACAGAAGAAGTAAAGATCGGGAAAGAAAGCTTTGCGAAAGTAATTCTAAAAGAGGACGAAGCTGTACTGAATGAGGTTGTAGTTGTGGGATATGGTACTCAAAAAAAACAGACTCTTACAGGAGCTATTTCTACATTAAGTGGTGAAACAGTATTGACTACCAAGAGTACCAGTGTAGCCCAAAGTCTACAAGGAAAAATTGCAGGTGTACAAATTAGACAACAAGACGGTCAGCCGGGTGGATTTAGTTCAATGGTGCAGATACGTGGTTTCGGTAGTCCGCTTTATGTTATTGATGGAGTGGTTCGTGATAGTGGCGATGGTGGTTCCGAATTTCAACGTATGAATCCGGAAGATATTGAGAGTATATCGGTACTTAAAGACGGTGCAGCTGCTATTTATGGTATGAATGCTGCTAATGGTGTGGTAATTATCACTACAAAGAAAGGAAGACAAGGCAAAGCACGTTTTAGCTATAATGGCTCATTTACTGCTATCTTCCCGACTTCTATGTTGGAGGTTATGAATGCTTATCAATATTCAGAGATTGCGAATGAAGTTTCAATGAATGTGGGTACAGGCCCCACTACTACACCGGAAGAGCTGGCAAAATGGCGCGAAGGTGGACCGGGTTATGAGAGTACGGACTGGCTGGATGCTGTGTTTAGAAAGAGCGCTGGTAGTCAGCAACATACACTTTCTGTGGAAGGTGGTAGTGATAAAATGACGTACTATGCTAGTTTTGGATATGCTCGTGATGGTGACTTGACTCGCGGCGGAGATTTTAATTACGAGAGATATACTATGCGCAGCAACTTTACAGCACAACTTTCCAAGTATCTGAAAGCAGAAGTAAATGTTTCGGGAAGATATGATGTGACAAATGCTCCAATTCAAGGAATATTTGAATTGATGTTCAAATCAACTTTGATGCGCCCTACATCAGGTGTATATGCTAATAATAATCCTGAATATTTCAATGCTGCCTATCCTTTTCAGGATAATCCGGTAACTGCTATGAACGGCGATATTACCGGTTTGAATTCGAACAGAGGTAGAAGTATGCAGTCATCTGCTACGCTGACATACGATGTACCTTGGATAAAGGGGTTG
>OGRY01000850.1_pt1 | contig 24584 bp, 16 predicted proteins | sample 1553551 | NCBI WGS metagenome assembly OGRY01 (sample SAMEA2580101, study PRJEB22360) | human gut metagenome | biome: human gut; feature: human-associated habitat; material: faeces | place: Denmark | collected 2008/2010
TTCATTGATGCCTAATACTTCCGGTGCTTTATCTCCTATATTCTTCATTCTGATTCGTTCTATTATAGTTCCAGGTCTTTATCAAACACTTCATGCCAAGGCAGTCCCTGCTTATTGAGCTGTTCCATGAACGGATCCGGATTAAATTCTTCTACATTGTTTACACCCGGACGTTGCCATTCGCCTTTGAAGAACATCATGGCACCGATCATAGCTGGAACACCGGTGGTGTAGCTGACTCCCTGCATACCTGTTTCCTTGTAAGCTTCCTGATGGCTGCAGTTGTTGTAGACATAGTAAGTACGTTCTTTTCCGTCTTTGATGCCACGGATACGGCAACCGATAGAGGTTTCACCTTCATAGTTCTCACCTAAATCCTGTGGGTTAGGCAATACTGCTTTCAAGAATTGTAATGGTACGATTTTAGTTCCGTTATAATCAACTTCATTGATACGGGCCATGCCGATATTCTGAATCACGCGCAGGTGGGTCAGGTACTCCTGTCCGAAAGTCATCCAGAAGCGGGCTCGCTTGATCGTCGGATAGTTCTTTACCAGCGACTCCAGCTCCTCGTGGTAGATCACATAAGATTCGCGCTCGCCGATTTCAGGATAATGAAGCGGCTTGTGTATCTCGTGCGGTTCGGTCACCACCCACTTGCCGTTCTCGTAGTAACGGCCTTTTTGAGTCACTTCGCGGATATTGATTTCCGGATTGAAATTCGTGGCGAAAGCCATGCCGTGATTACCGGCGTTGCAATCCACGATATCGAGGTAGTGAATCTCGTCGAAATGGTGTTTGGCGGCATAGGCGGTGAAAATAGCTGTCACTCCCGGATCGAAGCCGCAGCCCAGGATGGCCGTCAGCCCCTTCTCCTTGAAGCGCTCCTGATAGGCCCACTGCCACGAATACTCGAAATGCGCCTCGTCCTTGGGTTCGTAATTGGCTGTATCGAGGTAGTTCACCCCGCACTCCAGGCAGGCGTCCATAATGGTCAGATCCTGGTACGGCAGCGCCACGTTCACCACGATATCGGGCTTGAAGGCCCGAAACAACTCGCACAAATCGGCTACATTGTCGGCATCGACCTGCGCAGTCTTCACCCGGTCCCCGCCGATTGCCGCAGCAATGGCATCACACTTCGCTTTTGTTCGGCTGGCCAGCATCACGTCCGAAAAAATCGGATTGGCAGCAATTTTCTGCGCCACGACGGTACCTACGCCTCCTGCGCCGATAATCAGAGCTTTACACATAAAATTTATCTTGTTTTAAGATTTACGATAATCAATATTCCGTACAAAAATATCGTTTTATTTTGGCAAAACAAAAATTTTCTATACATTTGCACCACCAAAACGGATAACTCCGGATTGGCGCGGATGATTCCGTAGCTCAGCTGGTAGAGCACAACACTTTTAATGTTGGGGTCCTGGGTTCGAGCCCCAGCGGGATCACGGAAAGGCAGCCGATAATCGATCGATTATCGGCTGCCTTTGTCTTTACCCTATCCTATCGAAATCTGCAGCCGAAAAAATCAGGCATTTTTCTTTTTCCGATTTTAATTCATTTTTACAAAGTCTGCATTTTGTTCAAAACAACGGTCAAAATGCAATTTCGCGTCATACCTCGATATTTTTATTGCTCCGCAACTCCGTCCATCGTAAATATATATTCAAATAAGATATAGAAAAAGTTCAATATCACACAAATAAAATTACCATTCTTCGATTTCGCAACTATTTTATCCGAAAATTATTTGTCTGATTCCCGGTAAAATGCTTATTTTTAATTAAGAAACATTCAACGACTATGAAAAGATTCGTTTTATTATTTTTCGCTTTGCTCGGTTATTCGCTACATGCGACGGGTCAGGAACAACGTATTGCGGGATTCATCTATGCCACCGATCCGACGGAGGCAATACCTTTCGCTTCATTGTGGCTGTACGATCCGGCGACCGGAGAACCCGAATACGGGACGCTTACATCTGTCAACGGTTATTACGAGTTAGACGCCATTGCCACCAACCGGACCTACCGGCTCCGAATATTTGGTCGGGGTGTTCAGCCGCAGTAAGAAATATCGGGTCCGGGTATCCAGCCGCAGACCCGGCAAATCGAGATAGCTTATGTGCCCGGCATAGAAGGACGGCGCTACTTTCATTTCCCTGTCATCCGCAGCCAGAAGGATCTCGCTACCGTACAGCCCGTGGAAACGTACCTTCCCAAACAGATTGCCCCCGATGCCCGGACGATCGAGGATCTTTACAGCCATATTCCGGGCATAACCTACGAAGATGGTTATCTGATCGACGAAAACGGTGGTACGGTATGTCTTATGTTCAACGGACTTATCCCAACAAATCCGATGGAATACGAGACACTCATGAATGCATCGACTGCTCTCAACGTAACACGTATCGAATATTATCGGTTCGATTATGCGGAAACTCCCTATTATGACAGCGCCCTGAATTTCGTATTGAATCTGACGATCAACGTTCCTGATATTTCCGACCCCAATTGGGGGTTATAACTTTTTCCGCCCCGTCTTCACTCTATTTTATATTCTTTTCAAACTCCGCAACTATGAGACACCCCCGACTTATCCCCGTTCTTCTTCTGATCATCATAACGAGCCTGGCGACACCGCTCCAGGCGCAAATCGTCCTGAAAGGTAAAATTACCACCGAGAAAAACGAACCGGTCGCCTTCGCCCCGGTCATTCTCCAGCAACTGCCGGATACGACCCGCTACACGGAAGGCGTGATAACCGATATGGCCGGCAATTACCGGTTCGGAAAACACCGTGCGGGCCGCTACCTGCTATCGGTTCGGACAATCGGGTACAAGACTCTTTACGATACGGTGCTTCTTCGCAAACCTTCGATAGGCATGACGGAGGTCGTCCGGGATTACGTCCTGTCCGAAGATGTCGCAGAGATCGATGCGGTGGTCGTCACGGCCAACAACACAGCCAGCTATTTCGACCGGACGGTATATACCATCACCAATGAAGACCGGAAGGCGGCGGTCACGAGTCTCGATCTGACCAACAAGATTCCGCAGATCAGAATCAACCGCCAGACCAATCAAATCACCGCGTCCGATGGCAGTGTGACGGTCTTGGTAAACGGTATCGCCTCTTCGGAACAGGAATTGACGACTCTGCGGCCCGAAGATGTCCGAAAGATCGAATACTACGATCTGCCGCCCATCAAATTCGGCCTCAGCAACGGCAATAAAGTCATCAACATTATCACGAAAATTCGGGAAGACGGAATATACGGAAGTGTGGAGCTGAACCAACATCTGACTTCGCCCTGGTTGAACGATAGTTTTTTCCTGCAATACAACCGGGGACGGCATCAGTTGGCATTTACTGCAAACATAGGCTACGGATCATGGGATGATCAATATGCCTCGGATGAAATGGAATATACGCTCGACGGGGTGGATTTCCGGCAGGAGGAAGAACGGCAGAGTGAAAACAACTTCTTAAGTCCTCAATTTAGTCTCAAATACACGAATCAACTCCCCGGAAAATATGTATTTCAAGCCCGCTTTTTCCCAAGTTATGATAAGCATTCTCAACAGACCGATTCCCGGCTTGCCTTTATTCAGGATGGCATAGGTTCGGACCGTTACGGAGTGAAGGAAAGCGAGTCCCACTCATTCAATCCGACGCTCGACCTGTACTTCTGGAGGCAATTCCGCAACCGGCATGAACTAATGATAACACTTCGAGGCGATTACATAAATTCTGTTTCCGATACCTATAAGAACCAATACGCATTATCGGACGATACGCCTGTATTTGAAGATTTTCTTAATATGGACGGAGACGGCTATCAGATGAACGGCCAAGCTCTCTATACCAAGACTTTCGACAAGCTGACGCTTTCATTCGGAGATTATTTTTACTATGATATTAGCAAATATCGAATAGACAACACGTCGGGCTATTCCCGGGAAACTAACAGCATTCTGAAAAATTATTTTGCCGGAGAGATCACCGGAAAGATCGGGCCTCGGTTTACTTATCGTTTTTCTTTGGGAGTAACAGGGACACGAACAAAAACAAACGACAACGATATTTGGCAATGGGTCTTTGCGCCTCGGGTAGATATCGGTTATCGTATTTCACCCTCTTTTATGCTGAAAGCCGGATTCGTCCAAGCCAATATGCAGCCAGGACTGGGACAACTCAGCGAAGCCACTTCGTTTTATAATCAAAATATTATCGTACACGGGAATCCCGAGCTGGTCGGCGGCCGTGCGAACCAGACGACTTTCAATGTCGTATATCATAACAAATGGCTCAATATAAATGTTTCATACAGCTACTTATATTACAAGAATCCAATCGACTACTATTATCAGTATGAACAGCCGTATATCGCATACTCACCGATTAATGACAACTGGGCAGATGTGCACTCCGTACATTATGATTTGAGACTCAGCCCATTCAAAAACGACTTGCTGGCATTGAAATTAGGCGGAGGATTCAGTTATACAAAAGTCGATTCGAAAGTATTGGGGAGGGTGACTCATTTTCAGGCTCCGATGTACTATGAGCTGACTTTCAACTACAAAAACTTTTCCGCATATTATCAGGGTGCGATACCTTGTAAAGGATTGTCTATTCCGATGATATACGACAGTGAATTATCCTCTGCGATAGGTGTGAGATATAAATACAAAGACTGGGCATTTCAACTCTCCTGCGACAATTTCCTCACCAATCCGGAAAGCCATTACCATTCCATCGAGAACAGTATCGTCAGAACACAAGGGACTTCTATATAAAAAAATGCCTGGAACAGAGTAATGTTGAAAATCAACTTCCGTTTCGGAAAAGGTAAACAGTACCAGGAACCTGTACGGAAAACCGTCGAGGAGGGACTATAGAAATTTTGTGGCTACAATATTGGCCTAATTTGTTATTGCCCAGGCATCCGTCTCATACAGCCCGACAAATTATCGCGACAAAAACAGAACTCTCCGACTACCAGAATCACCATCTTTGAACATATTCTAGATAGAATGCACCTCAGAAAACCGGGAACAAGTTCCCGGTTTCTCCTGGCTTTCAATATATTTGCAAGAGCGAAACCGAATCGAACACCTTATGTTTACTGCCAGAAAAGCCTCCGTCGAAGATTGCGGACTGATACGCGAAATGGCCTGCGTCGCATTTCCCGACACCTATAAAACCATCCTTTCGCCCGAACAGTTGGACTACATGATGGAGTGGATGTACTCCCCCGAAAACCTCCGGCGGCAGATGGCCGAAGGGCACGTATATTACATCGCCTACAAGGACGGCACTCCCTGCGGCTATCTCTCTGTCCAGCCCGAAGCAGACGACCTCTACATCCTGCAAAAAATCTACATCCTGCCCCGATTCCAGGGTGTGCACGCGGGGAGCTTCCTCTTCCGCAAGGCTATCGAACACATCAAACAGCTCCACCCGGCTCCCTGCCGGATGGAGCTCCACGTAAATCGCCATAACAAAGCCGTAAAATTCTACGAACGGATGGGTATGCGCAAATTGCGCGAAGGCGATTTCGAAATCGGAGGCGGATTCTACATGAACGACTATATCATGGGGCTGGAAATCTGATCGGATTCCGGCCCGAATACGAAACGACGATGCCGATGATTTTTCGATCATCGGCATCGCTTTTCCATTACGGGAAACGCCGCCTCCCTACGAATTCACCTTGGCGTGGTCTGCCAGGAACTGCGCCAAACCGATGTCGGTCAGCGGGTGTTTCAGCAAACCCTTGATCGCCGCAAGCGGGCAGGTCGCCACGTCGGCCCCCGCCTCGACACACTGGACGATGTGCTGCGTATGCCGAATCGAAGCCGCCAGCACCTGCGTATCATAACCGTAGTAACGATACATACGCACGATCTCGGCGACGAGAGCCACCCCGTTCTCGCAAATATCGTCCAGACGGCCTACGAACGGCGACACATACGTCGCACCGGCCTTGGCTGCCAGCAGAGCCTGACCGACGGAAAAGACCAGCGTGCAGTTGGTGCGGATATTCTTGCCCGCGAAATACTTCACGGCACGAATACCGTCGGCCGTACACGGGAGTTTGACCACGATATTCTTGTGCAAGGCCGCCAACGCTTCCCCTTCGCGGACCATACCGTCGAAATCGGTGGCGATCACCTCGGCGCTCACATCGCCATCGACGATGGAGCAGATTTCGAGGTAATGGCGACGGCAGGCCTCCTCACCGCGAATGTTCTCCTTGGCCATCAGCGAAGGATTGGTCGTCACCCCGTCAAGCACACCCATTTCGTTAGCTTCCCGGATCTGGGCCAAGTTAGCTGTATCGATAAAAAATTTCATAGTGGGAAATATTTAAGTAACATGAAAAAGCAAACCAATGAACCGGAATGAAGAAGTAAAACCATCGTTCCTAGCCGAATTTACGCCGCATAAAAGTACGAAAAAAAACGAAACCCGAACACTCCTTGCCGGAAAATTCCGCAAAGACCCGCAGGAAACGCCACCGCCCCGTATCATACGGCCGGTAACAGAAAACAGAAATCGGCAGCCCGGTCGCAGCTATCGAATTTATTTCGTCGTTATCGATAATCCGGCGAGATAATTACTACCTTTGCGGCCGAAAAATCGAAACATCATGAATTTCATCACCCTTCTCGACTATGTCGGTACCTTCGCATTCGCCATCAGCGGCATCCGGCTCGCTTCGGCCAAACATTTCGACTGGTTCGGAGCCTATGTGGTCGGATTCGTCACGGCCGTCGGCGGCGGTACGCTGCGCGACCTGCTGCTGGGCCTGCCCCCTTTCTGGATGCAAAACGTCTCCTACCTGGTCGTATCGGGATTCGCCTTCCTGTTCGTAGTCGGGCTACGCAAATACGTGATCCGGCTCAACAACACCTTCTTCATTTTCGATGCCGTCGGACTGGGACTTTTCACCGTCGTCGGCATTCAGAAAAGCATAGCCGTCGGCTATCCGATGTGGGTGGGTATCATCATGGGTACGCTGACCGGTGCTGCGGGCGGTATGCTGCGCGACGTGCTGCTGAACGAAGTACCCCTTATTTTCCGCAAAGACATCTACGCCATCGCCTGCATCTGCGGCGGACTGATCTACTATCTCTGTATGTATCTCGACCTGCCGGCGGCCCCCACGCAGTTCATCGCCGCCTGCTCGGTGATCCTCATTCGGATTCTGGCGGTACGGTACGGCATCTCCCTTCCGGCACTCAAGGGCGAAACCAGACCGGCACCCAAGGAGAAATAACGAATCGTTTCCGAAATACCGGTCCGGCGGTCGCTTCGACAACACGACAATTCCGCCGACCCGCAGAAAGGGATCGAATAGCAAAAAAGAATTACGGATCTTATTCCGCCGCCACAGACGACGGACGGCTGATTTCGGCCGTTTCGCCCCCGACGAAGCGAAGCAGATCCTGCGGAGCGATCCGGATCTGCAATCCCCGAACTCCCGCACTGACATAAATGACGGAGTGTTGCAAAACGGAAATATGGAAAAAGGTCGGGAACGGTTTTTTCATCCCGATCGGGGAACAGCCGCCCCGGATGTATCCGGTCGTCGGAAGCAACTCCCGGACGGGAATCAGATCGGCTTTCTTGTTACCCGAAATGCGGGCGGCAGCTTTCAGATCGACCTCGTGATCTCCAGGGACGACACAGACGAAATGGCCCGTCCGATCACCACGAAGCACGAGCGTCTTGAAAACCGCAGCAACATCTTCGCCGAGCTGTTCGGCCACGTGAGTCGCGGCCAGATGCTCCTCATCCACCCGATACGGGATCAATTCGTAGGCGATTTTGGCTCGGTCGAGCAGACGGGCCGCATTGGTCTTTTCTATTTTGACGTTCCCATGTTTCATTCCGCAGAAAGTAGTTCCATCCGGATCGGCAAAAATAATAATTTTTGACAGTCCGGTAAAATCTTTGTATTTTTGGGTATATTTATATTTTAGGAAAATCCGAAACGACATTCCGGAAAGGCTTCGATGAAACGACTCTGCGGCATACTCCTCGCTCTTGCGGGACTATTTCTGTACGCCCCCTGCGCCGCCCAGAACACCCGGGTGCGCGGTACGGTCACGGACGCACAGACGGGCGAGCCGATTCCCTACGCCGTCGTCCTGTTCCCGGGTACGACCACCGGCATCACCACCGACGACGAAGGGTTCTACTCGCTCGAAAGCCGCGACACGTCGAGCTACATCCGGGCGGAAATGGTCAGTTATGAACCTCAGATACGTCCGGTCCACGTCGGGGGCTACAACCAAATCGACTTCCGGCTCACTCCTTCGCACCTGGAAATCGAAAGCGTCGTAATTACCCCTGGGGACAATCCGGCCCATCCGATCCTCGAAGGCATTATCCGCAACAAAAAATACAACGACTCCAAGGAGTACGACCGCTACATCTGCCGCACCTATACGAAAATGGAACTCGGACTGGCCAATATCCGGGAATTCCGGAGCAAAAAACTCCAACAGAATTTCGGTTTCATCTTCGAGCACCTAGACACCTCGTCCGTCACGGGACAGCCCTACCTGCCCGTGATGATCTCCGAAACAGCGGCGGATTACTACCACAGCCGCACGCCGTCCGTCGCCCGCGAGGTAATTCGCGCCAGCCAGATATCCGGTATCGAAGACAACAGCGTGCTGGCGCAATTCACCGGACACCTGCACGCCGATGTGAATCTTTACGAAAACTTCATCGACCTGTTCGGCGTGAAGTTCGCCAGCCCCCTCTCCAACTCGGGACGCTCATTCTACAAATACTTTCTGGTGGACAGTACGAACGTGGAGGGGCGCAAGACCTACAAAATCCGGTTTCACCCCAAAAGTGTCGCCACCCCGGTACTCGACGGCGAGGTCAATATCGACTCGGCAAGCTATGCGCTGCGTTCGGCCCGCGTAAAAATGGCCAAAGGAGTCAATGTAAACTGGATTCGCCACCTGGCGATCGAAGCCGACAACCGATTGACGGCCGACTCGCTGTGGTTCCCGCAGCGGGAGAAGATGACCGCCGATTTTACGCTGACCAAATCCGACTCCTCGAAGATGATCGCTTTCCTGGGCAGCCACGAGGTAACCTATTCCGACGTAAAGTTCGACACGCCGATCCCCAAACAGGTTCTGGGTACGTCAGCCAGCGTGATCCTCTCGGACGATGCCATTTCGGGCAAGCAGGTCGAATGGGACTCGCTGCGTCCCTACACCCTCACCCAAAAGGAAAAGGCCATCTATCAAATGGTCGATTCGATCCAGCAGGTCCCCCTCTATAAAAACATATACACCGTCCTCAATACTATCATCGGAGGCTACTACAACACCAAATACGTCGGCATAGGTCCCTACTCCAAAGTAATCAGCTTCAACCGACTGGAGGGCGCCCGTTTCCAGATAGGCGCACGCACGACCAAAGAGTTCAGCCGCCGCGTACGGCTCTCGACCTACCTGGCCTACGGCACCCGCGACGAGGACTTCAAGGGAGCTGCGGAGGTAGAGTTGATGCTGCGCCGACAACTGCTGCGCAAACTGACGGTCACCTACCGCAACGACGCGATACAGCTCAGCTCGGGTGTCAGCGCCCTCTCGGAAAACAATATCCTGAGTTCGATCTTCTCCCGGGGAGGGACCTCGCGGCTCTCGACCATCGAAGAGGGGATCGCTCTCTACGAGCACGAGTGGCTGCACGGTATCAGCAGTTCGTTCGAGCTGCGGGGGCGCCACATCTCCTCGAACCGCTATGTCCCGATGATCCTGCCCGACGGAAGTTGGCTCCACGGCATCAACGACGCTTCGGTACGGATCGGACTGCGGCTGTCCAAAGACGAAACGATCGTCCGCACGCCGTTCGAAGTCCGGCACATGGGTTCGAAATACCCGATTTTCTCTTTCGATTTCATCGGTGCGAAAAAAGGCATACTGCCCACCAGCTACGACTATCTGCGGCTCGAAGGCCGCATGCAGTACCGGCTCAACCTGCCGCCTGTGGGATACTCGCGGCTCATGCTCGAAGGCGGCAAGATCTTCGGCAAGGTTCCCTACCTGCTGTTGAAGCTGCACGAGGGAAACGGCACCTATTTTTACGACCGCTATGCCTTCTCGTGCATGAATTTCTACGAATTCTCGTCGGACGCCTGGATTTCGTTCTTCTACGAACACCACTTCAACGGATTCCTGCTGGGCCGCGTACCGCTCCTCAAAAAACTCAACTGGCGCGAAGTCTTTGTTTTCAAGGGAGTTTACGGCACCCTTTCAGCCCGCAACGACGGCAGTCTTCCGAATACGAAAGCGGTCATGCTCTTTCCGGTGGGAATGTCGTCGGTCGAACACCCTTACCTCGAAACCGGTTTCGGCATCGAGAACATCTTCCGTCTGCTGCGCGTGGATTTCATTTGGCGGCTCACGCACCACCGCCCCATCCCCGGACTGTCGATCCCGACCTTCACGGTCAATTTCAGTCTTAACCTCAAATTTTAGGTGCATATATACTTTTTTAGCGTGCCACTTCGGGTACGTAGCCTCCAAACTTCCCTCCGAGAAGAGAATACATATAGGAGAGCGGAATTACGGATGCGGCCACAGGCCGCAATAAACGGACCTCGAGTTCGATGCCGCGATCGTCGGAAAGGGTACTAAAAAACTACAATCGCCATTTTAGACTACGGCCCCGCCTCGAAGTGCTACGCTGCAATTTCCCGGTCGTTTCGGCGGCAACTCCCGGAAATATGATTACTTTTGCGACTCAAAAAACAACAAAATGATACGGGGAGTCCTGTTCGATATGGACGGCGTACTGGTGAACAACACCCGGGCGCATGTCAGGGCATTCGAAATATTCTGCAAGCGTTACGGCGTCGAAGAGTGGCAGCGGAAGCTTCAGACCTCCTTCGGCATGGGCAACGACGATATCATGCGCCAGATCCTGCCCGAAGAAATCATACGCGAAAAGGGCTTAAAAGCGCTCGGCGAGGAGAAAGAGGCCATCTACCGCGAAGTCTATGCTCCGGAAATCCGCCCCGTACGGGGGCTCGTGGACCTGCTCGAAGAGCTGCGTCGCCGAGGCATCCCCTGCGCCGTCGGTTCGTCGGGCTGCCGCGAAAACGTCGATTTCGTCCTCGGCAACTGCGGTATCGCGGACTATTTCTCCTGCATCGTCAGCGGGGACCGGGTGACCCGTTGCAAACCCAATCCGGAAATCTACCTGCTGGCGGCCGAAGGGCTGGATCTGTCGCCTGCCGACTGTCTCGTATTCGAGGACGCCCGGGCCGGCATCACCGCCGCCCGCCGGGCCGGTGCCGGACGCATCGTAGCCCTGGTAACGACTCTCTCCCGAGATATTCTCGAAACCCAAACGGAGGCCGACGTCATCATCGACGATTTCGCCTCGATAACCGATCTCGATGCCCTGCTGTCATGAACCGCGCCCTCGCCACCATCGCCCTGCTGATCCTCTCCAATACCTTCATGACATTGGCTTGGTACGGGCATATCGCTTTCAAATCGAAGATAGAACGCTTCGGGATGCTGTCCATCATCCTGCTCAGCTGGGGCATCGCCCTGTTCGAATACTGTTTCCAGGTCCCGGCCAACCGCATCGGCAGCTCCCAACTGGGAGGCCCCTTTTCGATCTGGGAACTCAAAGTGATCCAGGAGGTCATCTCCCTGCTGGTCTTCACGGTCTTCGCCGTCGTCTTCATGAAATCGGACACCCTGCGGTGGAACCATCTGGCGGGTTTCGTCTGCCTGATTCTGGCCGTCTATTTCATCTTCCGCAAATAACCACTTGGCAAAGCAATGTTTTTCAATGAATTACAGAATTCATTGAAATTTATTTCCGATTTCGTTTGCGAATAATCCCGGAAAAGCAATACCTTTGCACCCGCAAGGTTCGGACTTGGAATCACTTTTCCAAGCCGATTAATAGGGAATGCCGTGAAAATCGGCGACAGTACCTGCTGCTGTGAGTTTCAGCCCCGAAAGGGCGGCTCCGCACACTCTTTGCCACTGGCGATACCGCTGGGAAGGCGCTGCGGAGGGAACGAGTCAGAAGACCTGCCTTGACAATCAGGATTTACACCCGCGGGTTTCGGGTAGAAATCATGCAAGATAGTCTTCTGCGCACTATTTTTCCATGTATTTCTTCATACGTACCCTCGCGTGTAAGTTCCGAAGGAACCTAAACGACAGGAGTATCGATGACCTACGGCTATTTTACGGCTGACATTTCGACGGACGCGGCATACGCCCGCCCCACCGACCTTCGCAAGTCTGCGCTTCGAGCGTTCACCGGAGAGAACTTCCCATCTGCTCCGGCGGACGCTTTTCCCATTTCAGCACCTCCAAAGATTCAAAAAAATTCAACCAATAAATCAACTGAACTATGAAAAAAATCTTTACGCTGTTAGCTCTCGCTGCCTGCTGCGCAGCAATGACCTGGAGCTGTTCGGACGACAAGTACGACGACACCGAAATCCGCCAGGAGATCGAAAACCTCAAACAGGAGATCGCTTCGATGAAGGAACAGGTCAACTCGCTCAAGACGATCATCGACGCCCTGAACGAGAACAAATTCATCACCAACTACACCGAAGCGGCAGACGGAAGTTGTACGATCACTTTCAATGACGGCAAGACCATCACGCTGCACAACGGCAAGGACGGCGCAGCGGCTCCGGTCATCGGAATCGCACAGTTCGAAGGCGTCTATTACTGGACGCTGGGCGGCGATGACCAGTGGCTGCTCGACGACGACAAGAACAAGATTCCGGTTGCGGGACAGGACGGCAAAACCCCGACCGTCAACGAGGACGGCTACTGGGAGATCGACGGAGAAACCATCAAAGGCGAAGACGGACAGCCGATCAAAGCGGTCGGCAAGGACGGCGCAAACGGAGACAAAGGTGAAGACGGCGACTCTTTCTTCAAAAGCGTCGTACAGGACGCTGACAACGTAACCTTCACGCTCACCAACGGCGACCAGATCGTTCTGCCCAAAGCCAAGGAGGTGAATTTCGTCATCGAGCGCACGTCGCTGACACTGAAATTCGGCGCTTCGCAGGACCTCGCCGTGACCCAGAAAGGGGTCGAGACCCTCGCCATCGCCAAACCCGACGGCTGGCGCACTTCGCTCGAAGGCGATGTACTGACCATCACCGCTCCCGCCAAGGAGAACGTATATGCCGAAACCTCGGGTGAAGTATCCGTCGTAGCCGTAGGTGCGACCGCAACGGTTATAGCCAAGGTTCAGGTACTCGCCACCGATGAAATTCTCGGCGGCGCAGGCGCCGGATCGAGCGACTGGGAAGAGTGGAACTAACGAATAAAAAGACAATTACCGATGAAAAACTACTTATACATATTATGCACATTCCTGCTCGCATTCGCAGGATGTACGAAAGATGCGGACGTAGAACCTATCGCCCCCGCCCCTGATGAAAATGCACAGGTCGTGCTGACCGGATTCTCCGGCCGGGGCACCCGCACCGGTTTCGGAGGAGCCGAAGACGGAGCCGTTCCGTTCCTCTGGAGTGCCGGCGACTACATCTGGGCAAGCAATACCCGGAGCGAAGCCATCGCCGAAGGCGGCAGTCAGGCGACTTTCATCTTCGAGTCCATCGCAACAGCCGATACGTACGACGTATTCTACAACCTGACCGGCCCGGCGGCCGCAACAGCCCTGATCCCGGCCGAGCAGACACAGCAGGCAGCCGGCGAACTGAACCTGGGCCAAAACGGTGACTTCGGCTATGCGAAGGCGCAGAACGGAACCTTCACGCTCGAGCATGCGACCTCCTACGTCTGGTTCGACACCTATTCGAGCGACGTTACCTCGAACCTGCTCTCGATCACCTTGAGCGTATCGGGCGGTCAAACCATCGCCGGCGAAACCACCTTCGCAGACGGCAAGCTGGGCGACTGCAAAGGCTCTTCGTCCGTAACCCTGTCGTTCGGCGAAGAGGGCGTCGCCCTGCCTTCGCAGAGCAGCGATACCGACGTGTTCGCCGCCATGGTGCTCTACCCCGCCGATCTTTCGGCGGCAACGGTTTCGATCGTCTATAAATTCGCCGACGGTTCGGTTTATCTGCAAACCAAATCAGGCAAAACACTCACCCCGGGCCACACGCAGCGCCTCTCGACGCAGATCGCCAAAGCCGACTGCAAAAGCTCCGGCGCATTCTTCATGACCGAAGCCGGTGTTGCGGAAGAGCTGCCGACTGAGCCGATCGGCTACCTGAAAGTCGTTACCCTGGGCGAATCGACCCTCTCGGCCGAGGAGCTTACCTCGATTGCAGGCAACCTCGCAAACGGTGCGGTCATCGACCTGGGTGAAGCTACCTTCGCCACGACCGAATTTCCGATGGACTTCACCCGCAAGACCAATCTTCAGGAGATCGCTCTGCCCCGTAATATCCAGACTTTCACTCCCAGCACCTACAATTCCGGGGCTTTCTACGGCTGTAAGAACCTGACGCGGGTAACCTTTCCGGAAGGCCTGACTGCCATCGGGCAGAACTGCTTCCGCAACTGTGCCAAACTGGAATCCATCGAGCTTCCTTCCTCGGTGCGCACATTGGACATCTATGCGTTCTACGGCTGCAAATTGCTGACATCGGTCGTAATTCCCGAAGGTGTGGAAGCAATTCCACGATTCTTATTCGACAGTTGCACAGCTCTGACCGATGTAACCCTGCCCTCGACACTGAAGAGCATCGGAGCCGAAGCATTCGAAGCGACCGGACTCGAAGAGATCACGATCCCGGAAAGCGTGACTACAATAGAATCATCCGTATTCAAGAACTGCAAATCACTGGAACGCATACAGTTTCCCGATGCACTGACTGCAATTCCGGCCAACCTGTGCAACGCATGTTCGGCCCTCACGACAATCAATATGCCCTCCAAGCTGGAGACTGTCGGCAACGACGCCTTCTACAACTGCGGCAAGTTGCAGGACGTAACCTTCCCCGAAACGCTGAAATCGCTCGACGAGCGCTCGTTCGGCGGTTGCAGCGCCTTCACCCGCATTATTATCGATATCCCCGCGATCGCCAATTACGCCTTCTGGAACTGTGCCAACGTCACCTCGATCGATCTGGGCGAAAAGGTGACCTCGATCGGACGCAACGCCTTCATTTCGGCAAGCAATCTGCAAACCATTACCTGCCGGGCCGAGAATGCGCCCTCGCTGGGAAACTCCGCTTTCGGCAGCGCCGGCAGCAAAGTGGAAGGTGCAAAAATCCTCTATGTTCCGGCTGCATCCTACGATGCCTATGAAACGGCCTGGACGGACGTGACCTCGCAGGGATATGCGCTGCAGGACATCAACGACCAGCAACTGACGGACGGCATCTACTATCGTGCTTCGCGCGAGACCGACTGGGTTCCGACCCTGCCCGCGACATTCACCGCACTGTATGTGCGCACCGTAGGCGACGATGCAGCCCTTACCGCCAGCCAGTTCAATACCGTCATCACCAAAATCTCGGCACAGTCCGCTCCCGTGACACTCGATCTGAACATGGCGAAATTCGAAGCCACGGAGTTCCCGACAGGATTGGCCGGCAACGCCAAACTGGGCACGATCAAATTCTTCGAAAATACGACCTCGATCGCAGCCGGAGCCTTCAAAGGCTGCACGGCCCTGACCAAGGCGACCGTTCCGACCGGAGTCGGCACTATCGGCGAAAGCACGTTCGAAGAGTGTACGGCGCTGGCGGCTCTCACCCTGCCGTCGAGTGTCAAAACCATCGGCGACAAAGCGTTCAAGAGTTGCGCCGCCCTTGCGGATGCCGACCTCGCCTCGATAAACAGCATCGGAATCGAAGCGTTCGCCGGCACGGGTCTCACCTCGGCGAAAATCTACGCCACGACACTCGGAGAGAAGAGCTTCCGCGACTGTACCGAACTCACGGCCATTACCCTCGGTTCGGCAACGACCATCCCGGCCGAAATGTTCGCCGGCTGTACGGCTATTACGACCGTCACCATTCCCGCTTCGGTTCAGACAATCGGCGCGAGCGCTTTCGAAGGCTGTTCCAAGCTGGCGACCCTGACATTGGGTTCTGGCGTGACAACCCTCGGCGATCGTGCTTTCGCCGACTGCGGCCTGACGGCACTCGCCCTGCCCGACAACGTTACCACGCTGGGTGACGGAGCCTTCAGCAACAACCCCAATATCGCTACGCTCCAATTCGGTGCAGGCCTCACCGCTATCAGCGACAATGCCTTCGCAACGAACGACGCGATCGAAAACCTGACCATTCCGAAAACGATCGTGACGATCGGTGCGGGTTCTTTCTCCGACTGGTCGAAGCTGACCAAATTGACCATCTCGGGCAACACGCTGACTTCGATCGGCAGCAAGGCCTTCGAAAACGCCGCACTGCTCGCAGACGTCTATGCGGAACCGACGACGGCCCCTGCGGTACAGGCCGACAGTTTCTCCGGCGCGGGTACTTCGGTACAAGGCAGCAAAACGTTCCACGTAGCATCGGTCGAAGCCTACTCCTCCTGGACCACAGCCGCCAGCGGCTATACGATGGAGGCGCTCGGTCCCGACTACCTGAGCGAAGGCCTTTACTACCGCGCTTCCGGCGAAGATCCCTGGAAATCAGAAATTCCGCAAACCTTCACTACGCTGTACGTCAAGACCGTCGGCGACAATACGGTGATGACGGCCGCTCAAATGAAATCCGTAGCCGATGCAGTTCTGGCTCTCGCGGCCCCTGCCACGGTGGATTTCTCCGAAGTCGTCTATGAATCGACAACTTTCCCGAATTCGTTCAAGTCGAATGCGAACCTCGCAGGCATCGTATTCCCGCAGAACGTCACGGCGACCGCTTCGGCTGCCTTCCAAAAAACGGGCATGACTTCGGTAACGGTACTGAAAGACATCAGCTACGGATCGAACGCTTTCGACTCCTGCGCATCGCTCGTCAGCGTGACTGTCGAGGAGGGTGTGACCGAAATCGGCAACTACATGTTCCAAAACACCAAACTGACCGACGTAACCCTGCCCAATTCCGTCACGAAGATCGGAGCAAGCGCATTCAACGGCTGCTCGCTGACAACGATCAACTTCGGTCAGGGTGTAAAAACGATCGAGAATTCCGCATTCCAAAATTGCGGAGAGCTGACCGAGATCATCCTCCCGGATGCCACGGAAACACTCGGGCAGAATGCCTTCGGAGATTGTCCAAAACTGGCTAAGATTTCGTTAGGCAAGAATATGAAAACACTCGAAGCATACTGTTTCGTCGGCTACTCGAAAGGCTGCCCCTTGCTGGGTGACATCATCTGTCGGGCAACTACCCCGCCGACCCTGAAGGACGACTACGGTACCGGTCCCTTCGGCGGCGGTTGGAGTCCCGTTGCAGGCAAAGACGTCCCTGCTGAGAACCGGATCATCCACCTTCCGAAATCGGCCGATCTGGTCGGCGGTACGGGAGCCTACGCCGACTCTTCGTGGGTTAAATTGACCTCCTCAACTTATGGATTCGCCTTCAAATACGATGTGGAAGGCTAACACTAAAATAGAATGATCGCGCGGTGAAAATGTCGGCAATCCTCCCCGGATTGCAGGCATTTTCATCCGCATTTAATCGAATCGCCATGAAAAAATTACTATACATCCTCGCAGGACTCGGCCTGGCGGCCTGCACCTCGGACATCGAGGAACTTCCCGAAGTCGGTCCCCAACCCGGACGGGAGGTAGCCCTCACGGGTATTTCCGGCACCGCGAGCCGCACTCAATTCGTGCCTGGCGACGGGACCGAAATTCAATTTCAATGGAGCACCGGCGACCGAATCTGGGCAGGCGGCGTACAGAGCGCCGAAGCGGGAACGGACGGCAATGTCGCCGACTTCGGATTCACGAACCTCCCGGGGGATGCACCCTACCGGATTTATTACAACATGACCGGCACCGACGCCGAAGCCGTCGTTCCGACCGAACAACGCCAGGCGGAGCCGGGCAAACTGCAACTCGGACCGAACGGCGATTTCGGCTATGCCACGACCGACTCCGAAGGACGATTCACCCTCTCGCACGCCACCGCTTACGTCTGGTTCAACCCCTGGTCGCAGGACGTGAAGGAGAAGCTCGTTTCCGTCACGCTGGCAGCGACCGACGCCTCGACCGTACTGACCGGTACGCGCACCTTCGACGGCACCGGATTCAGCGATGCGACCGATGCGAACAACGCCGTAACGCTTTCGTTCGGCAAGGAGGGTGTCGAACTGCCCGCGACGAGCAGCACCGCGAGCGTATTCGCCGCAGCGGTCGTCTATCCGGCGGATTGCAGCGCAGAGGAAATACACGTAACCTACACCTTCGCCGACGGCAGCGTCTATACCGAGACCAAAACCGGACGCAATTTCGAAGCGGGCCGTATCTACCGCCTGACGACCGAGATTACCAAGCGCGACGGAGGCAGCCTCGAAATTCAGGGGCTGGAGGATTCGGACGAACCCGTTTGTATGAAATACGGCGCTTCGGAAGCGTATGCACTGACGGCCGGAGGATGGATTCCCACGGTCGAAATGACATCGGCACCGGCAGGCTGGACGGCCGATTTCGATATCGCACGGCGTTCGCTCCTGATCGCTCCTCCTGCGGAATACACCGACGGAATGGATTTGGAAAACACCGTAACGATCCAGTCCGACGACAAACCGATCCTCTCGCAGGAGTACTACGTGCTCGACTTCACCCATCCCGAAGGCACGTTCGTCCTCATAGAGGGCAACATGACCTCGGAGAACGGCACGATCGTCTATTTCGACCAACACATGCGCTATCATGAAAAGGTTTACGAGGAGATCAACGACAACGAAATCGGCAACGTCCTTCAGGATATGTACCTGGCCAACGGCAAGATCTACTTCATTACCCAAAACGGCAAGACAAGCAGCATGGGAACTACATTCAACGGCGACGGACGCTTCGTCGTCTGCGATGCCCACACGATGAAACGCCTCGTGGCACGCGACATGCCGTTCTACGCAAACATCGATACCTCTACGGGTGCCACCCAAAGTTCAAAATCGACCCTCTGCTGGCCGCAGCACATCGTGGTCGTAAGTCCCGAAAAAGCCTACATCCAATATTCCACGGCCGACAACGAATCCCATTCGGGCATCCGTATCGTGGACCTTCAGACCAATATCATCCGTACGAGCGACATCCCGGGTACATTCGGCGTCTTCACGAAAACGGGGGCGACCAAGGCCCGCATGATCTTCTCGCGCGGCAAGGTCTTCGCCGGACGCGGCAATTCGGTGATCGTCCTCGATCCCGCGACGGATGCCGTAATCAAAACCGTCACCTACGAAAACCGCCAGGTGAAAGACCTCGCAAAGGGTTACGATGGGAAAATTTATGCTATCTTTACGGGCGAATTTACCGGAAACTCGGGCATGACCGGTGCGGCGAGCTTCACCAAACCGGCTATGATCGTAGCGTTGGACGCGAACGGCGAGGTCGTTTCGGAAACGAACCTGCCCGAACAGATCGAACTGCGCACGGGCACGGCTTCGCCGACAGTGCAGATGTGTGCGAGCTTCACGCAGCCGCACCTCTATTTCATCGGCAAACAGGACTTCAGCGCCTATGAAGCGATGCGTTACAACTACGAAACCGGCAAGGTCAATTGGGACTACATCACGGCAGACCTCGATGCGGATCATTCGGGCGGCGACATCATCTACGGCTACATGGGCGTACACCCGACGACCGAACAGTTATGGGTCGGCAAATCGACCTATACGCAGAGCGCCGTCCATGTCTATGACGTATCGCGGAGCGATGCCCTGGAGTTTTCGAGCTTCTATCAGAAGAAAGCGAGTCCGGCAGGCGTGGATTTCGCCTACCGTTTCTCGGACGAATGGATAAACAAATAGAATTATGTTCAATGGGTTGAAAAGAGGAATCGTAATCTGTGCATGCGCGGCGCTGGCCGTGTCGTGCATGGATTACGGTCCGATAGAGAAAGAGGATTTCGAAATCGACAACGCAGGTTCGGGCGACGAGGTGACCGGCAAGGGGCTCTTCATCACCAACGAAGGGAATTTCATGTACGGCAATGCCTCGCTCTCCTATTACGATCCGGAGAAAAAACATGTCGAGAATGAAGTTTTCGCCAGAGCCAACGCCATCAAGTTGGGCGACGTCGCGCAGTCGATGGTCATCCGCAACGGTATCGGTTGGATCGTAGTGAACAACTCGGGCGTGATCTATGCGATCGACATCAACACCTTCAAGGAGGTGGGACGCATCACGGGCTTCACTTCGCCCCGCTACATCCATTTCCTGAGCGACGAAAAAGCCTACGTCACCCAAATCTGGGATCCGCGCATCTACATCGTCAATCCCAAGACCTACCAGATCACCGGCTATGTCGAAACGGATATGGATTTCGAAACCGGTTCGACTGAACAGATGGTGCAATACGACAAATACGTCTTCACCAACTGCTGGTCGTACCAGAACCGAATCCTGGTGATCGACACCGAAACCGACAAGGTCTGCGACCAGATCACCGTGGGCATCCAGCCCACCTCGCTGGTCATGGACAAGTACAACAAGATCTGGACGGTGACCGACGGCGGCTACGAAGGTTCGCCCTACGGACACGAGGCGCCATCGCTCTACTGCATCGACGCCGCAACCCGCAAGATCGAGAAACAGTTCAAGTTCAAATTCGGCGACTGGCCCTCCGAAGTGCAGCTCAACGGCACACGCGACACGATCTACTTCATCAACAAGGCGGTCTGGCGCCTGCCGGTAACGGCCGACAAGTTTCCGGTAAAACCATTCCTTCCCTACAACAATACGCTCTACTACGGACTGACGATCAACCCCGTCAATTCGGAAGTCTATATCGCCGACGCGATCGATTACGTGCAGAACGGTGTCGTACTGCGCTATTCGCCCGACGGCGAACTGCTCGACGAATTCTATGTCGGGATCATCCCCGGCGCCTTCTGCTGGCGCTAATCATATAATAAGAATCATCATCCATGAACAAAATACGGATCTATTTCATATTGCTCGCTCTGACGGCGGTCGCCTGCAACAAGGACGAGCTCATCACCACCGATGTCGAACAGGTGCCGATCATCACGTTCGACACCGACCCGGCCGTCTATCCCGTCAAGGTCGGCCGGGAGTTCACCATTACGCCCTCCTACCAGTTCGTCGATCGGGCCGTTTACTCATGGAAACTGGAAGAAACGGGCAAAATCATCTCGACCGAACCGCAGCTCACCTACCGGTTCGACTCCGGCAATGAAATTTCGGAAGGCGTCAACGGCTACTACATCGACCTGGAGGTAACCACCCCGAACGGCACGACCGTCGAAACGGTTCTCGTCGAGGTACAGGAGCTGCTGCCGCCCCTGATCTCTTTCCCCATGCAGACCGACGGGCTGGAGGTCGTGAAAGGACGCAAATACGAATTCGCGCCCACCGTACAGTCGGCCGAGAACAGCAATTTTCTCTGGACGCTGCGCCGTCCGGGTGCCGCCGAAGCCGAACCGGTCGGCGATGAGGCCGTCTATGAATTCTGCGAGGAGGTCGCCGGAACATACGAAGTCACTCTGCGCACGGAAAACGAGGACGGCTCGGACGAAATGACAATCGAGGTGGAGGTGGTCGATGCACTGGCGGTATCGGCTACGGCGGTACCTATCGGACGCAAATACGACGGTCTGACCCGCACCGTATCGCTCGACCACACGATCACTCTGCAGCCATCCATCTGGAACGGCACCAACCCCAAGTTCAGTTGGACGATCGACGGACAAGAGGTCGGGACCGAGCTTTCGTACACCTATACCCCGACCGAAACAGGGATCAAAAAGATCGTTTTCACCGTAACGGACACCACCGACGAACCCGAAGTGACCCTCTCGAAGTGCATCACGCGCACCAATGAAACCCGGGCTACGCTGGAGTTCACCGTCGAATGCCACGGCGAAGAAGAGTCGCACCGCCGCCCGGCTTCGGGAGCCAGCAGCGCGACGTGGAACCGGGTGTACGAATATACACCAGCCCCGGGACAGTTCATCAACGAACTGGTTTCGGGCGGATTCACCGGTACGGAGACCACCCCCGAAGCGGCAGTCGCCTACGCCGAAAAACGGATGCGGAAAAACACCTGGGTATCGCTCGGCGGCTGGGGCGGCTACATCGTCGTGGGCTTCGACCACAGCATCGACAACTCCTCGTCCGGATACAAGGGAGGCTATAACTTCTCGATCACGGGCAACGCCTTCAAGGGTTCATCCGAACCGGGTATCGTCTATGTGATGCAGGACACCAACGGCAACACCCTGCCCGACGACGAATGGTACGAACTCAAAGGATCGGAGTTCGGCAAGGAGGAGACCGTTCAGGATTACGCGGTCACCTATTACCGGCCGACCTACTCGGGAGCCGACGTACAATGGAAGGACAACCAGGGCGTCAAGGGCAAGATCGACTACCTGAAACAGTACCACGACCAGCCCAGCTACTACCCGGCGTGGATCGGCACGGACAGCTATACGCTTTACGGTCCCTGCCTGAAGAGCCGCACCTACGACCAGTCGGGCAACGGCTCCTACTGGGTCAATGGCGAATACGACTGGGGCTACGCCGACAATTTCGGCAACGACCGTCTTTCGGAGGACGACAATGCCGCAGCAGGCGCCATGAAGGTCTATTTCAAAATCTCGAACGCGGTCGATAAGAACGGACAGCCCGCCAACCTCAAATACATCGACTTCATCCGGGTACAGACCGGCGTCAATGCCAAAGCCGGCTGGCTGGGCGAGAACTCCACGGAGGTATTCGGATTTACGGACGAAAACATCAACCAGGGCAAATAGGCGGGAATATGAAAATAACAGGTATAATCTGCTGCCTCGCACTACTGTGCACGGCATGCAGCGAAGAGAAGACCGAACTGCCCTGGGGCAGCGACAACTACATAGTATCGTTTTCGCTGACTACCGGCGCCGACACCTACCCGGCCGTCATCCGCGACGGCCGGATCACGGTGAGCATCCCCTATAACGTATCGTTGGAAGGCGCACAGGTATCCTACGAATTATGCGAGCATGCCTCGATCTACCCCGACCCGGCGACTGTCGCCGACTGGAACCAGGAGTGGCAGTTTTTGGTAAGCTCCTACGACAATCAAAACGACCGCACCTACCTCTATACGGTAGAGCGCACCGACATTGCGACCGATGGCAGTCTGACACTTCGGACGCAGGCCGAAGTGGACGCTTTCGCCCGGAGCGGAATCAACACCGTCGAAGGCAACCTCACCATCGGAGGCGAGGACGAAGAAAACCCCGTCACGAATCTGGACGGGTTGAAAAACCTCGTTTCGGTCCGCTGCGACCTGACGATCACCGCCGCCTATACGGGTGAAACATTGGCCGGACTGGAAAACCTGACCGCCTGCGAATCGCTGCGGATCGGCAGCGCGGCCCATCCCAACGAAACGCTCAGGCAGCTTTCACTCCCGGCCCTGAAAGAGATCAAAGGCGACCTGTGCGTCTACGGCACGGCTCTGCAAACGGCGGATTTCAAATCCCTGCAAAGCGTCGCCGGGCACTTCGTCCTCCAGTCGGACGCCCTGCTCCAACTGACGGCCGACGAGCTGACCACCGTTGCCGGGAATATGACGCTGATCGGAACGACCGCAGACGAAGCCAAAGCCCCGTGCGAACAGATGTATTTTCCGAAACTGCAACGCATCGACGGGACGCTTACCCTCTCCCGCTTCGACCGGTTATCGGGACTGGGCACCACGTTCGGTGTTCTGACCCAGGCCGGAGCGCTTCGCTACGAACATCTCGCTCTGGCCAATACGTTCGAATTTCCGCTGATCGAAACCACCGGGAACATCACCGTCACCGACTGCCCTATTTTGCGATCGGTCCTGCTGCCGGCACTCACCGACGCCGGATCGCTCGAAATTACGGGGTGTCCGGCCATCGAAACATTATCCTTCCCGAAAGCGGAGCGTTTCGACGGCGACGTTAGCCTGGCAACGCTCCCCGCGATCAAGGATTTCGGGGAATTCCTTCCGGCGCTCAAAGCCATTTCAGGCGACCTGTCGATCGACGACCTGTCGTCGCTCGAAGGCGTACTGGATCTCTCGGGATGCACTTTTTCTCCGAACAGTACGCTCGACCTGCGTCTGGTCGCCGCGACGCGACTGACGGAGCTCCGGGGCGGCGATTTCGGCGGCTCGCTGCGGATCGACGCCTCGTCGCTGACGCCGCAACCGGAAGCGATGCCTTTCGAAATCACCGGGTTCAAAAGCCTCGATACCCTGCGGATCGCCGGATTCACGCATATTTCTGCACTCTCTTTGCCGACGGAAAGCTGCGATGATCTCACGATCGAAAATTGCGGATCGCAAGCCCCGTTCACGCTCTCGCTGCCGAATCTCGTCGAAGTGCGGGGAACGCTTCTCTGCCGCAACTGCGGCAAGGCAGGCGGAGCGAAATCGGCCTTGGTTTCCGGAAGCGGAA